>ENA-OQAA01000052-OQAA01000052.1-human-gut-metagenome-genome-assembly--contig:-NODE-52-length-76652-cov-3.020869_pt1 | contig 76652 bp, 83 predicted proteins | sample MGYA00242489_ERZ504515 | MGnify/ENA primary metagenome ERZ504515 (study PRJEB26092, sample SAMD00036237) | human gut metagenome | host: Homo sapiens | study: EMG produced TPA metagenomics assembly of... | reverse complement strand
GTTTACATACCGAGATACTTCTTCCTTCACGCGGCGTCGCTGCATCAGGGTTTCCCCCATTGTGCAATATTCCCCACTGCTGCCTCCCGTAGGAGTCTGGGCCGTGTCTCAGTCCCAATGTGGCCGTCCACCCTCTCAGGCCGGCTATGGATCGTCGCTTTGGTAGGCCGTTACCCTGCCAACTGGCTAATCCAACGCGGTCCATCTCACACCACCGGAGTTTTTCACACTGGATCATGCAATCCCGTGCGCTTATGCGGTATTAGCAGTCATTTCTGACTGTTATCCCCCAGTGTGAGGCAGGTTACCCACGCGTTACTCACCCGTCCGCCACTAGGATTATAACGACTTCAACCGAAGTCTCTGTCAAAATAATCCCCGTTCGACTTGCATGTGTTAAGCACGCCGCCAGCGTTCATCCTGAGCCAGGATCAAACTCTCTGCAAAAGTGTGTAAGCAATTCAGCAATGCTTGCATTAGCTTAATTGCATCTCACCGATTGAGCCAAAGGCTCAAGAGGTTGTTCCACTCAAGATAACTACTAGCTATCTCTCGTTTTACTGTTGTTGGTTCATCGAACCGTTCTTTGAATGTATAAAAGAATTTTCGAGAATCGTATGTGTCTCACTGTTTAGTTATCAAGGTTCTTTATTTTCTGTCTCTCAGACAGCTCATTTACTTTATCACATCTTTTTTTGTTTGTCAAGAACTTTTTTCAAGTTTTTTCAAACTTTTTCGATGTTCTTTTAAGTAATTCGCTCTCTCGCTGACAGCTTGTTTACTTTACCACATCTTCAAGCGGTTGTCAACAAGTTTTTTTAATTTTTTGAAGTTTTTTATTTCTTCAAAAATCAAACGGAGAAGGAGGGATTTGAACCCTCGCGCCGGTTACCCGACCTATACCCTTAGCAGGGGCACCTCTTCGGCCTCTTGAGTACTTCTCCAGACTCCGAACTCATAATTTCTTATGCAATTTGAAGGCATTTATATCTGAAATGCATTGTTAATTATACAGAAGGTATTTCATATTGTCAACCTGTTTTTTATAAAAAATTCAAATTATTTTGTATTATTTTATTCAGAGATCCTATTCCACACTTTACTTTTCTATTCTTTTTCCATGATTACCATACTTACCTCTCTACTTTTCTCCTTTCCTGTGATAAAATATATCCATGCAGAAACCTTACTTACTGCGTCCACACCCACGTTTTCCTGTTATATTTTGTTTCTGCTATATTATTTATTCGGAGGTTTCCCATGAAAAGCTCTTATGCAACTGATTCCATTTTCCTAAAAAGAACTTTGATTTTCAGACGTTCCTCTCGTTACCTGCTTGGAGCACTTTATACCATATGTATTATGCTTTTCAGCGCAGGCTCTTCTCCTGTTGTCAACAGCATGGGCACAGACAGCTCCGTCTTTTTTACAATAGGGCGCAGTATGCTGTCAGGTAAAGTCCCATATCGTGATCTCTTTGATCACAAAGGATGGTATGTCTATTTCTTTAATTATCTCGGAGCCTGTCTCAGTTCCAAAACAACGATTGGGCTTTTTATTATTGAATGCGCATTTATGATCATCAATGTAATTCTTTTATTTAAAATTACAGACTTAATTTCAGGAAACCGGGTTTCCGAAATATGCAAAAGCCTTTCTGTGGGCCTCATGCTTTTACTTATACTTAATTTTTTCACCTACCAGGGAGGGAATTTCGTTGAGACCTATGGACTGACTTTTCAGTTTCTGTCTGTTTTTCTTATTATCAAATATTATAAAAGAAAGGTTATTGATCATCCTCCGCTTTTCATGTTTTTTCATGGAATATGTGCCGGAATTGCTCTGAGTCTTCGGCTTAATATGGCTGCAATGTGGGGAGGAATTGCCATTGTCCTCCTTCTAAGACTGATTTTTTATAAAAAGTATAAATCCATTCTTCTGAATGCAGTTTCCGGAAGTCTCGGAGTATGTACAGGAATTCTGCCAGTCATTATTTATTGCCTGAATACCCACAGTCTGAAGCCAATGATACAGCAGTCTTTGTTTTTTAATCTGCAGTATTCCTCAAACGGTTCTTCTGTCGAAAATTTTTTTCAGCTTTTTACAAATATCAGAGGTTTCTGTATGCTTCTTGGATGTCTTATCTCTCTGATCATTGTAATAAGATCCGCACAGTTTTCACGAAGCTTCCGGGCAATGTATGCTGTATCCCTGCTGCTCTCTGCATTTTCTGTTTCTCTGTCCGGCAGAAACTACGGGCATTACTATGAATATCTGATTCCTTTTTTTCTGCCCGCCGTCTTATTTTTAACGGAAAAGGCCGCTTTATTTTCAGAGAAACTGTTTTGTCACAGGAAGCTTCTCATCGCAGGACTTTTTACTTTTACAGTCTGTGTCAACCTCCAGATGCCTGTAAAGCTTTTTTCTCTGACAAACATACCAAAGATTTCGCAGACTGCAGACAACATGGCAGACATTTATCATAAATATTATTCTGACAGAAAAACAGTACTTACAGTTAATAACAAATCTATGTTTTATAATAAATTTAATGTAATTCCGGAAGATAAGTTTTTTTACATCCCTGCTATCAGCTACCAGACCTTTCCGGACGCAGTCAACGCACAGGTGCAATCTATACTGAGCGGCAAAAACGATATCATCATTCTTTCTTACCAGAATGCTGAAAAAAAGCAGATTTTCCCCTACGGAATAAAAAACCGGGAAATTCTTCAATATCTGTCAGATCATTACCAAATGATATATGAACAAAATCATATTCAAATGTATATAAAACAGAACTTTGCTATAAATGAACAAGCATCGAATTCTGCACAATAGGATCCATGATATACCAACATAAAAGAAATTTAAGCTCTATATGTGAATCTTATAAAGACAGATCCGTGAGAATTTTTGTATACTTTTTCAAATTTTCTCATTTACAGAACCATACCTAAAACTATCAAAGGAGACATCTATTTATGGATAAATTATATATTGTAATTCCCGCCTACAACGAAGAGGTCAACATTCAAAAAACCATTCAGCAATGGTATCCCATTATTGAAAAACACAACGGCGGCGGAGCTCAAAAATGGTTGTTGTCAACGACGGAAGCACTGACGACACCTGGAAGATTCTGTGCAGACTTTCAGAATCCATGCCCCTTCTGAAACCTCTGACAAAGAAAAACGGAGGACACGGTTCTTCGGTTCTTTACGGATATAACTATGCTGTGGAAATGGGCGCTGACTATGTTTTTCAGACTGACGCGGATGGGCAGACGGACCCCGGTGAATTTGAAGAATTCTGGAATCTGAGAAAAGATTACGATGCAGTAATCGGCAAACGAACAATCAGGGGCGATGGAAAAGCCCGTAAATTTGTGGAAAACACTGTCTGTTTACTGCTTCGGATTATTTTTGGAGTAAAAGTCCCTGATGCAAACGCCCCCTTTCGGCTTATGAAATCCGGACTGGTTAAGAAATATATAAAAAAGCTTCCCAAAAATTATAATCTCCCCAACATTATGATGACTACATATTTTGCCTACTATCATGAAAAATTATGCTTCCGGGAAATTTCTTTTAAACCCAGACAGGGAGGCGTAAATTCTATTAACATAAAAAAAATTATAAAAATCGGCTGGAATGCTCTCAGAGATTTCCGAAAGCTGAAAAAACAAATGTAAACATTTACAAGACCAAAACAATGCCGAAGCTCCCAAAACTGTTCATACATCTAAGTTCTTCTGATGTCCAAAAAGGTGACATCCCCCCTCTTGCAGGAGAAATGTCACCTTTTTTCATTTGTATTTTCAACAAGGCAACAGCTTTACACTTCATCTGTTTTCAGAAACTATTTTCTTCGTCTCTTTACATAATTTCCTGTTATACAACATATCACTGCCCCCAGTATACCAATGACAGAAATGATTGCACCTGTGCAAATAAACGGATTGGAATAATGAAGTTCTATCTCATGTTTTCCCTCTTCTAACGGCAATGCCATATACATTATATTGGCCTGCATAAGTTCAGCCTTTTTTCCATCTACAACAGCAGTCCAGCCTTTGTCAAAAGGTACAGCCAGACATACCAGACGCGGCTCTTCTAACTCCAGAGAAGCTTTTACCTCATTCCCATCTGCACAGACCCATCCATCAACACCCTTCTCTGAGTTTTCTGCATTTTTTATTATTTTCTCCACAGGCTGAACAACAACTCTGATATTTTTAAAGCGATAGGTTCCGGTATACGGAAACTTTATCTCTATTTCTTTTTTTCCAGGCTCATTCATCTCTAAATTACACAGAAAATTATTTTTTCCATTATTTTCCGCGAATTCGTTTGCATTATTAAAAACTATTTTCTTTTTTATTTTGTTCTGAGTAATATTAATTGTAATTTTGGATTTCGTTCTGGAAATACCACTGGAAGCTTCGTCCTCATACTCAAGCCCCTCAAAAATTAAATATACTTCACCCTCGTACTGAATATCTGTCTGAATGTTCAGCGTTGCCCCTCGTTCCTGTACTTGGATCATGTTTTCTTCTAATTTGATTTTTCCTCTGGAAGTCCATATTGTTTCCGGTTCTTTCGCATCATTTGAAACAATATACTCTTTATCCCAATCACCAATATCTTTATCCCGCTCCAATACTACCGCTTCCATCAGGGCCTGCTGCTTTTGTTCTATATTTAACTGTTCAAATTCATTTCTGCCAATATATTTATCGTATGCAAATACAAACGGTAGTTTCTTTCCACTTTCCCATATAATAAATTCTTTTTCGCCTGCTACATAATTTTTCTTTTCCTGATAAGCACCAGGTCCCTTCCTTTCTTTTGGAGTGACAAAATATTTTACTCCTCCCAGAATCTCCAACGCACTTCTTTTATCTGCCCCACGATAACTTTGCTCCTGGGTATTATTCCAGTATAATGAACTTTGATATTCTGCCACATATGGATTCGCCATGCTGAAATAAAAAGATGTCCCATACAGTCCTGTCTGTAATGTGGAGTTTTTTATTTCTCCAGTTTCTTCCTCATCATAACGCCAGGAATTTTTTTCCTCTGAAAATTCCCCCAGTTCTGCAGAAGGAATATTTTCCAATTGTCTTTGCGCACTCCCCTGTTGGATAAATCTATTTGCATCAGCTTCTCTCGTCCTGACATCAAGCGCATTAATGAGAACACACCCAACATTCATGCACATAACAAAAGTAAAAAAAATTTTACCTGGATTTTTTTGCTTCTTACTCATACAAAGCACAGCCACAAACAGTATCAGCAAAAACAAAAGAATTGTCATAACCTTAAGCTTAGTTTCTTCGCCTACCAGATATTTTCCCGCTATTCCTGCCATACATGCCAGAAGCTCAAGTACAGTAAACACAATCAAAATTATTTTTTGTCTGATGCAAAGCTTTAGGAATACCGGATACATCTTTACTACTATGTACGCCACAAGCATCGTATATCCAAATGCCCATCTGTTTGTCACATAAGACATACCATTAAATACATGAGCTATAAAAGGAATACACAAAAATCCTGTAAGTAAAACAAATCCTGTTTTTAAAAGCTTTTCCCCTTTAGTTGCAAACAACAGAATCACAGCCGGAAAAGCAATAACCGTATACCCAAGAAAAGTCTGGTGTCCCGGACTGTCCATACTGATAAATCCGGAAAAAAAGCGTGCATAATATTTAATCCCATATAACAAAGGTACTGTAGTTCATTAGACATCCTTCCTGTCTGGAACAGAAGCCCCAGAGAAGGCAATAGAAAAACCCCGGCTGCACATATAGCCAAAATCGTATACAGTCCAAATTTCAACAAAAGTCGAAACACTGTTTTCCATTGAATGGAATGATAAAAACCAAAATATTGAAAAACCGCATAGATTACTGTCAAAATTCCCAGCATATAAAAGAAATAGAAATTGCTGCACGCACTAATAATCAGGGCAACAATATATATCCCCGGTCCTTTTTTACGATAAATCCTGTCTACGCCTAAAAGAATCAACGGAAAATATATCAATGGATTTAAAAAAAATGGATGTTTGCAGAAAAAATACAGCACGTATTCCGAAAAAAGATAAATCGGCACTCCAGCCAGAACCGCAGATGATCTGTTTCCACGGCTTCTGGCAAAGACAGAAAAAGTAATTCCGGCAAGATAGATTCTAAGAATTACAAGAACATGAAATAAGATTTCCGTATGCTCTTTAGGCACAAATACAGCCAAAAGATTCAGCGGGTCTCCAATAACATAATAATGTAATGTATTTAAAACATCAGCTCCATATCCAATAGAAAAATCGTAAGTGGGAATGATAATACTATGCTTTTCAAATAAATTCCATAAAATATCCCGTAAATATTCACCATAATAAGCCAGCGCATTATAGTGCTGGCTTATTCCATCAACTGACCATATAAATGTTGATTTATTATAAATAAAATATAATGACGTACATATCATACAAATCGTAAATAAGACTGTATACCCGCCATAAAACTTAAATCTCTCTATATTTTTTGTTTTTTTCATTTTCATACTACTCCAGCCATCATTTCAGTCCCATCCGCCGTTTGCTTTTATTGTTTCTTCTATTCTTCGCTTTACTTCTGCTGCAATTTCTGTTGATTTCATATCCTTATATTCTTCATATTCCATCGGTTTCAGAAAATGCACCTGTACTGTGACGGGCGCTGCCGATCCCGTATCAAAGGATTTATAAGAATCAATCAGGGCAACAGGAATAATGGGACACTTCGCCTTAATTGCTGCCTTAAAGCTTCCTCCTTAAACTCCTGGGGATGATTTCCCTGCTTACTCCTTGTTCCTTCCGGAAAGATCAGATAATTACGGCCATTTTTTACTTCTCTGGTCACATTGATAATGACCTGCATGGACTGTCTGATATCCTCTCTGTCGATCAAAAAGGCTTTCATACAGGCAAATACCTGCTTTAAAAACGGAACTTCCCCTACTTCTTTTTTTGCAACCACAGAAAAGGGAACCGGACACGGCGCCATGATTGCAAGAACATCATACATGCCCTGATGATTGGGATAAAAAATAAACCCGCTTTCCTCAGGAATATTCTCCACGCCATGGGCATCAATAGTAATATTTCCGCCTTTATTCGCACGTCTGTCAATCATTTTAAGAAGGGCATACCGTTCCCCTTCTGTATAATTGTCTACATGAGACGCATACCAGCACAGCTTAAACCATGCCATTGGAATAAACGGCAGATTGCGCAGCACCATCATTATAATTCTTTTCATTTCAACAGCTTTCCTCCACTACAGAAATATTAATTCAGTTTTGTAGCCAGTTTTTCCTCATATCCCGGATTCTTTTTTGAAAAAGTATCATATGCTGTCACATATTCCTTATAAGGATCTGTTTCCATAAATGACGCATATCTGGCAGCCGCTTCTTTTTTCATATCGTCTGTAATATCAGAAGGTGTAAGAATGCTGTACTTTCCCTTTTCATTCTGCTGGGTCATATAAGTACTGATACAGGGATAGGACTGTCCATCCTCCAGAATCAGACTGTATGTGATATAGACATAAGCATTCTTGCCATTTTTGTAAATTGTATCACAGGCATTTATTTCTGCTTTTTTTGGCTTATGTACTTCAAAGTATTTAATTGTGGCAGAGATTTCTTTTTCAAGATTTTTATCTGCTTTTTTTACTCCATAGCATTTTTTAATCTTCCGTTCATCTCCGTCCACATAGGATTTGACCAGAGTTTTTACCACCTTCTCAGGCGTCTTATTGCTGACCCCGCAGCTTTTTACCGCAAAAACAAGAACGATCACCAGGACCGCCAGTACTGCGGCCCCTGCAATCATTTTTATATTGATATTCGTTTTCTTTCTTCTGGAAGAAGCTGAGGATTTCCTTTTTCTGGAATTTTTGCCTGCAGGTCTGCGTTTTTTGTTGTTAGAAGACTTTACCTGTTGTACCATAACTGCTCTTTACCTCTTTATTCCTCTGTACCTGTCTCCTGGTTTTCTGTTTCAACTGCTTCTGACTGTCCGCCGTCTGCTTTATCCAGAACTTTTTCTTCTTCCTTTTCTCTGACTTTTGCAAAGCTTGCCACTGTCACACCGTCAGAAAGATTAATCAGTTTTACTCCTGATGTGATTCTTCCAAGAATAGAAATATCAGAACACTGCAGACGGATAATAATACCCTCTGTTGTGATCATCATAATCTCGTTTTCTTCATTAACAGCTTTTGCTCCGATCACATTTCCTGTTTTTTCAGTGATCTTATAGCATTTTACACCCTTGCCGCCTCTGTTCTGGCAGGTGAATTCACTGATGGAGGTACGTTTGCCCATACCGTTCTCAGATACAACCAGCAGATAATATCCCTGAGAATTCAGCTGCATACCAACAACCTCATCGCCATCCATAAGATTGATTCCTCTTACACCCATGGAACACGGCCTGTTGTTCTCACATCTGTTTCTTTAAAGCGAATGCACTGACCGTCCTTGGTAACAAGGATAATATCTTTTTTATTGTTTGTTACCTTTACTTCAATCAGCTCGTCATCATCACGCAGTGAAATTGCCGCAAGGCCAATTTTACGTACATTTGCATAATCCCGGATCGGAGTTTTCTTCACCAGACCCTTACGGGTAGCCATCATCAGATACTGATCCTCTTCAAACTTGTTGATAGGAATAACCGCAGTAATCCGCTCTCCCGGCATAAGCTGAAGGAGATTGATGATTGCCGTGCCCCTGGCAGTTCTGCTGGCCTCCGGAATTTCATAGGCCTTCAGACGGTAAACACGTCCTGTATTGGTAAAAAACATCACATAATGATGAGTGGTTGTCATCATCAGTTCTTCAATATAGTCATCATCAAGAGTCTGCATGCCCTTAATTCCCTTGCCGCCTCTGTTCTGGCTGCGGAAATTATCCACTGTCATACGCTTGATATAACCCAGTTTTGTCATAGTGATCACAGTATTTTCTCGGGGAATCATGTCCTCCATGGAAATATCAAAGGCATCAAAACCAATAGAGGTTCTTCTGTCATCACCATATTTATCGGAAATCTCCAGCATTTCCTCACGGATCACGCGAAGAAGAAGATTTCTGTCTTCAAGAATTGCCTTTAATTTGCGGATTTTTTCCATTAATTCTGCGTATTCTGTTTCCAGTTTCTCTCTTTCCAGACCGGTAAGCGCACGAAGACGCATATCAACAATAGCCTGAGCCTGTACGTCTGTCAGCTCAAAACGATCCATCAGCTCCTGTCTGGCAATCTGAACGCTTCTGGAACCACGAATGATACGGATCACTTCATCAATATTATCAAGGGCTTTCAGAAGTCCCTCTAAAATATGAGCTCTTTCCTGCGCCTTATTCAGGTCGTACTGAGTTCTTCTTGTTACAACATCCTCCTGATGAGCCAGATAGTATTTCAGCATATCGTGGAGATTGAGAACCTTTGGCTCAAGACTTCCATTGGTTGAAACAAGGCAGAGCATGATCACTCCAAAGGTATCCTGAAGCTGTGTATGCTTATACAGCTGATTCAGAACTACATTTGCATTGGCATCTTTGCGCAGATCTATACAGATACGCATTCCTTCACGGCTGGAATGATCGTTCAGGTCTGTAATTCCGTCGATTTTTTTGTCACGGACAAGCTCTGCGATCTTTTCTATCAGGCGGGCCTTATTTACCAGATACGGAAGTTCTGTAACAATAATGCGGGACTTTCCATTAGGAAGAGTTTCAATATTTGTCACTGCGCGGACACGGATTTTGCCGCGGCCTGTGCGATAAGCCTCCTCAATTCCTCTTGTTCCGAGAATCGTTGCTCCAGTAGGAAAATCCGGTCCTTTTACAATTTCAAGAATCTCCTCAATACTTGTATCACGCTGCTCCTCAATGATATTATCAATGATCTTTACCACAGCCTGAATAACCTCCCTGAGATTATGGGGAGGAATATTCGTTGCCATACCTACGGCAATTCCCGAGGTACCGTTTACAAGAAGATTTGGATAGCGGGACGGAAGCACTACCGGCTCCCTTTCTGTTTCATCAAAGTTAGGCTGGAAATCAACTGTATTTTTGTTGATATCTGCCAGCATTTCCATGGAATCTTGCTGAGACGTGCTCGGTGTATCGCATGGCAGCCGCGCCGTCGCCATCCACAGAACCAAAGTTCCATGTCCGTCAACCAGAGGATATCTGGTTGACCAGTCCTGCGCCATATTTACCAGAGCGCCGTAAATAGAGCTGTCTCCATGAGGGTGATATTTACCCATGGTATCACCGACAATACGCGCACATTTACGGTGCGGCTTGTCAGGACCGTTGTTCAGCTCTATCATTGAATACAGAACTCGTCTCTGTACCGGTTTCAGTCCGTCCCGGACATCCGGCAGCGCTCGTGAGGCGATTACACTCATGGCATAATCTATATAAGATTTTTCCATGGTCTTCTGCAGATCCACCTCATGCACTTTATCAAAAATATTGTCTTCCATTTTTTATTCTCCTAGATATCCAGATTTTCTACAAATCTTGCGTTCTCTTCGATAAATTCACGTCTTGGCTCTACCTTATCTCCCATCAGAGTTGTAAAAGTAAGGTCAATCTCTGAGGTTGCGGATTCATCCATTGTCACTCTCAGAAGGATTCTCTTTTCAGGATCCATAGTTGTCTCCCAAAGCTGGTCCGCATCCATTTCACCAAGACCTTTGTAACGCTGGATCTTATTATTATTGTCGCGGCCTATTTCCTCCAGAATACGGTTCAGCTCCGCATCATCATAGGCATACCATACCTTTTTATTTTTTTCGATTTTATAAAGAGGCGCTGCGCCAGATAAACATATCCCTGTTTAATAAGCTCAGGCATAAAACGATACAGGAACGTAAGAAGAAGGGTTGCAATATGCGCGCCATCTACATCGGCATCTGTCATGATGATGATCTTGTGATAACGAAGCTTACTGATATCAAAATCTTCGTGAATTCCTGTTCCAAAAGCTGTGATCATAGCCTTGATCTCTTTATTTCCGTAAATTTTATCTAAGCGGGCTTTTTCAACATTGAGAATTTTTCCTCTGAGGGGAAGGATTGCCTGTGTTGCACGGTTTCTGGCTGTTTTTGCAGAACCACCCGCAGAATCTCCCTCTACAATATAGATCTCACAGTTTTTCGGATCCTTATCTGAACAGTCTGCCAGCTTGCCGGGAAGCGCCATACCGTCAAGGCTGATTTTCTTCTGGTAAGATCTCTGGCTTTTCTGGCTGCCTCACGGGCTCTCTGAGCAAGAACAGACTTTTCCACTGTCGCTTTTGCCACAGTTGGATTCTGCTCCAGAAAAATCTCCAGCTGTCTGCTGACAATAGAATCAACAGCGCCTCTGGCCTCACTGTTGCCCAGCTTCTGTTTCGTCTGTCCCTCAAACTGAGGCTCCTCGATTTTTACACTGACAATAGCAGTCAGACCCTCACGGATATCATCACCGCTTAAGTTTGGCTCGCTGTCTTTCAGAAGCTTGTTTTTTCGGGCATAATCGTTAAATGTCTTTGTCAGAGCATTACGGAAGCCCACGATATGAGTTCCGCCCTCCGGAGTATTGATATTATTTACGAAACCATAGGTATTTTCTGTATAGGAATCATTGTGCTGCATGGCAACCTCTACCACAACGCCGTCTTTCTCACCTTCACAATATACAACCTCAGGATAAAGAGCTTCCTTGCTTCTGTTCAGATAAGTAACAAACTCCTGAATTCCTCCCTCATAGTGGAAAGATTTTTCTTTTTTTGACTCTTCTCTGTCGTCTCTGAGAACGATCTTCAGCCCTTTTGTAAGAAAAGCCATCTCACGAAGGCGCTGCTTGAGAATATCGTAATCATAAACAGTTTCTTCAAAAATTTCTTTATCAGGTAAAAAGGTTACGGTTGTTCCTGTATATTCAGGAGAGCAGTCTCCCACAACTTTCAGAGGATACATGGTGTGTCCTCTTTCATATCTCTGTTTGTATTCTTTTCCCTCTTTAAAAATAGAAACCTCAAGCCATTCAGAAAGCGCGTTTACAACAGATGCTCCAACTCCGTGAAGTCCTCCTGATACCTTATATCCTCCGCCGCCGAATTTACCGCCTGCATGAAGGATAGTAAATACCACCTCAACTGCAGGAATTCCCGCTTTATGGTTGATTCCTACCGGAATACCTCTTCCGTTATCTACAACTGTAATTGAATTATCAGGATTGATCGTCACCTGAATTTCCGTACAAAATCCTGCCAGCGCTTCATCCACCGCATTATCCACGATTTCATATACAAGATGATGCAGGCCCCTGCTTGACGTACTTCCAATGTACATTCCCGGTCTTTTTCTTACAGCTTCCAGTCCTTCCAGAATCTGAATCTGATCCGCTCCGTACTCTGTATTCTCTCCGCCATTTGCGTCCTCCTGTCATTCTATATTTATGGCATCAACAGGCATACAGAAATCCTGCACCCACTGATAAATAGACATAGTAATACTAATTTATTATAACACAAAATGGGGGTGCTTTCCATTAAATTTGCGCAAAACGCTGAAAAAAGCTATATCTTTCAGTGAACCACTCCCCAAATGCAGAGTAAATATTCTCAACACATCTGAGAGAATTCACATAAGACATAGCTCTGTTTTTATAAATCCATATTCAAGCTCAAAATCCTGTTTTTCTGTTTAAAATTCTATTAATTTACACCTTTTCTGAAAGCAATCCAAACTCCTTCAGTAATTTCTTTTGATAATTTCTGTCCTCTGATGCCCTTTTTACATCATCAATCCGTCCTTCCTCCAAAAGTATAGATGTCAACTTGTTTATTTGTACAGCATTCTCTTCTATTTTTTGTGCCGTTTCTTCATCTCTTGCCTTCTGGGCTCATCCATAAGCTTCTGAACCCGGTCAGGCATAATTTCCATAAATAACTCTTCTAATGCTTCACACATAAGCACATCTCCCTCTTTAAATTTGTCTTTATTGGCTTTTACTATCATGTTCATGGCAGAACGATACAAAGTGTTATCCAGATTTCCATTATACTCTCCTAAAATTTGACGAATCATATTTTCATTATCCAGATGATTTGTCAGACTTCGAAGCCAAAGATTTCTGTTCGGATCCAGTTCTGATATAACAATAAGCTGAACAGGAATCACATCACCATTTACATAATAAATTCCAGATTCAATTTTCTGAATTCTATATTTCCTTTCAAGTTTTAAATGATTCATCAGTTTTCTGGGATATTTACTACATACCAGAGAGATTGTCAAATCCTGAATCTGAATCATATTTACTGCTCTGGCATCAGCTTTATAAAAACAGGCATACCCATAAACTTTATAAAAGTCATCAATGCTAAGATAGTCATCTGGACTCTTGTATTCAATAATATTATGCTTTCGAAAAATTCTTCCGATATTTTTATGTATCATTTTCCCATCTTCTTTTTTAATTACCAGAACATCTATTTCCATAGGTTTTGTTCCCAGTTGATGCTCATTCTCAAAAATCAGACTGTCTGCATCTTCCTGCAGTTCAATCTGAATATCTGCAAAAAATGCAGGGTGCCACTGCAAAACTGTTTTATCTTGCTTTCTGGCATTCTCTCTGTCCTTATTCATATAGAACCTCCTTATATCTCTCAGGAGTTTCCCCCGATATAAACTCCTGCCTTTGTAATGGGTAGTAAAGCAAGAATTTTCCGGAAAGACAGATCTGTCATCTGCTATATGAAATGTAATTAAGAATAAAAAGAAAATGTTGCTCTGTTTTTATCTTAGCATTATAAAAATCAATCTGCAACAGAAGAATTTGCTATATTTTGTCAATTTTATATCTCAATTTCACTGTTTTCCTGTAAACAAAAAGAATGCCGTACTATGATAAAATCATTCATACAGCATTCCCTTTCATATTTATGTTTTTATTCAATAATAAATAGCTTCTATTTCTCTCCATTTACCAGATACTGATAAATCTCTCTCTTACTTACTCCCCGGTCCTTTGCCACCTGCTTTCATGGCATCTTTCCGTGAAAGCCCTTGCTCTCATAAATCTCCATATGCTCCTCTATGGAAATCTCTTCCCAGGAGGCTGCTGCCTCTTCTTTCAGCTCCTGGCGGCTTTTGCTTCAATTACAAGCACACACTCTCCAAGAGGCTTTTCGTTCTCATAATAGGCGATCAGCTGATCTATGGTTGTGTGAAAAGCAGTCTCATGCTTTTTGGTAAGCTCTCTGCAAAGTGTTATTCTTCTGTTTCCAAGGGTTTCTTTAAGATCCTTTAAAGTCTTCACCAGCTTATGGGGAGCCTCGTAAATAATAATGGTTCTTGTTTCATCCACAAGCTCCTGAAGCACCTCCCTGCGCTCTTTTTTGTCCATGGGAAGAAATGCCTCAAACGCAAATCTTCTTGTAGGAAGTCCGGACAGCGTAAGGGCTGTGATACAGGCAGCAGGTCCCGGAAGCGAAGTGACTTCAATTCCAGCTTCATAGCACATGGCCGCAAGCTCTTCTCCCGGATCTGAGATTCCGGGAGTTCCTGCGTCTGTAATAAGGGCAATATTCATTCCGCCCTGCATTTTTTCTATCAGAGTATGCGCCTTTTCAATTTTGTTATATTCATGGTAACTGGTCATAGGTGTTTTTATGTCAAAGTGATTCAGAAGCTTGATGCTGTTTCTGGTATCTTCCGCAGCGATCAGATCTACTTCCTTTAAGGTCCGGAGAACTCTGAGCGTAATATCCTCCAGGTTTCCGATTGGGGTTGCGCATAAATATAATTTTCCGCTCATATTCCTTCTCCGCTCCTTGTAATTTAAGATTTTATTTACAGTATCTGTAAATTTAAAAACTGTTTTATCCTTTTTTAATAAACATATAAATCATGAACTTTTAAAGCCCTATCAAGCTTACTGTCAGTTTGCGCTTAACTTCCCGACACATTATTTTAATATTTAAAATAATTAGCCAGACTTTAATAAATATCATCATCTATACAAAACCGGATTTCTGTTCCGATTCTTGCCCAATTTTGGATTTACACCCCGGTCCGTAGATTTTCAGTATCTCTTCTGTGTACACGCCCGGCTTCTCATAAACGATCAGAGGTTTTTCCACTGTGATTCTTGAATTTCCGCCTTTTAAGGCTCAATAAGGACCATATTCGGTTCCCGGTCTTTAAAAGGATAGACAAGCTGCATTCTTTTTGGTTCCAGTTTATACCTGGTAAGCACCTGAAAAATTTCCACCAGCCGAAACGGCCGGTGTACCATATAAAAACGTCCTCTGTCCTTTAACACCTTTGCAGTCTGACTGACCACATCCTCCAGAGTGCAGAGGATTTCGTGTCTGGCAATCGCCTTTGCCATATAGGGATTCTGCAGTCCATGCTGTCCGATCATATAAGGCGGATTGCTTGTTACCGCATGAAAAGAAGCTGCTCCGAAAATTTCAGCAGCCTCTTTAATATCACCGCAGACAATATCAATGTCCTGTTCCAGACCGTTATAAGCTACGCTTCTCTGCGCCAGCTCCGCACATTCTTCCTGTATCTCCAAACCGGTAAAATGTCCTCCCGGTGTCTTTGCTTTCAGAAGAACAGGAATAATCCTGTGCCGGTTCCCATGTCCAGAACATGTTCATCCTTTTTTATTTTTGCAAAACCGGAGAGCAGAACCGCATCCATTCCAAAACAGAATTTTTGCGGATTCTGAATCACATAATATCCATTTTGGAGATCATCTACGCGTTCCCCCGGCCTTACCAGACTGTCCCGCTGATTATTTTCCATGAGATTTTGAATCTCCTTCTTTATCTTCCAGCCGTTCCAGCTCTTTCATTTCCTTTTCAGAAATCTTTACTTTTTTCTTTCTGGGACGGAATTTCAGCTCTTCTACCGGATACTCCTGAATTTCTTTTTCATCATTGACTTCCACAATTACCTTTACCAGCTGTCTCAGTACATTGACGCTGTGAACAGTTCCCTGAAGTCCGTCCGGCAAGGTCACCATATCACCTGTTCCAGGAAGCTTTTTGTTCAGCTCCTCATAAGTTTCCTGTTCATTTTTCAGGCAGCACATCAGTCTTCCGCATACTCCGGAAATCTTTGTCTGATTCAGAGAAAGATTCTGCTCTTTTGCCATCTTGATCGATACCGGTGCAAATTCAGAAAGATACGTATGACAGCACAGACATCTTCCGCAGATTCCGATTCCGCCCAGGATTTTTGTCTCATCACGGACGCCGATCTGGCGAAGTTCAATTCTTGTTTTAAAAATAGCTGCCAGATCTTTTACAAGCTGACGGAAATCAATTCTTCCGTCTGCAGTGAAATAAAACAGAACTTTGTTGTTATCAAAGGTATATTCTGCATCGATCAGTTTCATTTCCAGACCATGATCCTGATTTTTTTCTGGCAGATTTTAAACGCTTCTTTTTCTTTCTGGCGATTCTGCTTCTCTCTTTCTTCATCTTCAGAAGTTGCCACGCGAAGGACTTCTTTCAGAGGATGGATCACCTCATCCTCTCCACTTCTTTTGGCCCAAGCACTACTCTTCCGAACTCTATGCCTCTTGCAGTTTCAACGATCACATGATCGCCGATTTTCATTTTATATTCTTTTGGGTTAAAATAATATATTTTTCCGACATTCCGGAATCTGATACCTACTACTTTTGTCATTCTATCTCTCCCTGATCGTCAGGAACAACAGCTCAAGCGCAAGCTCAAAGTTTACGTTGGCACGGAGACGTACTTTTGTTTTTTCCAGTGCCTCCAGGATTTTTTCCAGATTCTCATAGGAGCGCTGACTGGCCTGTTCCTTGATATAATTAATTTCCTGCTTAAATACCAGATTATCAATCTCTCTGGTCGCCTTAAACATCAGGACATCTCTGAACCAGAACTGGAAAATATCCAGATAATCGTCGATACTTTGTTTTTCTCCGGATAAAAGTTTAATTTCATCCGCCAGCTCATAAACCTCCATAGAATTTGCATTTTTCAGGATTTTCAGAGCATTTTGTGTAATATTGGAAAATTCCTCCGAGGTAGCTGCTTCCTTTGCTTTTCCTATACTTCCCTGTGCAAAGCTTGCATCTATCTCCGCCTGATAATCCGGCACATGAAGACGTTCCATCAGATATTTTTTTACAAGGCTGTCATCCACAACCTTCAGATCCAGTCTGACGCAGCGTGACTGAATGGTCGGCAGCATTGCGTCTGCATTGCTTGTAAGCAGCATGATCACCGCATACTCAGGCGGCTCCTCAATTGTTTTTAAAAGAGCATTCTGGGCCTGTACTGTCATAAGCTCCGCATCCGGGATAATATAGATTTTATAAGGGCTGCAGTATGGTTTTACCGCTACATCATAAATCACCTGTTCTCTGATCTCATCAATACTGATTGTTCCCGGCTTTTCATGATTTACCATAATGATATCAGGATGATTCTTGCCCATAGCCTTTTTGCATGAGTCGCATTTCTGGCAGGGTTCTGTTCCGCCCTGCTCACACTGAAGAGTCATTGCATAGGTTGTTGCAAGAAGCTTTTTTCCTGATCCGGGTCTTCCGGTAAAAATATAAGAATGGGAAACTTTCCCTGTTTTCATTGCATTCTTTAAATGCCTGATAATTCTTCATGTCCAATAATATTATTAAAACCAGCCATTCAGAATCACCTCACTTTTTCGCGTTTATCTTTATCCTGATAAATCACATTATATCATATTTTGTCTGTTAATAAAAAGTGTTTTTGCTTATGTCACAGATTTTATATATTTTATAATATTTCTGACACAATTATCCAGATCATCATTTTCGAACCGGATCCGGATACCTGCTGCAAGGATATTCTCCTCCGAAAAATCCTCCTGATCTGCCAGAAACCTGCGCACATTTCTGCATACCTGGGATTTTCCTGCTGCTTCTCCCTGATAAGCGCCCTCTGAAGCCGTTCTCCGTCCTCTACCTGAATATATATCGGGCAGACTGTTTCCTCCCCGTAATATTCTTTCATTTTACGGTAGGATTCCAGAGTTCCGATCCCCAGATAATCTGTTCCCTGTGGATTGATCTGTCCGTCATCTGCAGTAAAATAAGTCCAGATTCCGTGAACCGTATGATAAGCTCTTGATTCAATCAGCCTGTTGGTTTTTCGGAATTCCTCCAGCTTATTCTCATCTGTAAAATAATACTCTCTGCCGTTTTCTTCGCCTGCCCGTATGGGACGGGTGGTATAAAGCACCAGTCTTTTCAGTCCAAGGCTCTCGTCTTTGGAAAGAATGGAGTAAATCCTGTCCTTACCGGAAGCACTCTTTCCCATAATATAAAAAATCTTTCCCATTATTCCTGTATTTTAACCTTTCCCTCAAATTTTTTGGTACGATCTCTCTTGTATCTCTGGCAAGAACAAGAATCGTACTGTCTGACATATCACTGAGCCCCTGGAGCTCCAGTCCCTGCTCCAGATATCTTTTCATATTTTTTATCAGGAGTCCGGTAATCTGCTCCCCGGGTACAACAAGAGGGATTCCCGGAGGATAAAGGTACGCAAACTCCACAGATATTCTTCCAATGCTTTCTTCCAGAGTACATCTTTCACTTAAAGCATCCATAGCGCATGAAATTCTCATAAGGGAATTCAGCTCCGCACATCGGCACCTTTCTTTTTTAACAGCTTCCTCACTGTATTTTAACGAGTCCCGGCTGTCAATTTCTTCAACAGCTCTGCACAGTCTGTCAAATCCTTCTTCCGTATCGCCCACAGAAGTCAGGGCAATCACATAATTTTCTGCTTCCATTTCTATTTCCAGATGGAAGTCCTGCCTCAGAACTTCTGCAAGCTGTCTTCCGTTCATGGTACTGTGTACTGTAGAAAGGATGATTTTTGATCTGTCTGCATCAAATACATTCATAGCCGGATCTCCCGGCTCCACAAGCCGGATACAGGAGCCTTTTCGGAGCCGCTTCCTGGCTCTTTCCAGATTCTCAGTATATTCCGCAAACATCCTCTGTCCATCCTGTTCTATTTTGTACATACAGGCATCCATAGAAGCCATAAGAACATAGGATGGGCTGCTGGTCTGATAGATTCCCAGAAATCTTACCAGAAGATTTCTGTCCACCCTTTCACTGCACCTGTGAAGAAGAGCTGTCTGAGTCATGGAAGGCAGGGTTTTATGCAGACTGTGGATCACAATATCCGCCCCAAGCTCTGCTGCCGACACAGGAAAATAATCAGAAAAACAAAAATGCGCTCCATGGGCTTCATCTACGATCAGAGGAATATTATGACTATGAGTAATCTCTGCAATTGTTTTTATATCAGATACAATTCCATCATAGGTAGGTGAGGTCAGAAGGACTGCTTCGATATCCGGATTTTCATCAAGGCATCTTTCCACACGCTGCGGAGAAATTCCTCCGTTTATCCCCAGTTCTGCATCCTCATGTGGATAAATATAGGAAACCTTCAGATCACGAAGATAAGCTGCATGATAAACTGCTTTGTGACAGTTCCTTGCGATCAGAATATGTCCGCCTTTTTTTACAGCAGCAGATACGGCTGCCAGAATTGCCCCGGTGCTTCCATTGATACAGAAAAAACTCTCCTGTACCTGATAGAGCCGGGCGGCGTTTTCCTGTGCTTCCTTTAAAATTGTTTCCGGATGATGAAGATTATCAAATCCGTTGATCTCCGTAATATCCTGTTGTACAGAAAAATCCCCTGCCACAGACAGGGGATTTCTCTTATGTCCCGGCATGTGGAAGGGATAGAAATCTGATTTCCCATACGCTTCCAGTTTTTTATATAATCTGTCCATTGATCTCCCTTTCTTTACAGCAGATTCAGTAAAGTAATAAGTGTTCCCATTATACTCTACCTTCAGACAGATGTCATCATGCCAGTTCTTTCTTTATAATTTTTATGGAATATTTATAATTTAATCTTGCTCATTGCAGCTTTATCGCATACAACTGTCACATCATTGTGAAGCTGAAGGATAGAAGCAGGAACCTCAGGTGTGATCGGGCCTGTAAATGCTTTTGCAATAATGTCTGCCTTGCCTTCGCCGGATGCCACAAGAAGGATTTTCTTTGCACGCATAATGGTTCCGATTCCCATGGTGTAAGCCTGACGGGGAACGTCCTCTTCTTTCTCAAAGAATCTCTTATTTGCCTCAATGGTGCTCTCTGTCAGATCCACGCACTGAGTATTTTTGCAGAATTCTTTTGCAGGCTCGTTAAAACCGATATGTCCGTTATGTCCGATTCCAAGAAGCTGAAGGTCAACGCCGCCTGTAGCTTCTACAACAGCGTCATACTCGCGGCATGCTTTCTCGCTGTCCGGCTCCAGTCCGTTTGGCACAAAGGTTCTGCTCTTATCAATATTTACATGATCGAACAGATGAGTGTTCATAAAGTAACGATAGCTCTGGTCATTATCTCCGGAAAGTCCTCTGTACTCGTCAAGGTTTACGCTTGTAACCTGAGAGAAATCCAGATCTCCTTTTTTGTACCATTCTACAAGCTGAGCATAAGTTCCTTCCGGTGAAGATCCTGTAGCCAGTCCCAGAACACAGTCCGGCTTCATAATGATCTGTGCTGAAATAATGTTTGCTGCAATGCGGCTCATTGCCTTGTAGTCTTCTCCGCAATAAAATTTCATTTCAAAAATCCCCCTTTTCTTAGGATAAAATAATTGATATGTTCAGGACAGCTTCTACATCAGTCTGAGAAGCATATCTCCTGTACCTACATTATAACCGCTTGTGGCAAAAATTCCATTCATTTTTCCGGATGTTACAATAATAAGCGGAAGTTTTTCATGATCCACATACATTCTTCTTCCAAGAAGCTCAATGTGGTCTGCAAAGCAGTCATAATAAACCTGAATTTCCGGGAACATGGCAAGCGCCTTTTTCATTGTGGGATCCTGAAGCGCTGACTCACTCTGCACCACAAAGATAATACCAGAGCAGATTTTCCGGAAAGCTTCCGGCTGTTCCATCATTTCATTGAGAATATGTTCTGTAGGCTCTCTGCTTTCTTCCAGGAACATAAGAATATGCTTTCCTTCCGCAGTAAGCTCAGACGCCTTTACTTTTTCTGTGCCGGCTTCATCCTTACGCAGTTCAAATTCAGGAAGTTCAATATTTTCAAGCATATCCTCCAGATCTGCCTGTCTGAGGACAAGTGAAATTTCTTTCTTTTCTCCTGCTGCCATTGAAAAATAATATACATAAGCAAACATATTTCCGTTTGGCAGACGATTGGAGGTAATGATTCTGTACTCTCCCGGCTCCAGCTGTGCATTCAGAAGATCATCCTGCCATGTAAGACCTCCCAGACGAAGGGAAACATATTTTCCATTTTCCAGTCTGGCCATTGTCCAGTTCTGGAAATATTTCCATACAGTTCCATCCCCTGACTTCAGTACAAGGCTGCAGCTCTTTTCTGCCTCCGGAAGGACAGGAACAAATCTTCCGTCTTTTCTGTATTCCATGGAACGGTCTTCCGGATTCAGTCTTGCCGGAATACCCAGGGTTCTTGCAATGGCAACAAAAAGAATTTTCTTTGAGAGAGTACTTCCCACTCCCATTTTCAGGCATCCGGAAGGTGTGGTGATCACACTTGCTCTTTCCTTATCCGGAAGAGAAATGATCTTTTTGTCAACAGCGGTCCAGATTGCTGCAGGATCTTCCCGGAAACCGGCTTTTTCTTCCTCAGAAAACTCTGCTTCCACAGCGGCTCTGTATTTCATCAGAACCTCATCATCCACTCTTGGATTCAGAACATACTTTACAAAAACAGAATGTTCCATATTTTCCTCATAAGGCGCCGCGTAAGCAAGATGCTCTTCCAGAACCTCTGCCACACAGTCTGTTCTGTCTTTTTCTGTAAGTGTTTCAAGAAGCTCTGCTCTCAGAGTACTTTCCTCGCAGTCTGACTCAGACACATTCTGAAGGAATTTTTCACATTCAGGATTTACCCGGTTTTCTGTCTTTGCTATTCTCTTTGCAGACGCTTTTTCCAGTCGGATATTTCCCTCTGCCGTCTGTTCCGGCGTAGACATATCTGTATTTACCGGAGTATCCACCGGAGCGATCATGTCAATTTCTTTCCAGATGTTTTCCTGTCTGGAATTTTCTCCAAGAGTAACTTTGATTTCTTTTTGTTCTCTTGTATCAGCAAATACACATTCACAGAATTCCCCACAGGAAACCTGTACGGCCAGACTTCCCAGACCGGTTGTGAACCTGCATTTTCCGGCTTTGTCAGTAACTCCCTCTGCAACAGGAGATAATTCCGCATAGTTCAGAACCTGGAAGGATATCTCTGCGCCCTGAACCGGTTCGCCGTCTTTATCGCATACTTCCACTGTAAATTCTGTGACCTCTGCATACCGTGAAAGCTCATTGAGCATTGTCACCATTCCGTCTTTTCCAATGGTTTCCTCATCAGAAGAAGCCGGATCAAACCAGCGGGAATGAACCATCATTGCTCTTGAAGAGGCATTTGTAAACCATCCCTTATTCAGGATCGGAAGAGGTTCACAGGCTCCCAGAAAATACCACTTTCCATCATTCCAGATTTCTACCCAGGCATGATTGTCATCGCAGTGCGACCACTTTGGCGCATATACCTGGCGTGCCGGAATCCCCACACTCCTCATGGCATTTACCGTAAATACAGATTCCTCTCCACAGCGGCCGTTTCCTCTTCTGTAAACAGTAAGAGCAGAAAGTGTTCTGTCGTCTGTACAATGATAAGTAGCCTCCTGCGCGCACCAGTAATTTACCTCAATGGCAAAATCTTTTCTGCTGCATCCGTCCATAAGAGAAAGCTTTTCGTTCTCTTCCATAAAGCTTCTGATCTCGTTATGGAATAATTCTCTGCAGGGCGCGATCTCTTCTTCATTCACTCTGTGATACAGCACGTAATTCAGAAAAATATCTTCCGGAAGAGATCTGACACCTTCCGCTTCTTTCCACAGCCTTACGCTGTTCTCTGCATAATCAAGAAATACCTTAAAAGAATAATTCCCTATATCGCTGCAGGGCATTGTCATATAAAGATATTTCAAAGCAAGAGCCGTTTCCGGCTCCTGCTTTTCTATTTGTTTATCTGTCTCCTCAAATACACCGGGAAACTGTTCTTTTATTTTTTTATAACCTTCCAGAATTCTCTCCCGGTTTTCTTTCAGAAATTCACTCATATTGTCCCTTTCCTGTCCGGTATCTCACAGACATACAGGTATATTTCAATTTCTGCCGCAGAATCCGTCAAGCACCTGTCTTGCTCTGCGTACAGCCTCTTCATCAGTTCTCCAGATCTCATACTCGCTGAGAGACGGAAGCCCCATATTCACTCCTTCTCTGCGGTATTCCATTTCACTGTCCATAGTAACCTTGCCGGACATATGGAACGCTGTGGCTCCTGTTTTTGGCTGAAGCTCACGGATCACATCTGCATTCACTCCGCTTCCAACCTGGATCGTGATTCTTCCGGCGCTCTTTTCTACAAGATCTTTAAGAAGGTCTGCTCCGGCAGTACAGATATTTTTCTGTCCTGATGTAAGAATTGTATCAATCCAAGGGAAATTGCCTGTTCCATTGTTTCATAAGGATCTGCGCACACATCAAACGCTCTGTGAAGAGTGACAGACATTCCCTCTGCATCTTCCATCAGACGCTTCATCTGTTCCATATTCAGAGTTCCATCAGGCTTCAGGATTCCAATAACAACGCCTTCTGCTCCAAGTCTGCGAAATTCTTTCACCGCCTCGCGGATCAAGATAAATTCTTCATCTGTGTAGCAGAAATCACCAAATCTCGGACGGACCAGAGCATGGATCCTGATATCTGTATGCTTCCGGATTTCCTGAAACAGCCACGGATTAGGAGTTGTTCCTCCGATGACCAGACTGCCGCACAGCTCCAGCCGGTCTGCGCCGCCTTTTGCTGCTGCCAGTGCAGACTCCACTGAATCCACACATGCTTCTAAAATAAAATCAGCCATATATCCTCCTTATTGCCCGTTTTTGCAGGCATCCAGATAAAGATTCTTTATTTTGCAGCATTTATACCAGCCTGACCCCGGATGCCTCCAGCGTCCTCACGATCGTACTGTCCGGATACTCGTCTGTTACGATTCCGTTTATATCGTCAAAATGCGCAATTTATATGAATCATTAAAATAAAATTTTTCTTTTTCCATTACAACGTACTTATGTCTGCTGCTGTTGATCACAGCTTTTTTGGTCAGCCCGTCCTCCACTCCCAGAGTAGTGACCGTACAGTCAACCATATCCACACCGCAGCTTCCCAGAAAGGCTCTGTCAAAGCTGTACTGCTTCAATACCTCTATGGTTGCCGCTCCCATAAAACCGTTTACCCCCTGATACATGGTTCCTCCTGTACCAATGACAGTTATCATGGGATTCTGCACAAGAATCTGCAGAATATCAATCATATTGCTTACAACAACAACCTTTATCCTGGAGGCAGCAAGAAGTTTGGCAAGCTCAATATTGGTTGTGGAAATATCCAGAAAAACGGTCTCGTTGCTTTTGATAAGTCCAAAAGCCTTTTCTGCTATAATCTTCTTTTTGTCCAGATGATAATTTCGTCTGTCAATAACGTCTCTCTGGAGGGGGTAATCCTGAGACATGATCGCCCCTCCATAGGTTCTTTTCAGTTTTCCGGAATTTTCCAGGGTCTTCAGGTCTTTTCGGATACAGTCCTCTGATACATGAAATTTTTCACTGAGGGACTTTACCTTTACCTTACCCTTTTCCTGAAGACATTGTATAATAGCCGCCTGTCTTTCTTCTGTAAACATGAAATACCTCCTTTCCGTTAAGAGGTTTTTATGCTGTTACTCTTCTGTCAATATTACGTCAAGAACTGTATCTGTCTGATCCGGCAGAACAGGATCCAGACCCAGATCTGCAAATACAATATCCGGATAGTCGCTATGTACCCAGCTTGTTGATACAGGCACCTCAGCGCCTGTTGCAAGATAACGGATTCCCTTCAGACGGTCTTTCGGCACTCCCAGAAGCGGAACCGGTCCGATAGTATTTTCAAAAAGATGGAAATAAACGTGATTGCCCTTAGCTGTAACACGTCCGTAATCCGGTTTTGCAATCTGGCTCTTTCCGCAGCCGTAAATACTCTCTCCGTTTTTCTTCATCCATTTACCGATCTCCTGAAGGATCTTCATGGATTCCTCAGGAATATTGCCCTTCACATCAGGACCTACGTTAAGAATGAGATTTCCTCCTTTGGAAACACATTCTACCAGCTTCTTGATCAGCATCGGAGCCGGTTTATAAAAATGATCGGTAGCACAATAGCCCCAGTGATTGTTCATAGTCACACAGGCTTCCCAGGCAATATCATTGCCCTCCACGTCCTGAATTCCATTTGGCGGAATCATCTGTTCAGGGCTTACAAAATCGCGTGGTACGGGGTAGGCTTACATGCAGCCAGAGAACCGTAACCCTCGCCGCTGCACTCCAGACGGTTGTCGATGATCACTTCCGGCTGAAGACTTCTCACCATATCCATAAGCTCTGTTGCTCTCCATGCCTCTCCTCTGAGATCATCATAGGAAAAGTCAAACCACAGAATATCAATTTTTCCGTAGTTGGTGCAGATTTCACGGATCTGGTTATGCATATAGGTCAGATAATTGTCAAAGTTACGTCCGTCGTTTTTGTATGCCGGATTATTTCTCATGGGATGCTGTCTGTCTCCGTAATGAGGATAATCGTCATGATACCAGTCAATAATCGTAAAGTAAATTCCTACCTTCAGACCTTCTGCGCGAACAGCCTCCACATATTCTTTGATCAGGTCACGTCCGCATTTTGTGTTTGTGGATTTGAAATCTGTGTACTGGCTGTCATAAAGGCAGAATCCGTCATGATGCTTTGCTGTAAGTACCACATATTTCATACCTGCTTCTTTTGCAGCCCGTGCCCATGCTCTCGGATCGTAATCAACAGGATCAAATTCCTCAAAATACTTCATATAGTCTTCTTTCGGAATTTCCTCTTCACTTCTTACCCATTCTCCTCTTGCCGGAATAGAATAAAGTCCCCAGTGGATAAACATACCGAATCTCGCATCCAGGTACCATTCCATTCTCTTGTTATACTCTTCTCTGTTAAATGTGTACATGACCTTCCTCCTGTGCAGGTTTTATTTTGTTGTTTCTTGCAGATCCGGATAATGACATTTTACAATATGTCCCGGTGCTACCTCTACCGGAGTAGGACGCTCTGTTTTACATTTTTCCGTACAGTGCGGGCAGCGTGTATGGAACAGACATCCGCTTGGTGGATTACTTGGACTTGGAAGATCCCCCTGCAGAATAATACGTTTGGACTTCTTGTCAGGATCCGGGATCGGAACTGCTGAAAGAAGCGCTCTTGTATATGGATGTCTCGGATTTGCGTAAAGCTCTTTTTTCGGCGCTGTCTCAACGATTGTTCCAAGATACATAACGCCGATTCTGTCTGAAATCATCTCCACAACGCTGAGGTCGTGAGAAATAAACAGATATGTAAGGTTATATTCCTTCTGAAGGTTCTGAAGGAGGTTCAGCACCTGCGCCTGGATGGAAACGTCAAGAGCAGATACCGGCTCATCGGCAATGATCAGTTTCGGCTGCACAGTAAGCGCTCTGGCAATACCGATACGCTGACGCTGTCCGCCGGAAAATTCATGAGGATAACGCTCTCCGTGAGATGGGCTTAAGCTACAACCCCAAGAAGCTCATGAACCTTTTTCAGTCTCTCGCCTGCTGTCATATTGGTATGGATCAGAAGAGGCTCTCCGATCAAATCCTGAACCTTCATTCGCGGATTCAGAGAACCGTAGGGATCCTGGAATACCATCTGAATGTCAGATCTTAAAGGGCGCATCTCATTGTCAGAGATTTTTGAAATATCTTTTCCTTCAAACCAGATCTCACCTGTATCCGGTGTGATCAGATGATCGATCAGTTTACCTGTTGTGGATTTACCGCAGCCGGACTCTCCTACCAGAGAAAAAGTCTCTCCCGGCATAATGTCAAAGGAAACGTCGTTTACTGCGTGAACGAATTTTTTCTTTCCAAACATCCCCTTATTAGCAGAAAATGTTTTTGATATGTTTTTTACAGATACTAATGCTTCGCTCATGATCAATTACGCCTCCTTTCCAAGATCATTCATATGGTGGCATCTGCATTTATGAATACCTTCCACTGTCATAAGCTCCGGTTCTTTTTCTCTGCAGATATCTGTTGCGTACTTACATCTCGGTGCAAATTTGCAGCCCTTTGGCATTACGGAAAGATCCGGTACGCTTCCCGGAATAGACGGAAGTGATTCCACTCCGCTTCCCAGCTTCGGCACAGAAGCGATCAGCCCCTGTGTATACGGATGTTTTGGTGCAGAGAACAGTTCTTTTACAGGAGCTTCCTCTACAATACGTCCTGCATACATAACAACTACGCGGCTGCACATTTCGGCTACAACACCAAGGTCATGTGTGATCATCAGGATTCCTGTATTTTTCTTTTCACGGATTTCTTCCATAAGCTCAAGGATCTGCGCCTGAATGGTAACGTCAAGAGCAGTTGTGGGCTCGTCTGCGATCAGCAGCTCCGGCTCACAGGACATGGCCATTGCGATCATTACACGCTGGCACATACCGCCGGAAAGCTGATGGGGATAGCTCTTCAGAGTCATATCCGGCTCAGGAATACCTACGGATTTCAGTACATCATATGCTCTCTGATGAGCCTGTTCTTTGGTAAAATCATTATGAAGCAGAATTGCCTCTGTAAGCTGCTTCTCTATTTTCATACATGGGTTCAGAGAGTTCATCGGCTCCTGGAAGATCATTGCAACTTCTCTTCCGCGGATATTTCTCATACCCTTTTTATCTTCTTTCAGAAGGTCTGTTCCGTTCAGAATAACCTCACCGTTGGAAATCTTACTGTTTCTTGCAAGAAGACGCATAACTGACAGGGAGGTTACTGATTTACCGCAGCCGGATTCTCCTACCAGACCAAGGATTTCTCCTCTTTCAATAGAAAAAGAAACATTATTTACGGCTGTTACCCATGTTTTGTCCCGCTTAAATTCTGTGCGGAGATTTTTTACTTCCAATAATTTTTCTGCCATGGTTTTTCCTCCTAGTTCATCTTCGGATCCAGAGTATCCCTGAAACCGTCTCCAAGCAGGTTGAATGCAAGAACAGTAAGGAAGATCAGGATACCAGGAAACAGTACCATATGCGGAGCTGTGTTCAGATAGTTACGTCCAAGTGAAAGCATTGCGCCCCAGTCAGGCTCTGTAACATTTGCTCCGAATCCCAGGAAACTCAGGGATGATGCAGCAAGGATTGCTGTACCGATACGCATGGTAAAGTTTACGATCATAGACTGAATAGTTCCAGGGAATACATGGACAAACAAAATTCTGCTGTTCTTACATCCCAGTGAACGGGCAACCTCAACATAAAGAGACTGCTTTACGGAAATTGTTGCGCTTCGTATGATACGGGCAAAGGATGGAACCGTAAACACCGCAACAGCGATCATAACGTTTACCATACCTGGTCCGATAATAGCAACAACTGCGATTGCAAGCAGGATGTCCGGAAATGCAAAAAGCACATCACAGCATCTCATGATCAGGGAATCAACAAAACCGCCGTAGAAACCAGCGATCAGTCCCAGAATAACGCCGCCGGCTGTTCCGATAACTGTAGCGATCAGAGCGCAGGAAAGGGACAGTCTGGAACCTACCATCAGACGGCTGAATACATCCTGGCCAAACTCATCTGTACCCCAGATATGAGCAGAGCTTGGTCCCTGAAGAAGGGCTGTGTAATCCGGCTGATCCGGTGCGTAAGGAACAACAAACGGTGCAATAATTGCCATTAAAACAATAAACAGAAATAAAACAAAGAGAAACAACTGCTGTTTTTCGCTTCATAAACTTTTTGGTAAATTCTTTTACCTTACTCTGCGCCTTAGGAAGCTCTTCAGCAGCAGCAAATTTGTTCTGATCTAAATTTGTATTTGTCTGTGCCATCTTTTTTCCTCCTAATTATAACGAATTTTCGGGTTGATGACTCCGTAAAGAACATCCACGATCAGGTTGATGACAATATACTCTGCTGCAAAGAACAGAAGCAGAGCCTGTACTACCTTGTAATCTCGGAAGTTAATAGAGTCTACCAGCAGACGGCCAAGTCCCGGAATAGAGAATACAGTTTCTGCCATAACAGAACCTGAAAGAAGACCGCCGATCTGAAGTCCGGCAACTGTAATAATCTCAATAAGAGAGTTTTTAAATGCATGACGCATAACAACAAGAGTTTCCTTTAAGCCTTTTGCACGGGCTGTTCGAACATAATCCTCACGCATGGTCTCCAGCATGGTAGATCTGGTAAATCGTCCCAAAACCGCCATGATTCCGGCGCCCATGGTAAGTGACGGAAGGATGTAGCTCTGCAGGAATCCAGTCCTCCGGTAGGAAGCCACTGAAGAGCAACAGAAAAGCCCTGGATCAGCTCAAGTCCCAGCCAGAAGCTTGGCACCGATATACCCGATATGGCAATGATCATTCCGATATAATCAAGAGTTCTTCCATGAAATACTGCTGATATGATACCAAGCGCAATACCGATAATAGTCGCCCAGATCATTGCAGATACTGTAAGCATGATTGTTGGTTTCATTCTGGGAGCGATTGTCTCAACAACAGTTTTTCCGTTTTTGATGGAATCGCCAAGGTCTCCGGTAAAAAGACCTTTCATATATTTTCCATACTGTACAAGCAGAGGATCATTCAGTCCCAGCTGCTCTCTTACAACTTCTACGTCTTCCTTAGTTGCATCCTGTCCTGCGATCATTCTGGCCGGATCACCGGGAATCATATGTATAAACATAAATATTACAAATGAAATCACAAGAAGGAGAGGGATTGCGCTTGCAACACGCTTACAAAAATATTTACCCATTCTTTTGCCTCCAGTCTGAGTTATAAAAAATAATCACTGTCCATAGTCACAAAAACTGCCGTCCCCACATCTGTGAATGGTCACAGACAGTTGAACGGCAGTTTTCTGCTAAGAACCTTTATGTTCTGTTACATACTTCTGCGGCGCCTGTCGCCCCAGTTAAATATTTACTTTTTAAATATTCTTTTACTGAGCAAGCACTGCGTTAGTGAAGTTAAATGCTCCGTCCGGAGATACATATGCGCCGGAGAGATAAGATTTGGATGCATAGAGGATCTGATCGTTTCCAAGGAACAGCCACGGAGCAGCTTCCCATGCGATTGTCTGAGCCTCGCCATAAATCTCAGCCTGTTTGTCCGGATCAGCAGTTGCAAGACCTTCATCTAACAGTTTGTCAAAGTCTTCGTTTACGAAATATGCTGTGTTTGCACTTGTAGGAGGTACCATGTCGCTGTGAAGCAGGGAACGAACAGAACCATCCATAGTGAAATCAGATGCGGACCAGTTTACATACCACATATTAACTTCTGCTTCTTCCTGATCTACATAGATCTTGTCATTCAGTGTTGCAGGCTCCATAGGAAGAACCTCAACGTCAATGTTGATCTGAGCAAGCATCTGTTTGATAAATGTCATACCTTTTACTTCCTGAGTGGAGTTGTCTCCCCAGAGTGTAAGCTTGAAGCCATCCTCATATCCGGCTTCTTTCATAAGCTCTTTTGCTTTTTCAAGGTCATAAGTATAAGGAGTCTGCTCCTTGTATCCTCCGATAATAGAAGGAACGATAGAAGTTGCAGGTTTTGCATATCCGGAATACATAAGCTGAACATATGCGTCTTTATCAATAGCGTAGTTCATAGCCTGACGTACTTTTTCATCTTTCAGCTCCGGAACGTTCATGTTCAGAGTTACATATCTCATGATGTTGGAGTCTGCTGCCAGTACGTTTACATCATCGTTTCCTTTGATTGCTTCGATCTGGTCTGCAGGCATCGGATAAACGAGATCAGCCTCGCCTGTCTGAAGCATAGCGGTACGGGAACCTGCCTCCGGAACCTCTTTAATAGTAACAGTATCTACAGAAGCTTTTTCGCCCCAGTAATCTTCATTGCGCTCGAAAGTTGTATGATCTCCCTCTTCCCACTCTGTGCAGATGAACGGGCCGGTTCCTACCGGATGGTTCATAATATCATTGCCGTACTCTTCAAGAGCAGCCGGGCTGATCATACAGATCTGTGTCATACGGTTGATAAACGGTGCCCATGGCTCAGTAAGCTTGAATACTACAGTGTAGTCATCCGGAGTCTCAATGCTTTCCACACGGTATGTCTCTGATCCGTCCTCTCCTGTTACAACAAAGGTTCTTCTCTGACGGAGATTGTTCTCTTTATCAATGATACGATCATAGTTTGCCTTTACTGCTGCCGCATTAAAGTCTGTTCCATCTGTAAACTTAACACCTTCACGGAGATGGAATGTATAGGTGAGGGAATCCTCGGAAACCTCATAGGACTCTGCAAGCTGTCCCTGAATTTCCTGGTTTTCATCAAAAGCTACTAACATTTCATAGCATCCGCGGGTTGCAGAGATTGCATTGGTATCCGGAATATTTGCCGGGTCCATGGAACTTACGCTTCCCTCGATTGCGATCACCAGATCATTGTCCGGGGATTTTGCTTCTGTGTTGGTTGCCTTCAGTGCGTATCCGTCTTCTGCTGCTGCGAATACTGTTGTGCCCATGGACAGTGTCATTACACCTGCCAGAAGGGCTGCGAGAACTTTTTTACGATTCTTCATAAATCTTTCTCCTTTTTGTTTTTTTATTTGTTAATAAGTTACAATTTCGTTATGAAATATGGGTACAAAAAAAGCATCTCTTATTTTTTGCGTCTTTGCAATGTTCTCATTATCTGATCTGATTCAACAATTTGCCCCTTTGCATACTCATAAAAAATACTTTACCTTAATTCGATGTCCACAGTATAACAATTTTCTACATATTTGTCAATGATTTTTTATTATTTTTTATTGATTATTCTTACTCTTTCTTGTTTTTATCTGGTAAATAAGTATAAACAATTCAGAACAGGACGAATCAAACATTTTTCTTTTATCAGAAATTATATACTATGGTTTTCCCTCCGCAACAGAAAAAAGGACAGGCAGGAAAGTTGTCTATTCCTGCCTGTCCCCATATCATCGTTTCTTAATCATTTTATCTCTGGAGTCCTTTATTCCGTCTTTCCCTGCTCTGCCTTTAAACCTTAAACCGGTAGCCTACTCCCCATATGGTTTCAATATACTGAGGTTTGGCTGTATTAAACTCGATCTTCTCACGGATCTTTTTAATATGAACTGTAACCGTAGCAATATCTCCCACAGATTCCATTGCCCATATTTCCCGGAACAGTTCATCCTTTGTAAAGACACGGTTTGGATTTCTGCCAGAAATGTAAGAAGATCAAACTCTTTTGTAGTAAAGGTTGTCTCCTCTCCGTTTACCCACACACGTCTTGCAGTTTTATCAATCTTGATTCCCCTGATCTCGATCACATCATTTTTTACCGCTCCGGATCCTACCAGACGATTATATCTTTCCATGTGGGCCTTTACTCTGGCAACCAGCTCACTTGGGCTGAATGGCTTCGTCATATAATCGTCTGCCCCCAGACCCAGGCCCCGGATCTTGTCAATATCGTCTTTTTTGGCAGATACCATAATGATCGGCGTGTTTTTTTCCTGACGCACCTGTTTACAGATATCAAATCCGTCCACCTCCGGAAGCATAAGATCCAGAATGATCAGGTCATATTCCTCTGTCATTGCTTTCTGTAGTCCTGTATCGCCTCTGTTGGCAATCTCCACTTCAAAACCGGAAAGTTCCAGGTAGTCCTTTTCCAGATCTGCAATAGCCTCTTCATCTTCAATGATCAGTATTTTACTCATTTCATTGGTACCTCCTGATATTTTCTTAAAACAAAATACATAATGGTTCCGATTCCCTCACGCTGGTAGCCCACACCTTTCCTCCATGGTCCTCCATGATCTTTTTTACAATAGAAAGTCCGATTCCGCTTCCTCCCTTGGAAGAATTTCTCGAAACATCTGTCCTGTAAAAACGGTCAAAAATATAAGCCAGATCCTTGGAGGCGATTCCTTTTCCATTGTCCTCGATCTCTACCTGAACGAAATCCCCCACATCCTTTACCCGGATCTGGATCACGCCCTTTGCCTTGTCCATATATTTGATCGCATTTCCGATAATGTTATGGATCACCCGCCGGATCTGCTCTCCGTCTGCAATCACCTGCACGCTTCTGTCAACATAATTGGCATAGCAGAGCTGTATTCCTCTTGTTTCCAGCTCCAGACCGATCTCCTCTGCGCAGTCAGAAAAATAATCCTCCACGTTCAGTTTACTGACGTATACGGGATCCTGTTGGTGTCAATCTTGGAATAAAATGTAAGCTCATTGATCAGATGATCCATTTCATTTGTTTTATTATAAATGGTTCTTACATAACGGTCCATTTTTTCAGGAGTATCCGCAACTCCGTCCATAATCCCTTCCACATATCCCTTTACTGCTGTGATAGGTGTTTTAAGATCATGGGAAATATTACTGATCAGCTCCTTGTTTTCCTTATCCAGAATGATCTTTTCCTCAGCGGATTCCTTCAGACGCCGCCGCATTTCTTCAAAATCCCGGCACAGCTCGGAAAATTCATCTGTCCCTTCCACATCCAGCACAAAATCCAGATTCCCATCTTTAATATTCCTGGTGGCTTTGCGCAGCTTTACAAGAGGTGTTGCAATACTCCTGTAAATCCACAGCCCTACAGATAAACTGGTAAATACAAGTATCACCAGTGCAGAAACAAACAGATCCTTGGTCATGATCTGAATTCCATCCTGCCCTGTCTCAGAATCAGCAATGGTGATCCCATAGCCATAATCATGCTCTGCCGACACTGTTTCTGCTGTTTCTGCCTTTTTTTCCTCCCTGATCTGTGCTTCCCGCATTCCGTGAAGTGTGGCGGCAAACAAAAGAAGCGGTACCAGAATGATCATAAAAAAGCCAACCATAATTCTTGTCTGTAATTTCATGAAGCCTCCCTGTTCCGCCCAGTCCGAATAATCTGCATCTCCCGGTCTCCGCACTGCCAGAACAATCTGTAGTCCTGATTTTCTATGGAATATAAAAACGCACGGGCAGTAAAATCGCATTACCGCCTGTGCGTTCATTATATCACATTGCCAGATTTCTATGTCTAAATTTTCTATAAAATCATTTTAGGCAAGATATTTTTTCAGATCATCCACTTTATCCAGTTTCTCCCATGGAAGCTCTACATCTGTACGTCCAAAGTGTCCGTAAGCTGCTGTCTGTTTGTAGATCGGTCTTCTTAAATCCAGCATACGGATGATTCCTGCCGGACGAAGATCAAAGTTTTCACGAATGATCTCAACAAGCTTTGTATCAGAAAGTTTTCCTGTACCGAAGGTTTCCACGTTAATGGAAGTAGCTGTGCCACACCGATAGCGTAGGAAAGCTGGATTTCACATTTATCTGCCAGACCTGCCGCTACAATATTTTTCGCAACATAACGTGCTGCGTATGCCGCAGAACGGTCTACCTTTGTACAGTCTTTCCGGAAAAGCGCCGCCGCCGTGACGTCCGTATCCGCCGTAGCTGTCAACGATGATCTTACGTCCTGTAAGCCCGCTGTCTCCGTGAGGTCCGCCGATTACAAAACGTCCTGTAGGATTGATGAAATATTTTTGTGTTTTCATCAACCATATCTGCCGGAATAATAGCGTCAAATACGTATTTTTTGATATCCTCATGAATCTGCTCCTGAGTAACCTCCGGATCATGCTGAGTAGAGCATACAACTGCGTCAATACGTACCGGCTTGCCTTCCTCGTTATACTCCACAGTAACCTGTGTTTTTCCGTCAGGTCTTAAATAGCTCAGGGTTCCGTCCTTACGGATCTTGGTAAGCTGACGTGCAAGCTTGTGAGCCATATTGATGGCATACGGCATATATTCCTCAGTTTCATTGGAAGCATATCCGAACTGGATACCCTGATCCCCTGCACCAATGGCATCGATCTCATCCTCGCCCATTTTTGCTTCCAGAGCCTTGTCAACGCCAAGGGCAATATCTGCAGACTGCTCGTCAATAGCAGTGATAACTGCGCAGGTATCTGCGTCAAATCCATATTTGCCGCGGGTATATCCAATCTCTCTTACAGTATCTCTTACGATCTTCTGAATATCAACATATCCGTTTGTTGTGATCTCTCCCATAACAAGAACAAGGCCTGTTGTAGTCGCTGTTTCGCAGGCAACACGACTCATTGGATCCTGCTCGATCAGAGCGTCAAGAATGGCATCGGAAATAGCGTCACACATTTTGTCCGGATGGCCTTCAGTAACAGATTCGGAAGTAAATAAAATTTTTTTCCATTGTGTTTTTCCTTTCTTCATAACGACCCGAAAACTTATTGTTACGGGTATTGGTAAACAAAAGAGACAGCCCGAATAATCGGACTGTCTGAATTTATCTTTCAATCCTCTTATTGTTCGATCACTCGCTCAGGCTGGCACCTTCCTCAATAGAGGGGTTGCCGTGGCTTCACAGATCCTTTGTATCTCCACCACTCTGAATAAAAGGCCGTTCTCTATTTGATTTGTAACAATCATACAATATACTCATTTTTTCCGTTTGTCAAGAAAAAATATATGAGATTTCCGGATTATCCTACACGAAGACGGAATTTCTGGATTTCCTTTTCACTGGAAACTCTCTCGATCTCTGCGCCAAGGCTTCTCAGCTTCTCTTCAAAATTCTCATAGCCTCTCTGGATATAAACGATATCATCTACAACCGTTACGCCGTCTGCTGCCAGACCTGCAATTACAAGAGCTGCTCCTGCTCGGAGATCCGGTGCGCTGACTCTTGCACCTGTAAGCTTACGTACTCCATCAATGATCGCAGAATTTCCTTCTACCTTGATGTTTGCTCCCATTCTGGAAAGCTCGTCCGCATATTTGAACCGGTTTTCAAAAATACTCTCTGTAACAATACTTGTTCCCTCTGCAAGAGCCAGGGTTACCGCAATCTGCGGCTGCATATCAGTAGGATATCCCGGATAGGGAAGTGTTTTTACATGAGTTCTGTGCAGTCTCCTTCCTGCACGGACGCGAACTGCATCGTCAAATTCCTCCACTTCACAGCCAATCTCTTCCAGCTTTGCAGTGGTTGCTTCCAGATGCTTGGGAATTACATTTTTTACTGTAATGTCTCCGCCTGTAGCAGCCGCCGCAAACATAAAGGTTCCTGCCTCGATCTGATCAGGAATAATCGAATATTCTGTGCGGTGAAGCTTCTCCACACCTTTTATGCGGATAACGTCTGTTCCTGCTCCCTTAATGTTGGCTCCCATGCTGTTCAGGAAGTTAGCTACATCAACTACATGAGGCTCTCTGGCCGCATTTTCGATAATCGTGCGTCCCGGAGCCATAGATGCTGCCATCATAATGTTGATGGTTGCGCCAACAGACACAACATCCAGGAAAATATGGCTTCCGTGAAGATTTTCCGCACTTGCCATAATCGCCCCATGAAGAATCTTTACATCTGCTCCCAGAGCCCGGAAGCCCTTCAGATGCTGGTCAATGGGACGGCTTCCGATATTGCATCCGCCCGGAAGCGGCACCTCCGCATGTTTATATTTTCCAAGCAGCGCGCCCAGAAGATAATAGGATGCGCGGATTTTTTTAATGTATTCATAATCAACGCTGATATCGGCAATGGTAGAACCATTAATCTTTACTGTAGATCTGTTAATTCGTTCTACCTGGGCTCCGATCCCGGCAATTGCTTCCAGCAAAACATTGATGTCTCTTACGTCAGGCAGATTTTCGATTAATATGGTTTCATCCGTCATGATTGCAGCAGAAAGTATTGCAAGGGCTGCGTTTTTGGCTCCGCCGATCTCAACTTCACCTACTAACGGATTGCCTCCTTTGATTACATACTGTTCCATAAAACACCTCTATGAATTATTTTCACTCCGTAAGCCGAAGCAAACACCAGAAATGTTACTGTTCACTTTGTTCACAGTAACCCAGAAATGACTTATCATATCCGAAAAATGTTAATATATTAAAATGTTCAATATCGTATTATAACATATTTTTAACATTTGTAAATAAAAAGTTAAGTATCTGTGCCTGCTTCTGCTCTTTCCTCTGCTTCAACAGTTACTTTTTTGCTTTTCCAGTGTTTCCAAAACTGCCTGCAGACATGTTTCCAGATCCTGTCCTTCCTGATCGATCACAATATCCGCATATTTTTCGTACAGAGGTGTGCGTTCTCTGTACAGATCTGCCAGCGTCTGTCCTTCCTTCAGGACAACTCCTCTTCCCTTAAGGTTCCCAAGCCGCTTTGACAGTTCGTTCAGCGACAGTTTCAGATAGACTACTGTTCCAACAGACTTCAGATGCTCCATTGCCTCCTGGCAGTAAACCACGCTTCCCCCTGTGGCGATCACCGTCTCCTCCGCCTCAATAGAAGCATTGACACGATTTTCTATTGCCTGAATCCATCATTTCCCTCCTGAGCTATGATCTGATGGAGCTTCCTTTTTTCCTGCTTCTGTATCAGAAGATCAGAGTCAAGGAACTGATAGCCCAATACCTTTGCAAGAACAACACCGATGGTGCTCTTCCCCACTCCCGGCATTCCTATCAATGTAATGTTATTCATATATCCTCCAGACATCTCTGTCTATCTTATTATCTGCAAATAACCAGATTTTATTTTACCATAAAAAGCCCTTTTCTGCAATCCCCCGGAAAATCTGCACTTTTTTTCCATTTTTCAGCGTTTTTTAGCCTGTTTTTTTGCTTTTTTCACACTGTAACCAAAAGTTCCCAGTTTCTTTCCTGTTCCCAGATACTCCCCATGTGAATACACAATAGGTCTGGCTCTGTTTAAATCAAACCGGTTCTTCTCATCCATATATTTTTCATCTGCGTGAACTGCTGCAACCTGGGCGATAAACATGTGATGAGATCCAAGTTCCCGGATTTCTTTTACCTTGCATTCAATAGAAACAGGGGCTTCTGCTATCATCGGCGCTTTTACCTTTTCTGCCTTTTCCCTTGTCAGTCCTGTCTCCTTAAATTTATCAACATCTCTTCCGGATTTTACTCCGCAGTAATCTGTGGCAAATGCCAGCTCCTCAGTAGTCAGATTAATCACAAACTCTCCTGTTTCACGGATCATGTGATAAGAGTAACGCTCCGGACGAATGGATATGGATACCATGGGAGGATTGGTACACACAGTTCCGGCCCATGCCACTGTTATAATATCATCTCTGCCCTCTTTATCTGCTGCGCTTACCATTACAACAGGAAGAGGGTAAAGCATATTTCCCGGCTTCCAGCTCTGTTTCGACATAAAAATCCCTCCTGAACTTATGCGTACTCGTTCTGCATCTGCGCAGCTTCCATTAATGCAGGAATAAGCTGTTTCTTTCTGGAAACCACACCTTTCAGATACAGAGAACCATTGTCCGCCTCCATGCTAAAAGCGCTCTCCGCCATCTCTTTACTGCCTTCGCCATAAAACAGAAGCTCTGTAGAACGGTTCATAATACTTGTAAGCATAAAGTAGACCCTGGAAACTCCATGACGGCCGCATTCACTTACCATAAACGGTTCCAGACGTTCTTTTATCACCTTAAGCTCGTCCTCGTCCATAGAACTGATCTGGCCCACGCCAAAGGTAACGTCACCCTCTGCAATAAATTTCTTATAATCCTGATAAAAGATTTCTTCCGGCGACTTGTCCTTCAGATTGCTTCCTGCCTTAAACATTTCCTTTGCAAATTCCTCTATGGAAATATCTGCGATCAGCGCAAGAGCTCCTGCTGCCATTTTATCCTGAAGAGTACAGGTAGGAGAACGGAACATCAGAGTGTCAGAAATAATGGCCGCGCAGAGAAGTCCTGCGATTTTAGGCGGAATCTCCAGTTTCTGTTCTCCATAGATCTGATACATAATCGTTCCCGTACATCCTACCGGCTGATTCCGGAAGCTGACCGGCTGCATTGTCTGAAGCGTACCCAGCTTATGATGATCGATAATTTCAAGGATCTCCGCTTTTTCAATATTATCAACAGCCTGATCCTTTTCATTATGATCGACCAGAACCACCTTTTTCTTATGCATATCAAGAAAATTACGGCGAGAGATCGTACCCACACATTTTCCCTTTTTGTCAATTACCGGGAATGCCCGGTGACGATGCTTGATCATCACATCCTGAATATCATCTGTAAAATCCTCTGTGTGGAAGGTTACCAGATTTTCTGTTTTCATGATATATCTCACAGGAATACTTTGATTGATCAGTCTTGATATTGTAAACGTATCATATGGGGAAGAGATCACCACAATATCCTTTTCATGAGCAAGCTTCAGGACGTTTTCTGTTACCTGGATATCCATTCCCACAATAATACAGCTCACATTCATTTCAATGGCCTGCAGATGATCCTCTTCTCTGTTTCCGAGAATGATCATATCATTCTCCCGCACGTACTCTCTCAGCTTGTCCGGGTCAGCAGTTCCCACCATAACCTTTCCTTCTGTAAAATATCCGTGTTCATTTCCTTCGATCACACTGCCGCCAATGGTTTCCGCAATGCGTCTGTACTGGGTTCTTGCCCGTGACAGAAGATAACTGTCTGTTGTGTCCATATATGTCTGGGCAATATCTCCAATGGTGATCAGCCCTCCAGACAGCCCTCTTTATCTCTGATCGGCAGAGAAACAATGCTGTTTTCCTGCATCAGATCCCATGCATTCTTTAATGACATACTCTTATCTGCTTCCGGGCTCATGCGGATATCCATATCCTTGACCTGAGTTCCGATATTACTCAGATATCCCGGAGGCTGAATCCCGAAACGGTTCAGCACATACTCAGTTTCCTCATTTATCTGGCCTGCGCGTTTGGGAACATATCTTTTGTTCTGAAATGTTCTGTTTTTTATATCACAATACGCAATGGCAGAACAGATAGAATCCGTGTCCGGGTTTTTATGTCCGATCACAAAAATCTTATCCTGTTTTCTCATAAATTCCTCCTCGCTGCCTCTTTCTTCAACTGATACTGTATTTCTTTGCGATACTCAGTCCAGTTTGATTCCTGCAAATAATGATCCAAGAGAGGTAGTTGCTTCCTCACCTGCATCCGGAACCTCATAGACCTCTTCCTCAATGTCTTTTGCCATCATATCAGATGCCTCTTTTATGCTGAGACTTAATTTTCCATCCTTTACAGCAGTTACCTTAACCTTTACTCTGTCTCCCACAGAAAGAACCTCAGAGGGCTTTTTGATTCTTTTCTCGCAGATCTGGGAAATATGAACAAGACCGGAAAGACCGTTCCCAAGATCCACAAAAGCTCCGTATGGCTGGAGGCTTTCTACCGTTCCTTCTGTTACCAGTCCCACCTGAACATTTGAAATTTTTTTCTTTCTCTCTTCCTCTGCCTGCTCTCTCAGAAGTTCTCTTGCAGAAAGAATCAGCTTTTTACTGTCTTTGTCACACTCGATCACCTGAACCCGTATCTGACGGTTCAGATATTCCTCTGTATCCTCCACATATCCAAGAGAAAGTCTTGAAGCCGGAATAAATCCCCGTACACCTTCCACATACGCAATGACGCCTGCATTGGTGATTCCCTTTACTGTAACGTCAAGAGCTTCTCCTGATTCTTTATATTCCCGGATTTTTTCCCATGCGAGCACATCTGCCGCCTCAACCCTGGAAAGAAGAATATTGCCGTTTCCGTCATCTTTACGGACAACCGTGGCAGAAACCTCGTCTCCCGGATGAACTTCCTCTTTCAGATTAAATCCCGGCTCTCTGGTATAGTCTTCAGCCGGAATCACACCCTCCGCATAATATTTCAGATCAAGGATCACTTCCTTTTCGTCCACACTTACTACTGTTCCGGTAAGAATGTCCCCTTCTTCTATTTTTTTCATAGACTCATTCAGCTCTTTTTCGTAATCTTTCATTGTTTCAGCCATAATATACTACTCCCTTTCCTGCTATTATTTTCCTGCGTCCTCTGTCAGAACTGTGCAGCAGCTTTTATTTATGTCATATGATACCGCAGGTTCAAAACCCGGCATTCGCATCACTGAACCTCGTTAAGTGTCCAGTCATATTTCCTCACGAAATTCATCCTGTGTCTCCGACCCGGATTCATTAAGTGTTCCTATTATACCATACGGGGTTTCTGACCTACAACCTATTTACAGCTTAACAGCAAAAAAGCTCCCTGATTCAGGGAGCTCTATAAACGAGGAGTGCCCCGGCAGTGGTTTACCGGGGCAATTATTATGAAAAAATTTATGTGTAATGAAGAACATTACAACGTCATAACATTGTTCTTTCGAACTGTTTTTATCATAGCAATCTTTTATGAACTTTCTATGAACAAACAGTGAATCTTTCGTGTATTTGCACAATATTTTTTCTTATATTCCTCTGTTTTTTATAAAAATACTACATATTCTTCTTTGCTTTACCAAATTAACGTTGTGTAATATACATAATTTATTTATCTTTATATCCAAATTGTCTGCAACCTGTTGTCAATTCAGGATATCTTTTACCATATCTACCAGTTTTCCGAAAATACTCTTAACATCCTCTTTGGTAACTCCCAGACTCTCCAGCTTATCATATACCTTATGGACCTGCTCCCTCAGCTGTTCTTCATCAAAATCCATATTTTTAAACTTGTTATAAAGACTTACCAGAGTGCTTTTTTCAGAATCTGACAACGTAAAACCGGCTGCCTGTGCTGCGGTGTCAATCGCAGAAGAAATCTCTTCGTCAGTAACATCTGCCTGTCCAACTGAATCCATTGCAGATATGATAATGTCAACCACCTTATCCGGATCAGAGAGAAGATCTCCTATTCCGCTCTCCTTCAAAAGGTCCACTGCCTGATCTACCGCAGCATCTGTTGCAGTATCCGCGGATACGACAGCAGGCGCTGTACATGTAAGCGCTCCTGCAAGAATCCATGCACTTAATTTTTTTATTTTCATTTTTATTACCTCCGTTTTGTCTGAAACCATGTTCTGGAAAACCATTGCTGTTTTCCTGCAATTATATCAGAAATACCTTATGCCCCGTTGCCGGCAGCCTGGCAAAATGTCTTCCCAATGACCTTTGGAAATATCATCTTTTTTCTGACATCTGCTATTATATCACACTTTCAAACCTGCGCTGTAATATGTTTATGAACATTTTCCCTTCTTTCAGATCAGATCTGTCATTCATAAATCTTTCTATATTCGTTCATTATTTTTTCATATCTTAAACATGAAACTCTCATATTTTACAGATATACTATTCACATAAAAATAATACAGCCAACATTATTTTTATAATTTTCTTTTTCATATGTTGGATACCTGTAAAGGTATTCAACTCTCCTTCCTTTTAAATTTAATAAATCTTCAAGTAAAAAGCATCCGACCAGCCACCGGATGCTTTTACATACTCTTTTTTCTGTCATACAGTCCAATTCTCTGCTGTGGCGGCATCACCGGGATGCCGTACAGCAAAATGCATTTGTCAGAGCGGCAAACTGCTCCAGACTCAGAGCTTCTCCTCTGATATTCAGAGGAAGCCCGCAGGCGCTGATCGCGCTCTCAACCTGTTCTTTTGTATAATTCAGTTCCTGGGAATTTTTCAGCCCATTGGCCATTGTTTTTCTTCTCTGGTTAAAAGATGCGCGAATAAGCCGGAACATCAGCTTTTCATTCTGCACCTGAACAGGCGGCTCTTTGTGTCTTTTCAGGCGGATCACGGCGCTTCCCACCTTTGGTCTTGGCATAAAACAGTTGGGCGGCACATTTGCTACAATCTCCGGTTCCGCATAATACTGAACGGCCAGAGACAACGCCCCGTAATCCTTTGACCCCGGACCTGTCTGCATACGGTCTGCCACTTCTTTCTGAACCATTACTGTTATGGATTCTACCGGAACATGGCTCTCAAACAGTCCCATAATGATCGGTGTTGTAATATAATAGGCAGATTTGCAACTACCTTGATTGCCTTTCCCTGATTTTTTTCATCTGCTATCTTCTGAATATCTGTTTTCAGGATATCCCCGTGAATAATATTTACATTATCCCAGTCCTTCAGCGTATCCTGCAGTATGGGGATCAGAGCATCGTCGATCTCCACTGCCGTGACTGCTCTGGCAGAGTCTGCCAGATACTGTGTCATAGTTCCGATTCCCGGTCCTATTTCCAGTACAAAATCATCTTTTGTTATTTCAGATGCCCGAATGATTTTTTCCAGAACATGAGTATCGATCAAAAAATTTTGACCAAACCTTTTCTGAAAAACAAATCCATACTTCTGAAGAACTTCAATCGTGTATTTGGGATTTCCAAGATAAGGTCTGGTCATAATCTTTACTTCCTTTTCCGTTATTTATTTTTTATGTTACTTAAAATCCTTTTCGTAGAGAACTGTATATCCGTCCATATCTGTTCTCTTCTTGGAAATATTTCTGCTCAGTTTACGGATTCCGCCGGTAGATTTTGCAATGGCATTATCAATGATTTCCTTTACAGCGCCTACGTTCATAGGCATATCTTCTTTCTGATTCACACTGATCAGATTGTAAAGTACCAACATTGCCTGCTGATCAATCGTATAACCCCGTTCTCTTGTATAAACCATTGCAAAGTTTACAAGCTCATCATTGGTAAATACCGGGATATTAATCATAGATGTAAATTTGGACGTAAATTTCGGGAATCTTGCCATCAGCTTTCTCATTCCGATCTTTTCGTCTTCCAGAATCACGATCATTCCGTCTGTGCGGAAATCCATTGCCTTGCTTAACTGATTTACGGTTTCTTTTTTAAGCTGGTTTGCATTTTCAATTACAAGGAAACCACCTGCCATCTTTTTGACGATTGCAGGAATATTTTTGCCATTGATCTGCTCTGCAAATACATAGGCAACCTTGGCGGCTTCAAGATTCAGTTCCTTGCATATTGCAGGAATCAGTCCTGAGATCAGTCTTGTTTTTCCTGTCTCTCTTCCGCCCATAACAATAATGTTTCCGGTTCTGGACGTTTTGTCAGCAGCAGCCATCTGAACGTCGCAAAGCGCGTCTACAAGCTGCTCTCTCAGCCCAGGTACTCTTGCAAAATATGTAAACAGTTTTTTCTCGCTGTCTGTAAGAGTTTTCTCCCTGGGAATAATATCCATTGCCTCCTGAGGACGGATGGTATCAACAAACCGTTCCAGTTCCTCAGCCTGACTCAGACGGACATTTTTCTTCTTCCGAGGAGCCTTCTGTCCTGCCGGCTCTTCTTTAAATACTGTTTTTCTGTCCGGATCCGGTTTTCGGATCTCTGCATTCTTCTCTTCTGAAATTATTTTTGCAGATTTATTTTTTGAAATAGGATTACGGCTTACGACAGGAAGCTCTTCCGGTTCTTCTTCATAAAAATCATCTTCCTCGTCGTCGGATTCTTCTCCGTAAAAGTCGTCGTCATCAAACTCTTCGTAGAAGTCATCTCCGTCATCAGACTCATCTTCGTAGAATCATCGTCCTCATCGTCAGATTCTTCCCCGTAAAAATCATCGTCCCCGTCATCATATTCATCGCCGTAGAAATCATCGTCCTCATCATCAGAAGCATCTTCATAAAACTCTTCTGCTTCTCCAAACTCTTCTTCCAGAAGCTCCTCCGGATCTTTGTGATCTTTTCTTCCAGCCGGACCATTAAGGAATTCCTCTTCTGCTCTCCGAAGATCCTCTTCTGTCATATAATCTTCATCGTCAGGATCTGCTGCATGAACGTCCTCCGCCTTCGGTTCATCATCCGGAATTTCAATTCCCTGGGCAGTTGCTGCTGAAAGGATCATGTCTTCCAGATTAAAGTCAAAATCGATTTCTGCTTCCGTCTCGTTCTTTTCTGCTCCTGGCAGGACCACTTCCGGAGCCTTGGGAATTTCCGGCATAATATCACTTTCCAGATCTATATTTTTCATGGATTCCGGAATTTCAAGCTGAGGAAGCTCTGTACTGCTGTCAGAAAGTGTCTCTTCCTCCTCCAGGCGTGAAACTGTCTGATCGGAAAAATCTTCAAATATCTCATTTACATCAATTTCCGGTTCCTCAGCTTCTTCCGTCTCAGCAAAGCTGTCCTGAGAAATATTTTCTTCTTCCTGAAGAACAGAAACTTCTTCCGGTTCCAGCTCCGGAACGTTTTTATGTTCCTTTTCAGAAAAACGATCCCTGAGCATTTCTTCCTGAAGGTCTTCTTCCTCTTTTGTAAAGTCCTCTTCTTTCTTTTTGCCGTTAAAAATATCCCGGATGCCTTTGGAAATTTTTTCCTGAAGGCTTTCCGCACTGTTTACATCTCTCTCATCAATGCGAACACTTTCAATCACAGGAGAATCTTCATCCGGAAGAACCTCATATTTGTTCTCTGCATCAGAACCGGTTTCCCGGGCTTCCCCTGACTGAGTCATCTGATCAACAGTTGTCAGATTCGGAATAAACTGTTTCTCATACTGCTCTCTTTCTTTCCCGGTAAGCTGTCCCATCCGGTTTTTCAGATCCATTGCTTTCAGCACATAACGGCCTTCGCTGAACCAGAGAATGATATCGTTGCACATTTCCAGGCATTTTTTCATATCGCCTTTCTGGTAGTACAGCTTTGCCAGTTCATAGGACCATCTCTCTGTAAACTCACGTTCCTTATATTCTTCCAGAATACGGATCTGCTCGTCCAGAGACACCTGTTTCGCTTTGCTGATCTTATATTTGAGAATATACTGGGTATTGTCATTGGGAGCAACCTCCAGATATTCCTCATAAAACTCTTCCGCTTCCTCGATATCCTGCATTTTCAAAGATACCTCGATCAGCCTGTACAAAATATTTTTACCGATAGGCGCCCGATGATATGCCAGAAGAAAAATCTCCTTACTTTCCTCATATCTCTTATTTGCAGCATAAATCTCACCAACCACGCACAGATTATGAACATTTTTTACTCTGCGCCAGTCAATGCTCTCAACAACCTCAACTGCTTCCTTGTATTTTTTCTGAGCTACAAGGTTGTCAATACGGCTCACTTTTATTCGAAATTCCTCTTTATCCAATATACATTCACCAACTTCCATAATTAAAACAAGTTTAACATATGCATTTATGCTTGTCAAAGAACTTTCCCCGGAAAAATAAATTCCGGGGAAAAATTACTGCTGTTTACAGTTCACTTTTTTTACTGGATTAAAAACTTCACCCTTTACAACCCTGAATACTTTATTAATGTGAAACTGATGGTTCACAAAATCATCCAGGCCTGTACAGGTGATCAATGTCTGAATATCATGGATACTGTCCAGAAGATACGTCTGACGGCTGCTGTCCAACTCTGAAAGTACATCATCCAGAAGAAGCACAGGCGTATCTCCGATTTTTTTCTTTACAAGATATATTTCCGAAAGTTTCAAAGACAGAGCGGCTGTCCTCTGCTGTCCCTGCGATCCGTATTTCCTGATATCAATACCATTTACCAGAAACAGAGATCATCTCTGTGAGGTCCTGAAGAGGTCATTTTCATCCGGATATCCCTGTCCCTGTTTCTGAAAAGCAGCTCCTCAAAATCCTCTTCCTGTGCGCTTGGTTCATAAATAACCTGAAGAAGCTCTTCACCGCCGGTAAGATTTTTGTGAATATCACAGATGATCTCATTTAACTCTTCCACAAAAGTCTGGCGTTTGCGAATCAGCTTTCTGCCGTACTGTATCATCTGCTGATCCCACACTTCCAGCGTATCTTTCAAAGATGGATTCGCATACATATCCTTCAGAAGACGGTTTCTCTGGTTTACAATATGATTATATCCGGCCAGATCAGACAGATAGATCTGATCCAGCTGACACAGCTCCAGATCCAGAAATCTTCGTCTTTCACCAGGACCGTTTTTAATAATATTAAGATCCTCCGGCGAAAAAAATACAAGATTTACAATTCCAAAAAGCTCTCTTGCTTTTTTAACCGGAAGCCCGTTGACTGCAGCTCCTTTTGCCTTGTTTTTCCGAAGATGCATGTCCAGCTTGTAAGAAAGACCATCCTTTTTTACCATCATCCGGATGTGAGCATCCTCCTGACCGAAACGGATCATCTCTCTGTCCTTACTTCCCTTATGAGACTTTGTTGTCCCACAAAGATATACAGATTCCAGAATATTTGTTTTTCCCTGTGCATTATCCCCGTAAAAAAATATTTGTTTCCCTGTCAAGATTCAGCTCAAGGGTTTCATAATTCCTGAAATTTTTTAATTGTACAGACTCTATATACATAATCTACCTGATCACTTTTATATCCTGTCCGTTAAAGGAGATCACATCCCCTTCATACACTTTTCTGCCGCGACGTTCGTCAACTTCACCGTTCACTTTAACAAGCCCGTCCTGAATGACAAACTTTGCCTCAACTCCGTCTTCTACAACTCCTGCAAGTTTCAAAGCCTGTCCCAGCTTGATAAATTCATCTCTGATTTTGATTTCCACAATGATCCTCCTTTATCTTGCCTGATTCTGGCTGATATTTACAGGCAGGATCAGATAGGTGTATGTCTCCTCATCATCTCTGATAAAACATGGAGCCTTGGGATTCATAAGGTACATATGAATATTTTCATCATCAATAACTTTCAAAGCATCGATCAGGAATTTCGGGTTAAATCCGATGAGAATATCCTTTCCTTCTTTCTCAATATCGATCTCTTCATTCATGGATCCCATGGAAGAATCAATTTTAAGCTCCATTTTATTATCTCTGATATCAATGACGATCGGTTTTTTATCCCCTTCTCTTACAAGAAGTGTGGCGCGGTCAATACAGTTCAGAAATTCTTTTTTATTTACAGACAGCTTGGTATCATAATCACTGGAAAGCATCTGATCAATGCGGAAGTATTCTCCCTCGATCAGTCTTGATACCACCATGGTCTGATCAAACTCAAACAATATATGGTTTTTTGTAAAATAAATGCTTACCTGATCATCAACCTCACCGGAAAGGATTTTGCTGATCTCACTAAGTGTCTTTCCAGGAACGACAATCTTTTTGTCAGAATATTCTCTCTTAAGAGGCATGCGTCTAATGGATATACGATGGCCGTCCAGAGACACTATTTTCAGACAATTATTCTTTATCTCAAAAAGTTCACCTGTCATTAACCGGTTATTTTCGTTTACAGCAATAGAAAACAGAGTTTGGCGGATCATTTCTTTTAATGTAAACTGTGAAAGAGTAAGAGATTCATCCCGTTCAATAACAGGAAGGTAGGCAAAATCTTCTCCTGTTTTTCCCGGAATTGTAAATTTTGCTTTTTCACAGGTGATCGTTGCTACATAATTTTCATCTGTATGGATGGTCACGTCATTATCAGGAAGTCTTCTGATGATCTCATAGAAAATTTTTGCATCAAGAGCAACCATTCCTTTTTCAGCAATTGTTCCGTCAACAATTGTTTCAATTCCCAGTTCCATATCATTTGTAGTAAATTTGATCTGGTTTGTTGAGGCATCGATTAGAATACATTCCAGAATCGGCATTGTTGTTTTAGAAGGAACAGCTTTCAAAGAGATATTAACGCTTTTTAATAAACTTGTTTTGGAACAGATAATTTTCATGTTGTGTATAACTCCCTTCCTGTTTGAAAATGGCTTTTTAAAAAAATAAATAAGAAAAAATCCGTATTAGCCGCCTTAGGGGCTGTGAATATGTGAAAAAGTCCAAAAAAGCCTTAAAAATCAAGACTTTCAAACTGTATAACTTCGTGTAAAACCCCGGGTTTCATATGTGGATAAAGTAATTATCCCTGTGGATTAATTTTCTTCCTGAGGGTGTCAATGGAATTTTTCAGGTTGTCATTTGTCTGAAGTTCTTTCTCAATTTTTTCAATTCCATGCATAACTGTAGTGTGATCGCGGTTTCCGAGATTTTTTCCAATGGTTTTCAGTGATGTATCAATGATATCCCTGCATAAATACATGGCAATCTGTCTCGGCATAACTATTTTTGAGCTTCTTTTGTTTCCGCAGAGGTCTGCTGTTGTCACATGATAGTGCTCTGCCACTACAGAAATAATGTATTCCGGCGTGATCTCCTTCTGCTGGTCCGGTGAAATGATATCTTTCAGCGCTTTTTCAGCAAGTTCCAAAGTGACTTCCTTTTTTTCAAGCTTGGAACTTGCCATTACTTTATTAAAGGCGCCTTCCAGCTCACGGATATTTGATTTTATATTGGTGGCTATGTATTTTATAACCTCTTCGCTGATATTATAGCCGTCCAGTTCTTCCTTTTTATGAAGAATTGCCATTCGGGTTTCATAATCCGGCAGTGTAATATCTGCGATCAGACCCCACTCGAACCGGGAACGGAAGCGTTCCTCCAGAATTTCCATATCTTTCGGAGGTTTATCAGAAGATATGATAATCTGTTTTTTGGCGCTGTGGAGACTGTTGAAGGTATGGAAAAATTCTTCCTGTGTGGACTCTTTTCCTATAATAAACTGGATATCGTCAACAAGAAGAACGTCAATATTCCTGTATTTTTCACGGAATTTGGACATTGCTGAATTATTTCCGTTTCGGATCGTCTCGATCAGTTCATTGGTAAATTCTTCACTTGTTACATAAAGAACCTTACTGTTTTCATTATTGTCAATAATATAATGCGCAATGGAATGCATCAGGTGAGTTTTTCCCAGTCCGGCGCTCCGTAAATAAAAAGAGGATTATAAGTATCTCCCGGAGATTCCGCAACTGCAAGAGCTGCTGCCTGGGCAAATTTATTGTTGCTTCCTACAATAAAGCTGTCAAAAGTATATTTTGGATTCAGATGAGCTTCCTCACATCTTTGATCGCGAAGAGATTTGGATTCAGACATATTATAGGAAGGAATTTCTTTTTTCGGGACATTTTCCGGAAGAATAAACTGGATTTCACAGCTTTCCATTCCCGTAACCTCGCAGATTGTAACCTGAAGAGGCAGTCTGTATTTTTTATTTACAATATCTAATAGAACACTCTGTTCAGAAGGAACGAGGATCGTGACAACGTTGTCCCTTACCTCGTATACTTTCAAAGGCTTCAGCCATGTATTGAAGGCAACGTTCGCAACATCATATTCAACTTTCACGATTTGAAGGATTTCATCCCATTTTTCTATAACTTTATCCATTTTCACTCTCCCGGTTCCTGGTTTCAGGTGTTTTTTTGTTTATATTAAGTCTGAAAGACATAAATATCCTTATATATATTATAATAAATAAAGGTTTTACGCAATCCTTATTTGAATAATTGTAGTTATACACATTTTTCCACATGTGGATAATGTGAGAGATGTGGAAAATCCCCTTTAAGTTTACATAAAACCGGAAATAGTGGATAAATACCCATGGGGATTGTGTATAAAGTTGTCCACGTAATAATCCTTGTAAAATAAAGGGATTTTTAAACATAATGTGTAAAAATAAGTCGAAAAATGTGGACATTTTTTAGGGTATCCTCAGAGTTATCCACAAGTTATCCACAAAATGTGGATAACATTACGTAAACTGAAGATTTCCACATATAGATGTTGATTCTAAACAACCGGAAGTAAGAGAAACTTTCAAACCTGATACTAAGCAGTCCTTTTGTATAAAAATCTTATTTTTAGCTTGACGAACAGGGGGTTTATGAATATAATTGAAATGATGTTCTATGAAAATTTTTAAATTGGATAATAGATAAAGGAGGTGCTTTACCTATGAAAATGACATTTCAGCCAAAGAAGAGATCAAGAGCTAAAGTTCACGGATTCAGAGCCCGCATGAGCACAAAAGGCGGCCGTAAAGTATTAGCTGCAAGAAGATTAAAAGGAAGAAAGCAGTTATCAGCATAAGATCAGACATAAGACCGCAGTATTGTGGTCTTTTCTTCTATACAGGATTATTTCTGTAAGAATAAGAATTGAAGGAGGACCAGATGAAATATTCAGAGTCCTTAAAGAAAAGCAAAGATTTTCAGCAGGTTTACAGACATGGAACATCAAAGGCAAATCGGTATCTGGTGATGTACGTACTGGAAAATCAGTACATGAAGAATCGTCTGGGAATATCAGTAAGTAAAAAAGTAGGAAACAGTGTGGTCCGCCACAGAATCACCAGATTGATAAGGGAAAGTTATCGTTTAAATGAACCGTTATTTTGTAAAGGCCTGGATATTGTAGTAATTGCCAGAGCATCTGCAAAGGGAAAAAGCTATCAGGAAATAGAAAGCGCTCTGCTGCATCTGGCCGGAAAGCATCATATAACAGGTGAAAAGAAAAATGAAGAATATTCTGATTAAACTGATACGGCTTTATCAAAAATATTTATCACCGATGAAGAAGAACAAAATGCCCTTATATTCCCACATGTTCTCAGTAATGGTTTGGAAGCAATCCAAAAATATGGCGCGATCAAGGGTGGATTGCTTGCCCTCTGGAGAATTTTAAGGTGTAATCCTTTTTCTCACGGAGGATATGATCCTGTGCCATAATCAGGAGGAAATGAAAATTGGAATTGATGATTTTAGCTACAAAGAACTCGACGCCGATCATTGGCAGATCTCTGTTGTTATGGGCTGGATTATGAACGGTATCTACAAATTCCTTGACGGATTGTTCGGAATCCAGAATCTCGGTCTTTGTATCATTATTTTCAGTATTCTGATCTATCTTTTTATGACTCCTCTTCAGATCAAGCAGCAGAAGTTCTCAAAACTGAGTTCAGTTATGCAGCCGGAGCTGATGAAGATCCAGAAAAAATATCAGAATAAAAAAGATCAGGTTTCCATGCAGAAAATGCAGGAAGAAACCTCAGCAGTTTACCAGAAATACGGAGTATCACCTACCGGAAGCTGTGTTCAACTTTTGATCCAGCTTCCGATCCTGTGGTCTCTGTGGCATGTAATCCAGAATATTCCTCCTATGTAGGCAGTGTAAAAAGTGTTCTTGACGGAGTTGCTTCTCAGATTATCGGTGTCAGCGGATATACGAATATCCTTCAGGACTTTATCACTGATAATAAAATGACCCGTGTTCGTTTGATTCTTGAGGGAGAAACCGCAACCTCAAATTCTGTCATTGACTTTTTGTATGCTCTTTCTCCGGCACAGTGGGATAAACTGGGCGATATGAGCCAGTTTGCAGGATTTTCTGATGCGATTAACAGTACTGCATCTGAGATTTCCCACATGCAGAGCTTTCTGGGGCTGAACATTGCAGATATGCCATGGAACTATATCACAGCAGTTGTTGCAGGCGGATCCATTCTTCTTGCAATCGCAGCGCTTCTTATCCCGATTCTTTCCTGGGGAACTCAGGTGCTGAACCTGAAGCTGATGCCGCAGGCTGCTCAGAATGATGATGGCGCAAATCCCATGGCAAGTTCCATGAAGACCATGAACATGGTAATGCCTCTTATGTCAGCATTTTTCTGCTTCACATTCCCGGTAGGTCTTGGTATTTACTGGATTTCCAGTGCTGTTGTAAGAAGCGTCCAGCAGGTTCTTATTAACCGTCATCTGAACAAGATGGATATTGAAGTTCTGATTAATGAAAACATGAAGAAAATAGAAGAGAAGAGGCAAAAGCCGGACTTCCGCCTCAGAAGATCACTAATCAGGCACATCAGAGTAGTAAAAATATCAACAAGGTAGAAAAAGGAAACAGTGGTTCACCGGAAGCAGAGCGTGCGAAAAAGGTTGAGGAATCCTACAAAAAGGCAGCAGCTGCAAAACCGGACAGTATTACAGCAAAAGCAAATCTGGTAAGAACCTTTGACGAAAGAAATAAGAAGAAATAGGAAGGAACGGAGGGTTCATCATGAATGAGTATGTTCAGTTTTCTGCAAAAACGAAAAATGAAGCAATTACAAAAGCGTGTATTGAACTGGGCGTATCCAGTGATCAGTTGGACATTCAGGTGATTACTGAGGGAAGTACAGGTTTCTTTGGATTTGGAAGCAAGCCGGCTATCATTAAAGTACGTAAGCTTGAAGTTTCTTCCGAGGAAGCAGAAATCGAAAAAATTGTAGATTCAGTAAAAATTGAATCCTTTAAGGAAGAGAAAAAGGCACCGAAACAGCATTCCAGACCTTCTCATAAGGCTGAAAAGAGGGAAGAGCCTGCAGCAGAGGAAAAAGAGCCTGTAAAAGACAGGCAGCCGAAGCCGGTAAAGGAAAAGACCTTTAAAGAAAAGCCTGTAAGAGAGCCTAAGGAAAAGGTTCAGAAAGAAAAACCTGTAAAACAGTCCAGAGAGATCGAGGTACTTTCTGATCCGGAGGAAATCAAAGAAATCGAAGAGAGAGCGCTTGTATTTCTCAGAGAAGTATTTTCTTCCATGGAACTGGGCGAGGTTCAGATCACTTCAAAATACAATACAAAGGACGGCTGTCTGGAGGTTGATTTTGAGGGACAGGATATGGGAATTCTGATTGGAAAAAGAGGACAGACCCTTGATTCTCTTCAGTATCTGACAAGTCTTGTTGTGAATAAAGGTAAATCTACCTATATCCGGGTAAAACTGGATACAGAAGATTACCGCAGAAGAAGAAAAGAGACACTGGAAAATCTGGCAAGAGGAATTGCCTACAAGGTAAAGAAAACCAGAAAACCGGTTGTTCTTGAACCAATGAATCCTTATGAAAGAAGAATCATCCATTCTGCTCTTCAGGGAAATAAATTTGTAGAGACTGTCAGTGAAGGTGAAGAGCCTTACCGTCATGTAGTTGTAAAACTGAAAAGATATTAAGATGAGATACATCTGAACAAAAATGTTATTCTGGGTGAAAGCGTGAATAATACGGACTTGACGTAGGCTTTTTCCCGGAGTAACATTTTTTTATGTAAAGGTTTTTGAAGGATATATGGATACACTAATAAAAATGTCAGTGTATATTTTTTATAAACAGGTATGAGAAAGAGATCTATTTTATACCAGAAAACACAGTTTAATTTATGCATACAAACAGGAGGATTGCAGATGGAGACAACGATTGCAGCAATTTCCACAGCAATGAGCGCTTCCGGCATCGGATCGTCCGGATCAGCGGAGAAGATGCAATGAATGTGATTTCCAGGATCTACCGGTCAAAGAATGGAAAGAAAAATATAAAAGAAGTAAAAACTCATACCATTCATTATGGATATATCTGCGATGGAGAGGAAACGGTAGATGAAGTTCTGGTGATGGTAATGCGCGGTCCAAAAACATATACAGGAGAAGACACGGTAGAAATTGACTGTCATGGCGGTGTTTTTGCCATGAAGAGAGTTCTGGAAACTGTTCTGAAAAACGGAGCGCAGGTAGCGGAACCCGGAGAATTTACAAAACGTGCTTTTCTGAACGGGAGACTGGATCTTTCTCAGGCTGAGGCTGTTATGGATGTGATTCAGGCAAAAAGCGACATAGCGTTGAAAAGCTCTGTAGAGCAGCTGAAGGGATCGGTTCTCCGGGTGATCCGGGAAATCAGGGCAAAGCTTCTTCATCATATTGCGTATATAGAAACCGCGCTTGATGATCCGGAGCATTTTGATCTGGAGGGGTATCCAGATGAACTGATGGAAGTGGTAAAGGAAGAGGCAGAAGAGGTGAAAAAGCTTCTGAAGTCTGCTGATGACGGAAAAATGATCCAGGAGGGTATCCGCACAGTTATCCTGGGAAAACCAAATGCAGGAAAATCCTCTCTGTTAAATTTTCTTGTAGGAGAGGATCGGGCAATTGTAACAGAAATTGCAGGAACCACAAGAGATACGCTGGAGGAATATATTTCTCTTCATGGAATCAGTTTAAGGATCATTGATACAGCCGGCATCAGAGAGACAGAAGATATTGTAGAAAAAATTGGTGTGGAAAAGGCCAGACAGATGGCTGAAAAAGCAGACCTGATCCTTTATGTGGTAGATTCTTCCAAGCCTCTTGATAAAAACGATGAAGAGATCATGGAGCTGCTTCATGGAAGAAAAAGTATTATTATTTATAATAAAACAGATCTGACTCCAGTGGTTTCGCCTCAGCATCTGGAAGAAAAAACAGGAAAACAGGTGATACCTGTGTCAGTGGTGGAAGGATCAGGAATAGAAAACCTGGAAACAGCCATTAAAGAAATGTTTTTCCGCGGGGAGATTTCCTTTAATGATGAGGTTTATATTACAAATGCACGTCATAAGACTGCCCTGGAAGAGGCGGAGAGAAGCCTTAACATGGTAATGGAAAGTATTGAAGCAGGAATGCCGGAGGATTTCTTTTCCATTGATCTGATGGGAGCTTATGAAAGCCTTGGAAAGATTATGGGCGAATCCCTGGGCGAAGATCTGGTAAATGAGATATTCAGCAAGTTCTGTGTAGGAAAATAGATGGAGGACAGAGGAATGTGCGCAAAGAGGTTGGAAAAAAATTGTGACATTGTTGTTGTGGGGGCAGGGCACGCAGGCTGTGAAGCAGCCCTGGCAGCGGCAAGACTTGGATTTGAGACAGTAATGTTTACAGTAAGTGTGGACAGCATTGCCTTATGCCCTGTAACCCAAATATCGGAGGAAGCTCCAAGGGGCATCTGGTAAGAGAGGTGGATGCTCTTGGCGGCGAAATGGGAAAGAATATTGACAAGACCTTTATTCAGTCAAAAATGCTGAATAAATCAAAGGGACCAGCGGTTCATTCACTGAGAGCGCAGGCAGATAAACAGGCTTACAGCAATGAAATGCGTAAAACACTGGAAAATCAGGAGCATCTGACCATAAGACAGGGAGAAGTAACCCGACTTCTTACAGAGGAGAACCGGATTACAGGTGTGGAGCTTTACTCAGGCGCTGTTTACCACTGCCGTGCGGTAATCCTGTGTACAGGAACTTATCTGAAATCCCGCTGCATTTACGGAGATGTCAGTGACTATACTGGTCCTAACGGTCTGCAGGCAGCAAATTACCTGACAGATTCGCTGAAAGAGCTTGGAGTGGAAATGTTCCGGTTTAAGACAGGAACACCGGCCCGTATTGCAGGAAATACCATTGATTATTCAAAAATGGAAGAGCAGTTCGGAGATGAAAGAGTTGTGCCGTTTTCTTTTTCCACAGATCCGGAAGCTGTACAGATTCCGCAGAAATCCTGCTGGCTGACCTACACAAATGAAAAAACTCATGAGATCATCCGGAACAATCTGGACCGTTCACCCCTTTATTCCGGTATGATCGAGGGAACAGGACCCAGATACTGCCCGTCTATTGAGGACAAGGTAGTACGCTTTGCTGATAAAAACCGCCATCAGGTATTTATTGAGCCGGAAGGACTTTATACAAATGAAATGTACGTGGGAGGAATGTCCAGTTCTCTTCCTGAGGACGTTCAGGATGCCATGTATCATTCTGTTCCCGGACTGGAAAATGCAAAGATCGTAAAAAATGCCTATGCTATTGAATACGACTGCATCAATCCCCGACAGCTTTATCCTACACTGGAATTTAAGAATATAAAAGGCCTGTTCAGCGCGGGGCAGTTTAACGGAAGCTCCGGATATGAGGAAGCGGCAGCCCAGGGACTGATTGCAGGCATTAATGCAGCGCTGAAGCTGAAAGGGAAAGAAATGCTGGTTCTGGATCGCTCAGAGGCGTATATAGGTGTTCTTATTGATGACCTTGTAACAAAAGAAAACCATGAGCCTTACCGGATGATGACAAGCCGTGCAGAGTACAGGCTGCTTCTCAGACAGGACAACGCAGACCTCAGACTTCGCAGAAAGGGCTATGAAGCCGGGCTGATCCAGGAGGAAACCTGGCAGAAAACACTGGACAAAGAAAAGGCAATAGAGGCAGAAATAAAAAGAACCGAACATGTGACTATTGGAGGAACACCTGAGGTTCAGAAGCTTCTTGAGGAAAAAGGAAGCACTCTTCTGAAGTCCGGAACAACGCTTGCAGAGCTGATCAGAAGACCTGAGCTTACGTATGACGATCTGGCTGCTGTTGATAAAGAAAGACCTGAGCTTCCGTGGGATGTCAAACAGCAGGTAGAGATCAACCTGAAATATGACGGTTATATTAAACGCCAGATGAAACAGGTGGAACAGTTTAAAAAGCTGGAAACAAAAAAGATTCCTGAGGATCTTGATTACGAAAAGGTTGGAAGCCTTCGTATTGAGGCAAGACAGAAGCTGGAAGCCTACAGACCGGTTTCCATTGGACAGGCATCCAGGATTTCCGGTGTTTCACCGGCAGACGTATCGGTACTGCTTGTATATCTGGAACAGTACAGAAAAGGCAGACAATAAATCAGATAAGGAGAAGATTATGGCATACGATTTAAGTGTACTGGATCAGGGCTGTCAGGAAATGGGCATTGTCCTGGACGGGGAACAGAGGCAGCAGTTTGTGGATTTTTATGAGTATCTTGTAGAAAAAAACAAGGTCATGAACCTGACAGGGATTACAGAATTTCAGGAGGTGCTTGTAAAACATTTTCTGGACAGTCTTGCCTGTGTAAAAGCAGTTGACATAAAAAAAGTAAAACGTATGATGGATGTGGGAACAGGGGCCGGATTTCCGGGAGTGCCTCTGAAGATCGCATTTCCTCATCTGGAAGCCTGCCTTCTGGATTCCCTGAAAAAAAGGGTGAACTTTCTGGAGGAGACCTTTGATCTCTTAAAGCTGACAGATATTACGGCTGTTCACGGAAGAGCAGAAGAATATGCAAAAAACAAAGCCTACAGAGAAAGCTTTGATCTTTGCGTATCAAGAGCAGTATCCAATCTGGCAACTCTTTCTGAATACTGCCTGCCCTATGTAAAGGTTGGCGGAAGCTTTATTTCCTATAAGTCGGGAACGGTTCAGGAAGAGGCAGAGCAGGCGGAAAAAGCAGTAAAAATCCTTGGAGGAAAAATCAGGGATGTGGTTTATTTCAGTCTTCCGGATTCAGAGATCCAGAGATCTCTGGTAGTGATTGAAAAAGTAAAATCCACACCGGGAAAATATCCCCGAAAAGCAGGAACACCTTTGAAAGAACCTCTTGTATAACTGGTTTCACAAAATCATCACACAATTCCCCTACTTTTATCACAACTTTTTCATAGAATATTTATAAGGCGGACAAACACAGAGTCCGCCTTCCATACAATCAGGGAAAAAGGAGGAGAGTTCAGTGATTGAAGTCAGCAATCTGGTCAAACGGTACGGAGACCATACAGCAGTTGACCACCTTTCTTTTCAGATAGAGAAAGGCAAAATTTATGGATTTCTTGGTCCAAACGGCGCAGGAAAATCTACAACAATGAATATGATCACCGGCTATATCGCGTCTACAGAAGGTACAGTAACCATAGACGGACATGATATTCTGGAGGAGCCGGAAAAGGCAAAAAAATGCATCGGTTATCTTCCCGAGCAGCCACCGCTTTATTTCGATATGACCGTTCTGGAATATATGAAATTTGCAGCGGATCTGAAAAAAATCCCAAAAGACAAGAAAAAAGCCATGATCGAAGAGGTCATGGATATGGTGAAAATTACAGATATGAAAAACCGTCTGATCAAAAATCTTTCCAAAGGTTATCGTCAGAGGGTGGGACTTGCCAGGCAATTCTCGGTTATCCGGAGGTTATCATACTGGACGAGCCAACTGTAGGACTTGACCCGAAGCAGATCATAGAGATCAGAGATCTGATCAAAAGTCTGAAAAAAAAGCATACGGTTATTTTAAGCTCTCATATTCTTTCTGAGGTCAGTGCGATCTGCGATTATGTGCTGATCATTTCTCACGGAAAGCTTGTGGCAAGCGATACTCCTGATAATCTTGGAAAACTGGCAGCAGGCTCTAACAATCTGAATCTTCTGGTAAAAGGAGAAAAGAGCCGTATCCGTCAGCTTCTGGAAGAAATTTCCGGAGTAAAGGAAATCTCCATAGAGAAAAAATCAGACCAGGAGGGCTGGAATGTGACTGTCTCCACAGAAGAAAATGCGGATATCCGTGAAGAAGTATTCTTTAAAATGGCAGAAAATCATTGTCCGATTCTGGAAATGCAGTCTCAGAAGATTTCTCTGGAGGAGATTTTCCTTGAACTGACAGAGGATAATAAAAAGGATTCATCTGACACAGATAACCGGATACAAACAGCTGAAGAAGCAGAAGCTGTGATCAGAGAATCAGAAAACATGACAGAGGAGGCGGATAAACATGACAGCAGTTTATAAAAGAGAGCTGAGAAGCTATCTTACCTCAATGATTGGATATCTGTTTATCTTTTTTATACTTTTACTGACAGGAATTTATTTTTCTGCCTATCAGCTGGATGCTGCTTATCCCAGATTTGAGTATACACTAAGCGCTCTGACCTTTGTATTTCTGATCAGTGTGCCGATTCTTACCATGAGGACTCTGGCAGAGGAACGAAAACAGAAAACAGACCAGCTTCTTCTTACGGCTCCTGTTTCTGTGGGAAAGATCGTTATGGGCAAGTACCTTGCCTGGTAACCATCTTTGCAATTCCCATGGCGATCATCTGCTGTATCCTCTGGTAATGTCAAAATTCGGAACCGTATCTTTTGGAACTGCATATACAGGAATCCTTGGATTCTTTCTTCTGGGATGCGCAAACCTTGCCATAGGTGTGTTTATTTCCTCCCTTACAGAAAGCCAGGTTATTGCGGCAGTGCTGACCTTTGTATTTCTGTTTGCCTTTTTTATGATGAACGGAATCTCTTCCTTTTTCTCTGAAGGCGCTCTGTCTACCTGCATTACCTTTGGTCTTCTGATGCTGGCGGCTTCGATCATTATTTATACAATGATCAAAAACTTCCTGATTTCTGCAGTGATCTGCCTGATCGGAGAGGCTGCTCTTGCAGTTGTTTATGTGGTGAACAGCAACTTTTTTTGCAGGCGGCATCCAGAAAGCCCTTCAGATATTTAACATAAGCGGACATTTTGACAATTTTTGCAAATGGAATTTTTGATGTGAATGGAATTGTATACTTCCTTTCTGTCATTGCAGTATGCATGTTTCTCACTGTACAGTCCATTGTAAAGAGACGTTGGAATTAAGGAGGTGGAAGAGTGAAATTAAAAGAAAAACTGAAAAAGAAGCAGCCGGAAAAGAAAAATAAAGGAATCTCAGAGAAAAAATCCTTTAAAGAAAAAATAAAATCCAGTTTTAACGGAAAATACATCAAAAACGGTTCCTACAGTATGCTGATCAGTGTGATCTTTATAGTGATCTTTATAGTGATCAATATGATCGTGAATGTTCTGCCGACAAAATATTCCGAGATAGATGTCAGTGATCAGAAGCTTTTCAGCATTGGAAAACAGACGGAAGATTTTCTTAAAAAACTGGATAAGGACGTAACTATTTATCAGATCGCTCAGAGCGGAGCTGAGGATGAAACGGTAAGCAAGCTTCTGAAAAAATATGAGGAAGCATCTGATCATATTAAGGTAGAAAAGAAAGATCCTGTTGTCAATCCCAAGTTTACTTCAGAGTATACAGACGCAGAGGTTTCCTCAAACAGCCTGATCGTTGAATGTGGAGAAAGAAGCAAGGTTGTGGATTATGGCGAGATTTACGAATCTTCTGTGGATTATAATACTTACAGCTATACTACCACAGGATTTGACGGAGAAGGCCAGATCACCAGCGCCATTTCCTACGTGACCTCAGAAAACCTGCCGGTTCTTTATACACTGGACGGACATGGAGAAAAAGATCTGGACGCTTCCATCCGGGAGGATATTGAAAAGGCAAATATTGAAATCCGCTCCCTGAATCTTCTTACAGAAGAAAGCGTGCCGGAAGATACTGCCTGCCTGATGATCAACTCACCGGCAACAGATATTTCTGAGGATGAGAAAAATGCAATTCTTGAATATCTGGAAAACGGCGGAAAAGCATGATCTTCTCTGATTACACAGAAGAGTCCATGGAAAACTTTGACGCTGTTCTGGAAAACTACGGCGTAGAGCGGGCTGACGGAATTGTTATTGAAGGAGACGCACAGCACTATGCAATGCAGATGCCGTATTATATTGTTCCTGAAGTGAAAAGTGCAGAGCCTGTATCCGGTTTTGCATCAGAAGGATATTTTGTTCTTGCGCCATATGCACAGGGTATCCGTAAACTGGACAGTGTAAGAGATACTGTGACAATTGACAGCATTCTGACAACCTCTGACAGCGCATATTCCAAGGCGGATCTAAACAGTGAAACCCTGGAAAAAACAGAAGAAGATATTGCAGGTCCCTTTGATCTGGGAGTAAGTATTACAGAAACTCTTAAAGACGATAAACAGACGCAGATTATTTATTATTCTACGGCAAACCTGATGGACAGCCAGATCAATGCAGCAGTAGCAGGAGGAAATGAACAGCTGATCATGGAATCTCTGAACTGGATGTGCAGCTCTGATGAGGCAGAGACAGTTTCTATTCCATCCAAGAGTCTGCAGGTAACCGCTCTCACACCTACTGCTTATGACGTAAGCTTCTGGAAAATCTGTACAATGGGCCTGATTCCCGGAGTATTCCTTGTAATTGGATTCTGTGTATGGCTGAAAAGGAGAAAAGCATAATGAAGAGCAAGACAGTAAAACTGATTTCCGGAGTTGCTGTACTGGCTGTTCTTTCAGGAACCTACATAGGAGTTACCTCCTATGTGGATTCCCAGGAAGAAAAAGAAGCTGAGGCAGCAGATACCAGTGTCAGCGTCGTAGAAATGGATTCGGAAAAAATTACTTCTGTCTCTTTTAACGGCACAGAGGGAGCAGAAGAGGTTTTTGAGAAGGATGGAGACAAGTGGGTAAAAAAAGACGAGCCGGATTTTCCGGTAAACCAGGATACTCTTGACGGCGCGGTAAATGCACTGACAGCGCTGTCAGCAGACCAGAAGATTGAAAATCCCGGGGATCTCAGCGAATATGATCTGGATAAACCTCAGAATCAGATTACTCTCACGGAAGAGGATGGAAATCGCATCATTCTTCAGGTAGGAATGAAAAATGAATCTTCCGGTCAGTATTATATGAAAAAATCAGAGGATGACAAAGATATTTATCTTGTTTCCGCTGTATCTCTGGAACCGTTTATGGGAACTTCCTATGAGTTTGCGCAGGCGGAAAGCTTCCCGGCAGTAACCTCAGCAACGATCAAAGACGTAAAGGTGGAAAAAGAAAACGGATATCAGCTTTCACAGGACGATGACAGCCTGTACTGGTATGTTTCTGACGGAAAAACCTCTGAGCAGGCAGATACCTCCAAGGCGGGAACAGTAACCTCTGCCATAGGTTCTCTCACCTACGGGGACTTTGTAGACTATAACTGCACAGATCAGGCCAAATACGGCTTTGATGACCCGTATGCAATAATTACCGCAACTTATCTTGCGGAAGAGGATGCAGAGGCAGATACGGACGCTACAGGGGCATCTGAGAGTGAAGATAAGACAGAGACAGCATCAGAGGCGGAAGACTCTGGGGAAGCTGAAGAAAAGCCCCAGGTGGAAAAGCAGCTTGTGATTTATGTGGGAGATGAGATTGACGGAAACCGTTATGTGAAAGTCAATGACAGTAAACAGGTGTATACAATACCAGAGACTTCTCTGACAGATATTGTAGACAAGAATATTTCAGATTTTTACAGCCTGACAGTAAATTATCTGACTGTCAATAATCTGGACAGTCTTGAAGTTCAGTCTGAGGACGGAGCTCATACCGTACAGGTTACAAGAGAAACCGCAAAAAATACAGAAGACAGTACGGAAGAAAGCGCCGGATCCGAGAAAGAAGAGGGTTCCGGTGACACTGGGGAAGCTGCTGCAGATAAAGATAAAGAAAATGAAGATGCAGCGGAAAATACTTCTGATGAAAAGACCGGGACTGCAGAAGAGGAAAAAATTTCCTATGCTCTTGATGGAAAGGAAATTGAGGAAACAGTATTTACTACTTTCTATAACAAACTGATTAATATGGCAGGTCAGGAACGCCTGACAGAGGAGTATACGCCGGATGAAGCTGCTGCTTTTACCTTTGTTTTCACTGATACAGAGGGACAGAAAACAACCGTAAGCTATTATGAGTACGATTCCAGCTTTTATGCAGCAGTGACAGGTGATAAGGTTTATCTTGTAAACAAAATGGATATACGTGATCTTACAGACGCATATCAGGAAATGCTGAATACAGATTCTTCTGAAGAAAGCCAAGAAGCATCCTGACCCGTAAAATTACTGGTTATGATTACAGAATGCGGAATGCCCCGGAATTAATTCGGGGGCATTCTCTGTACAGACAGCTGTGTTGAAAAACAGCTGCAGGATCATATACAATTCAGTTGTCAGTATGTTACAGGAAAATCCCGATCTGTTCCAGGAATTTTTCCGGATCTTCCATATGGGGAAGATGCCTGGTATGAGGAATCGTAACAGATTCCACAGAAGGATTGATGCTTCGATAGCTGTCTACAACAGCAGCTCCGTTATTTTCAGCTTCGCCTTCAATAATAAAAATACTGTTGTCAATGGACTTTAATGCAGGCAGGATATTAATGTTCATAAAGCGGGAAGCTTTGCTGGCATAGGCTGCCTTTGCCTGACATCCGCCTCTGTGAGCAGCTTCATAATAAGCATCAAGAAGATTCTGATCCATATGGAAGGGATCAAAAACCATGTTTTCAATAAAAAAGTCCGAAGTATTTACTCTGGAAACAATAATGTGATAAACAAGAGTTCCAAATACAGGGATTTCCAGGAAATATTTCAGCAGACGGTCTTTTCTGGACGGCATTTGTGTCAGGTTGCCGGGGGCAGGCGGATTCACAAGAATCAGTCTGTTGAAAAGATTTTTCATTGCGGCAGGCCATAACGGCAAAGGAGCCGGAAAAACCGCTTGTGATCACATCTGTTTTTTCTCCGATCACATTTCTGATAAAGTCGCAGATTACCTGTACATAGACGAAATTTGTATAGGTCACTCCCGGCTTTTCAGAGCGTCCGCATCCCAGAAGGTCAATGGTGTATACCGTATGTTCCATGGCAAGCTCTTCTTCGATTCTGTTCCATTCATAGCCGCAGGCTCCGGGAAGCATATCATGGATAAGGAGAACAGGACTTCCGCTTCCTTTTTTTTGTATAAAAAATTTCTCCAAACGCCATTTATAATAGTTACGTCTGTTGGAATCAAGCATTTCCTTCAGAGATGCAGATGCGGCAATGATCTTGTTTGCAATGTGGATGATGGCTGTTGCGGAGGAGAACAGCACTACAAATGTGGTTAGACGGTTCTTGTTTTTCTTCATATGAGACCTCCTTTTCACGTGATCTGACTGCAATTATTATACGCCAAAACAATGCGTTTTACAATGCTATAAAAGAGAAAGAAGCTTTTCTACATCCTCTCTGGAAGTTGCCCAGCTTGTGGCAAATCGAATGACGGTATGTGTATCGTCAGCCTTTTCCCAGAAACTGTATACAACATCATTTTTCAGCTCTTCCAGTCTGCTGTTTTCCATAACCAGAAAAAGCTGATTGGTGGGAGAACTGTTATAAAAGGTATATCCTTTTTGACGAAGTCCTTCCCTCAGAAGAGCTGCTGCTTCAATGGCATTTCTGCCGGTTTCCTTATAAAGATCATCTGAAAAAAGAGCATCAAACTGTATGCCGCAGAGCCTTCCCTTTGCAAGAAGAGCGCCGTGCTGCTTGATCTGAGTAAGAAAATGTGCAGGAGTATTATTTTTTGTAAAAACAACAGCTTCTCCGCACAGAGCGCCGGCTTTGGTACCGCCGATGTAAAAAATATCGCACAGATCAGCAATATCAGGAAGCGACAGTTCATTTTCAGGGCAGGCGAGACCGGTAATGAGACGGGCGCCGTCCATATAGAGAGGAAGCTTAAACCGGCGGCATACCTGAGAAAGTTCTTTCAGTTCATCTTTTGTGTAAAGAGTTCCGTATTCAGTAGGATGAGAAATATATACCATTCCCGGAAAAACCATGTGCTCATGGCTGTCATCTCCCAGAAAAGTCTCCATATAGTCTTTCAGTTCCCGGGCGCAGAGCTTTCCGTCATGCTGGGGCAGGGTGAGAACCTTGTGGCCTGTAAATTCAATGGCGCCGGCTTCGTGAACACTTACATGGCCTGTCTCAGCAGCAATCACGCCTCATAGTTTTTAAGCACAGAGTCGATTACAGTCTGGTTTGTCTGAGTTCCTCCCACCAGAAAATAAATTTCGGCTTCCGGGCAGCTGCAGAGATCCCGGATTTTATTTTTGGCAAGATCTGTGTAGCGGTCAGAGCCATAGCCGGATAAATGTTCCATATTTGTATCCATAAGCCTCTGAAGAATTTTGGGATGAGCGCCTTCGGAGTAATCGTTTTCAAAGTATAACATAGATAAGCCTCACTTTCCTTTGTGTGTTAAAATCAGATTGCCGCAGGCAGTCTGAAATAAGATTTGCTGTTTGATACGAAACAGTTTATCACGAATTGAAAAGTGGTACAATACAGGCATTTCTATAATTTTTATAAAAAATTTCCGCACATTTCCAGACGCTGATCCGTTAAATATTATGAGAGGAGGATTTCTGATGCATACAGATCTGGATGAACAATATGACAAAATATACCGGTACTGCTATATGAAATTAAGACATCAGCAGACAGCAGAAGATATTACGCAGGAAACCTTTCTCCGTTTTCTGGAAAATAAAACTTATAAAGATATGGGAAAAGAAATCAGTTATCTGTACAGGATTGCAAGAAACCTCTGTATTGATCAGATAAGAAAACAAAAGAATGAAGCGCTTTCAGAAGAACTTTCCGGCTGTATGGAAAATATTCAGGAGAGGATGGCAGTACATATGGATCTGAGAAAAGCCATAAAAAGTCTGGACGCTCAGGAGCAGGAGCTTGTCTTTCTGCGGTATGTAAACGAGCTTTCCGTTGGAAAAACAGCAGAGATACTGGGGATTTCCAGATTTGCTCTGTACAGAAAGGACAGAGAATGTCTGAAAAAGCTGAAAAAGGAAATGGAGGGATAAGATTGAAACAGAAACTGAAAAAAGAGCTTCAAATGCTGTATCAGCCGCCGGATCCGGTACGAAAACAGGAGTTTTTGCAGAGGATGCCCGAAAGCAGAATGAGTAATATGGAGTTTCTGCGAAGCCAGACAGGATATATACGCAAATGGAACTGGCTTATTTCAGCAGCGGTATTAACAGGTGGAATCTGCGCCGCATTTGACAAAAACAGAATGTATACAGGTATTCTGGCAGCTATGCTTCCTGTTCTGGCTTTGTCCTTTGTGGCAGAAGGCAGTAGATCTGTACGATATGGGATGGAAGAACTGGAAATGGTATCAAGATTTTCCCTGAAAGCTGTTTTAATGGCAAAATTTATGATTCTTGGACTGGGAAATATGATTGTTCTTGCAGCTCTTTTTCCATTACTGATGTGGAACGGAACATATGAATTTCTTTCTGCCGCCCTGGTTATTCTGTTTCCATATCTTTTATCCTGTTACTGCAATCTTACAATAGTCAGAAAAGTTCGGGGAAAGGAAAGCATATATTACTGCAGCGCAGTTTCTGTATTGATCTGCGGAGCTGTTCTGGTGGTAACTTACAGCAAAATAAATATTTATTCCCTTATGAAACCCCTGGGATGGGTGCTCAGTCTTGTCATACTGGCAATGCTGACCTTCAGGGAATGGAAAATGATATTACTTCAGTCGGAGGAATGGGCATGGAGCTTTTGATTAACAGAGTATCGAAACAGTTCAGAAATAAAATTGCAGTAGACAATATTTCTTTGAATCTGACTCCCGGTGTGTACGGGCTTCTGGGAGCCAACGGAGCCGGAAAAACCACTTTAATGCGAATGATCTGCGGTATTTTAACACCGGACAGAGGGACCATTACGCTGGATGGAAGAGAAGCAGGAGAGGAAGAATACAGGGAAATCCTGGGATATCTTCCGCAGGACTTTGGGTATTATCCGGAGTTTACAGGCATGGGTTTTTTAATGTATCTGGCAGCCCTGAAAGGAATACCAAAGAGCGCAGCAAAAAAACGCTGCCTGGAAATGATCGAACTGACCGGACTGAAAGGTATGGAAAAAAAGAAGATCAAAACATATTCAGGAGGCATGATACGCAGACTGGGAATCGCACAGGCTCTTATTAACCGGCCCAGAATTTTGGTCCTGGATGAGCCTACAGCCGGGCTTGATCCAAAAGAGAGAGTCCGGTTCCGTGAAATGATTGCCAGACAGGGAGAAAACAATATTGTTCTTCTTTCCACCCATATTGTGTCGGATGTGGAACAGATTGCAGATAAAATTCTGATGATGAAAGAGGGGCAGCTTATTTTTGAAGGGACCAGACAGGAAACAGGAAGTGATCTGGAAAAGCTTTATCTTGAAAAATTTGGGGAGGTGAAAGGCTGTGAGTGATTTTAAAAGGATCTTAGGGTACGAGTATCTGAAGCTTTTCCGCCGCAAAATCATATGGATCACCCTTGGAATTATGATATTGCTTTCCGCATTTGTAATATGTATCAGTGATATTGGACTTAATTCAGATGGACAGAATATCATTCAGTATATTCATGAAAACAGACAAAAAGAATTGGAAATTACAGGAAAACCCGTGGATGACGTTTTGTTTGAAGAATATAAGGATAAAGAATATCCGCATGGTCTGAAGTATTTGTCCTGTTTATTACCCTCAGACCAGATACAGACAAAAAATATAACAGAAGATAACGTATATGGGGAACGCAAGAAGATGCTGAACCGTTATATGGAGAAATATAAACTGCGGGAAGGAGAAAGGGAATACTGGGAAAATCAGGAAAGCAGAATAAAAGTTCCTTTTACCTATGAAGATACAGCCGGAGAGAGGAAGCTCAGCGCAGCGTTTTATACAATGGCGGTCATGCAGATTATTTTTGTAGCTGTTGCAGTGCCGGCGATATTTGCAGAAGAACATTTTCGAAAAGTAAATCATATTAATTTTTGCTGCAAATATGGAAAGAAAACCCTGTATGCAGCAAAAATCACAGCGGGAGTAACGCTTTCTCTTGGGGGGACCATATGCCTTGTTCTGGCCTGTGTAATCCCTGTTTTGATCCTTTATGGCTTCTATGGACTGAATACACAGATACAAATGATATATCCTGCGTGCTCTCATTCTCTTACCATTGGACAGGTACTGGCCATACAGCTTCTCATACTACTGACTGCAGCAGTTCTGGAATCGGCATTTGCCATGTTCTGTGCAGAAAAATTAAAAGCAGTACAGGCACTATGGCTGTAATGGTTGGAATCCTTTTGCTTTCCATGGCAGTGAATATTCCGGATCAATTTCGTATGGCAAGCCAGTTATGGCTCTGTATTCCGTCCAATGCCCTGGCAATTTGGAACCTTCTGGACTGCCGCCTGATACCCCTGTTTGGAAAATATTTTACCCAGATGCAGCTTCTGCCAATTATATATGTGGCTCTTGCAGCGCTGCTGGCGGTGGGAGGCTACAGAGGATATAGAAGATATCAGGCGGTAAAGTAAAAAGAGTATGGCATCTGGCATCATTGTTTGCAGTATAGGAGTGTTTGTTGGGCTTTTATATTCATATTCAGTCGAGGTTGCTTTAATGATACACAGAAGATAAGGTGTTTTTCTGTAAAAGCTTATTTAATAACTATGAATAAGTAAATTTGAAAAAGTATACAAAATTATGGTTACTTTGTCTTTGTGAGAGCCGCATATAGAATTTATGATTTCTTTGCGTTTGCATATTACAGATTCTATTGTGCAAAGTTCTGTATTTGCTCATTTATAGTTTACTATAAAAACAAATGATATATCAAGAGTCAGACCCTGCTCAGATCTGGCTCTTGTTATTTATGAAAGCCAGGAGTAACTTCCCAAAAGTGCAGAAAATCAGCATCCTGGCTTTATATCGTGTACAGTATGAAATGCATTGATTGATGAATGTTTCTATTCTGCCGGTGCATCATTTCCATAGCCAATAGCTAATATATTAACGGGTTCCAGGTGATCTGGTAATGAAAATTCTTGTTTGATTATATCCGGCTTAAAAAAGCATACCCAGACCGTACCTAATCCCAGCTCTGTCGCCTGGAGCATCATGTGATCTGTCAAAATAGCTGCGTCAATATCTGTTGTCTGTTTGTTATCAAAAGGTCGTTTCCACGCATTTGAATGATCTGCACAAACAATAATCGCTAATGGGGCATTATATATGTTTCCGGCTTTTGCAATACTTTTCAACCGTTCTTTGTCCTGTACAACCAATAATTTAACGGGCTGCAGGTTTGCCGCAGTTGGTGCAACATGAGCACAGGCAAGTATTTTATCCAGCTTTTCTTTTTCTACAGGCTTATTTTTGTAGGCTCTGACGGAATATCTCTTTTTTGCAATATCTAATACATTCATGCTTTTTAATCTCCTTTGTTCTTGTGAATCAGGTCAACCTGTACTATAATTATATCTGTAATACTTTATTAGACAAGAACGCACTATTTTGTAATATACTACCTGAAAAGAAAGTAAGAGAACATTATGGAAAGTAATTGCTGTGGTTTTAATTGCCCCGTTGAAGCAACCATTCAATTAATCGGCGGAAAATATAAGGCTGTCATTTTATGGCACTTAATGAATTAAACATTATGGTACAGTGAGATTCATAAGCGTATTCCAAAAATGCTGGCTCAACAGCTTCGTGAGCTGGAAAAAGATGGATTGATTAACCGTAAGGTTTACCCGGTGGTTCCGCCAAAAACAGAATATTCTTTAACTGAATTTGGAAGAACTTTAACTCCAATTCTTGATGAACTGTGTAACTGGGGTGAAAACTATTTACTTCAAAATGAATTGTAAGCCGTGATAATCAGACCTCATGCTGTGAGCTGTTTATCACGCGTTTTTAGTGATACTTTAATTTGGGGCTTTTTGTAATCTTATAAACTATAAATGAGTAAATATCGAATCTTACACAATAAAATCCGCAGTATACGGACATAAAAGAAATATTAAGCTCTATATGTGCATTTTATAAAGACAACTTCGTGATGATTTTGTAAACTTTTTCAAATTTGCTCATTTATAGTTATAAATATATTTTTCTTCTTTTAAATGATAAAATACGAAAAAGAGCATAAATTTTTCGCTGGTTTATCTTTGTGAAGCTTACATGTCGAGATTAATGTTTCTTTTGTGGCAGTATATTGCAGATTTTACTGTGTAAAATTTGGCATTAGTTCATTTATAGCTTGTTAAAATATTGCTATCAAAAGCAACGTGATAGAAAATTCTGAAATGAAAAAGTAAAATCTGTATGTGCAAATATGAGAGACTTTCTTATTCGTTCTGTATGGGAAGTTTCTTTTTTATTCAATAGGACTATATAATGAGAAAATGTGAAAAAGCGCACAAAATTCTCGTTATTTTTGTGCGGTGTATATATAGAGTTTTAATTTTCTTTTTTCTTTGCATCCATATTGTATGGATTCTATTATGCAAAACTCTGCATTTGCTCTTTATAGTAATAGAAAATAAAATTTTAATAAAAATATTGACAGAGTTATAAAATGGGTGTATTTTTAAATCGTAAGTAGCAAGTGATAAGTAGATAGTAATCACTTCTATAAACATATGGCATAAAAGACAGTATTTAAAACTCTGAAAGCAGAGATGAAAAAAAAATCTTGTTTTTAAAATGCTGAAAGTGCTTTTGAAAGTAGAAGTGTAAAGAAATCTATAATAAATTCAGGAAAAATAGATTCACATCATCTTTGAAAATTACAGAGATTGAAAGCGCCAGGTAAGGTATGAGAAACAAAGTAAAAGGAACAGACTTTGAGCGTTGAAGAGGTTGGTAGTGTCAAATAATCTATGAAAAACAGAGCTAAAGAAAAAGGCTCAAATGAACCTTGAAAATTGCAGATATTTATTCCGATAAGTTCTCCGAGGGCTCAGGGCGTTGCCTGAGAACCTACAAGGGACCAGTCCCTTGACCCATTTTCGGGCATTGCCCGAATCTATCCTCGCCGGAAGGCAGGAAAAGGGTGCAGTTGCCCCTTTTCTGCTGGACAGGATCATCCGGGAACTTTTTGTCAACAGACTTTCGCGGCATATCCTCACAGTCGCATAGCCGTCTGTTGTGGTATTCCACGGTTCTATTGACAACCGTTCCGCTCCGGTGCAGCAGTCCCGTTTTTCTGTATATTCAGAATGGTCTGTTGTCCAAGGAAGATCAGAAGCTGCCACTTGCCTGGCATGTTATCCGCTCCCTGGAGCATGTCTACCTGGTTGAGTACTTTATATCCCGTATGTTTATGTGGTCGCAGGAAGTTATAGTAAGCCACCCAGAGAGCCAGGTCATAGTTGGCACCGTCGATGTTATCAAATCCGTTCGTGCTGCGGTAAGAAGCCTTGTACGTGCGGTTCAGCCGTTCAATCATCTGTTTGAAAGGGCGGTGTTCTTTAGAAACAGCATCGTCGTTGGTAAGTCCAAGAACCTGGGTAACGGTGAAGGTAAAGTCTTTACCAAACTTTTTTGCGAATTCCATTGCAGCAAGAGGATATGCACTGTAACCGTCCGCAACAAATTTAAAGTTTTCCGGGAGTTTTGCAAGCCCATGGAAAGCCATACGCATGGCGAGGATGCAGGGACCAACCCCACGGTTATCGGATACCTGATAGCCGAGAATGGAACGTGTGGCGGCGTTCATGATCAGCCAGACGTAAGTTTTGATGCCGCGGATCTTGATATAGGTTTCATCAGCAGTGAAGACATCCCTTTCTCGTAAGGATACTGGTCGACAAAGGGCTTGATACAGATGGCAGCGGTTTTGCAGTAGTTAGCGATCTGCTGGTGGGAAATGCTGATGTTATACAGGTCTTTTAAAGCCTGTGACGTCTTGCGCAGGGAAAGCCCCAGATTGACGTGCAGTGTCAGGCATAAGGACATGACATGGGCATTGTGTTTGTTGAATTTAAGGGAAGAGGCATTTTTAGGCAGGGTATTTAAGCCCATGCTGAAAAAATCCATCGTGAACTCACGGTAGATGTAATGGAGCTTATATTTATTTTTACCATAATCCTCTGCGAGATCTGCCTTGTCAACTTTTTTGAGGTTGTGAAGGTAGTAAGGACATTCGGGATTGACGCATTTATGGACAATGAAGTGTTTCCTGTCCTTTTTGGGAACCAGGGTGTTGCCGCAATGAGGACATCGCAGCTTTACGGAAGAGAACCTGCTTTCATCAGGAGAAAATCCAGCATCACAGATTTTACACAGGAATTGTCCTTTGGAACCGTTATTCCGGTAGAGGAAGGGTTTGGGAGCATCACAGCGTGGGCAGGTGCAGGAATCTGGAATGTCACACTCTGACCGGCGGCTGATCGGGCGGATCTTTTTACCATAACGCTTTTCGTAGTAAGGGATGAGTTCTTTGTAAGTCCAGTCCTGACGGAAATCCGTGATCAGAGGGAGTGCATCAATCTTGAACTTTTGATATTTGGGAGAGTGGGAATCATCGAAGGCCCACTGCTTGAGAGGGATATATCTGCAGATAAAATTTAAAAGCCAGCAGATTTGTTGATGTTGGTATTGAATTAGCTGAAGTAAATAAAGTATAATGTTCATGAGCATTGGCTCCTTTCGGGGATGTTGGTTTGGCGATTGACATTATACCAGAAAAGGGAGGTCAATGCTCTTTTTATTTGTAAACCTCCTGTAATTCAAGGTTTTAAAGGATTTTAGAACAATAAAAACAGGTAGTTTTTGACACTACCAAGAGGTTTAAGGAGGAAAAAGAAATGAGAGATTTGTCAATTACTCAGGAATATTTAATTTGTGCAATGCATGGAAAAGGAAAGATTTCAGGATTCAATGTGGAAAAACTGGTGTGTGTGGTTGCCTCCGGTCTTTTAGAACTGAAAATGGAAAATTGTATTGTGCTGGAGAAAAAGAAGGTAAGAGTAACCGGTGAGCTTCCGGCTGAAAAAATGTATCTGAAACCTTTATATAATTTTATAAATCAGCCCAAACCTGTAAAAATAGAAAAAATTATAGAAGAATATAATTATTCATTTTCAGACAGGAAATTAAGGGAGCTTATTGGCGCAGTAGGTACCTCTTTAGAAGAGATGGGACTTGTAAGCATTACAGAATCTGGTATAAATAGTAAACGAAAAAATTATGTTCCTACAAAACAGGCTGTTCATTATGTAGTAGATTTGATCAGATCAGAACTTCTGGAGGATGGAGAAATAACAGAGGACATAGCCTGCCTGGTTGCCCTTCTGGAGAGAAGCAAAATCATGAAAGAATACTTTTCATCTTTTGAACAGAAGGAAATAAGGCATAAGCTGAAAGAAATTGTAAATTCTGATTCCGGACTACTGATAAAAGAAATGATTGATTATATCGAAAATCTTATTGCTATAATGACTGTCCTGACTGTTATGAATACAAATTAAGGAGAATAGATGTGTCAAGACAGAGAAGCATGGAGGTTATTCAGCAATCGGAGTATGTCACGATTGGCGAGCTGGTCAGACTTACAGATATGAGATACAGTACGCTTAAATTTTATACAGAAGAGGGAATGATTTCCTTTGAGCAGGCAGAACACAATCTTACAAGGAGATATAGGAGAGAAGAAAGCCTGGAACGTATTTATTATATCAAATCGTTAAGAGAACAGGGAAAAACAATTCCTGAAATAAAAGAAATTCTGAAAAATAACTAAAAATAAAGGTATTGTATAAATGATATATCATTATAGAGCACAGATATAACAAAAATTCTTTTGAGTTGAAAACTTTGTATTTACTGGCTGCATAGATTTCAAGAAAACATGAGTTGTTGATAGTTTATGCTGCCAGTAAATAATAGAATTCAGAGAGGAGCTAGAGAATATCTGTGTTTTAACATTGAAATGAAATAAATGTAATTATATAAGAGGGAATAAATATTTGATTTAAAATAGTATGTCTATAAAAGAATGTTTCACGTGAAACATTCTTTTTTCACTGTTTAGAAGGGGGAATGATGATAACACATATAATGTGTAATAGTTATATCTATAGAGCTTAAAATACTTTGGTGATATATTTTGGATTTTACATAGTAAAATCGGGTACTTGCTTATTTACACCTTATAAACAGAACGCTTATCAAGAATTTTAAATGAGTCGGCGGAGGGAGTTGTTTTGCATTTGAAAAAAAGGATGTTTCACGTGAAACATTTTTCTCTGATGTGCGTATATGGGGAAATGTCAGATATAAGATAGCGAAACAATCTATAAATAAGTAAATAATAAATTTTATACAATAGCGTTTATAATATGAAGATATAAACAAACTTTTTCTGTACATATAAAATCATACAGAGATAACCCCAGGGAAAGTTTGTACGATTTTTATTTTACTCGTTTATAGATGATCATAAATTCAAAATTATGCTTTGCTTCTATGAAATATATCCATAAAAATTGGAAAATTTTGGTGGTATACTTTAGATTTTGATTGTACTATACGAAATCTGATACTTGTTCATTTACAGCGTATGAGCAAATATTTATCAAACTGTAAATGGTTATGAGAAAGGGAGGACTTTTGTTTTTGAAAAAAGAAGATGTTTCACGTGAAACATTTTTCTCTGACATGCTTATATGGGAAAATATCAGATATAAGATAGCACAATAATCTATAAATAAGTAAATAATGAATTTTATACAATGGAGTTTATAATATGAAGACGTAAACAAACTCTCTTCTGTACATATAAAATTGCACAGAGATAACTCCATAACTCCGGGGAAAGTTTGTACGATTTTTATTTTACTCGTTTATAGATGATCATAAATTCAAAATTATGCTTTGCTTCTATGAAATATATCCGTAGAAATTGGAAAATTTTGGTGGTATACTTTAGATTTTGATTCTAATATACGAAATCTGATATCTGTTCATTAAACAAACACTTATCAAAAAATGTAAATGGTCATGAGAAGGGGAGGACTTTTACATTTGAAAAAGAAAGATGTTTCACGTGAAACATCTTTCTCTAATGTGCGTATATGGGGAATGGCAGATATAAGATAACACAATAATTTATAAGCAAGTAAACACTAAACCTTATATAATGGGGATTATAATATGTGGACACAAACAATTTTTATATAACACTACACAGAGATACACCCAAGAGAGGCTTGTATGATTTTTAATTTACTTATTACATGGATATTGATAAGTTCAAAATTATGTCGTATTTATTTTATGTAATATATCTATAAAACCTGAAGAATATTAGTGGTATACTTTAGATTTTATTATATAAAACGATAAATGAACAAATACAGAATTTTATATAATAGTACCTGTAATATAAGGACACAAAGAAGCTTTAGATTCTATATGTACATCCCACAAAGATAAGGCAATGAGAATTTTGCGTACTTTTTCAGATTTGCTTATTTAAAGATATAAAATTTATTACTTGTTGATTTAGCGCCTACAAACAGAACACTTATAAAAATTGTAAATAAATCAACAGAGATCAGCTGTTTTTACATTTGAAGAATGAGTATGTTCACGTGAAACATACTTGTGTAATGCATTTAGATGAGGCATTATCAGTATAAAAATTATAAGCTTTCTATTGCTTTTATAAAGTTCAATTAAATTAATAATGTTTCACGTGAAACTTTGTAAATAAATGGGCACCTACGGGGAAAACATATAAAGGCTTTATTTTATTGCTTGATATATAAATTATATTATTCTTGATAAATATTTTCATCGGTTTGTATATTATGCCTACTTTAAAAACTAAGTGGTGTCATTGATGTTTTGTGGGATTCTATTCTTATTTAGGGACAGCTACCAGAATAGGGATTGATCGTAAATTACATTAGAGAACTATTGATGAGCAAATTTGAAAAAAGTGCGCAAAATCCTCAAAAATTTGTCTTTATAAGATGCGCATATAGAGCTTGATATTTCTTTTATGCTTGTATATGATAGATTCGATTCTATTCTATTGTGCAAAATTCTATATTTACTGATTTATAGTTAGAGAATATAAATTTTTATGAGTAAAATGTCATCAAAGATTTTATAGTTATGAAGCAGTAAAATTTATAAATGTGTAAGTATCAGATTTTTAAAAGTGAAAGTTATAATATGCATTGCGGCATATAATAAAAGAATTATTAAATTTATATAATGACATACAAAGAAACAAAAGACGCAAAAAGAAAAGGAGGAATGGAGATGATCTATACAGTTACATTTAATCCGTCCTTGGATTATATCGTTTCTGTAAATGATTTTCAGCTTG
>ENA-OQAA01000051-OQAA01000051.1-human-gut-metagenome-genome-assembly--contig:-NODE-51-length-76707-cov-2.434944_pt1 | contig 76707 bp, 109 predicted proteins | sample MGYA00242489_ERZ504515 | MGnify/ENA primary metagenome ERZ504515 (study PRJEB26092, sample SAMD00036237) | human gut metagenome | host: Homo sapiens | study: EMG produced TPA metagenomics assembly of... | reverse complement strand
TCCTTCATTTTACGTTCTTTGAACATTTCTATTAAACATTATTATAAATATTTTATATTATTTTCAATAAAATATTATGATTATGTTTATAAACAGGATTTTGCACAATTTATCACCGTATTTTTTGTTGATATCGCCTATATTTTTCTGTTTAAATCATATTTTTCGGCAATTGTTATATAAACATTTATATAAACAAACATAAACAGGCACATATGTATTTCAGAATTCCCACACACGAAATCACAGAATTTTTCGCAAAAAAGTACCCGGATATCTGAATCAAACAATCCAGATATCCGGGATACATTTTTTACTTATTTTATAGTTTTTTCACTGTATTACGATACACGATTTTCGGACATACCTGAGTTTTTATTACTGCATCTGTCCCTATCCCTCTATCATCTCGGAAATGCGGCGTACAGCCATTTTCCCCATCTCTCTGTTTGGAACCCGAAGAGTTGTCAGGGCAGGCGTGGAAATCTCACTGAACGGCAGATCATCAAATCCCGCCACAGATACGTCCTCCGGTATCCTGTACCCCATTTCTCTCAGAGCTTTCATAGCGCCCAGAGCAATCATGTCATTATCTGCAAAAAACGCTGTAGGAAGCTTCGGAGAAGTTTTCAGATACTCCAGCATATCCTGATAGGCGCTGTTCAGAGAGGTTCCAAGAGTTACTGTATAGTCCTCTTTATAAGGAACCTTCCGCTTTTTTAAAGCAGTCTGAAAGCCCACGAACCTGGAACGGAAGCCCTTTATGCGGAAAGAACCCCTGAGATATCCCACCTCTTTATGCCCATTGTCCAGAAGATGCTCTGTCATCATTCTTGCAGCATCCGCATTATTAATAAGAACCGCATTAAACTCCATAGATTCTGTCCAGTAGTCCAGAATCACCAGAGGACAGGGCGCATTTCTGTAGGGCTCCAGATCGCCGTCCATCATTCTGTTGCAAGCACCACAACCGCCGCGCCTGCTCGCTTAACATTTCTCTTACCTGATTCAGATATTCCGGATTCCTCTGATCTGCTCTGGAAACCACCATTTCATATCCAAGTCTTCTGCACTCTTCCTCAAATCCCTCGATCAGCTCTGAAAGAACGGAGTATCCTCGATGATCCGGCCATTTTTCTTAAAGATCACCAGACGGATCTTTGTGACGGCATTGGCACTTAAATATCCTGTCTCGCGTGCTATTCTGAATATTTCCTCTGCCGTATCCTTATTGACTCCTTTTTTGTGGTTCAGAGCATTTGAAATAGTTGCCGGAGAAAAACCGGTCATTTTGCTCAGATCACGAATACTCACCTTCATACAGACACCTTCCTCTTGTAATTTTTACAGACTGCTGTTAAGCACCTCTTCTCTCAGAGGAATCGACGCAGTCGCACCCGGTCTGGAAACAGCGATCGCGGACGCCTTTGCCGCAAGCCGGAGTCCCTCCTGAACCGGCATTCCATTGATAATGGATGAAATAAAATATCCTGTAAACGTATCTCCTGCCGCAGTAGTATCTACAGCCTTTACCTTATAGATTCCCTGACGGTAAATACCTGTTTCATCCTGATAAACAGATCCGTCTCCTCCCAGAGTCAGCACGATTGCAGCTTTCGGATAAAGCTCCCTGATCTTTGCCAGAATCTTCTCCGGTTCTTTTTCCCCTGTAATCTGAAATCCCTCGATCTCATTTACAAGAAACAGACTTATCTTTTTTAAATCACATGTCTCCAGCGCCTTATCATACGGAGACGGATTCAGGATGATCATCATCCCTTTTCATAAGCCTGGTCAATAATATAATCCAGTTCGTTTGATCTCATTCTGCAGAAGAAGTATATCTCCTTTTTCAAAGGCAGAAAGAACCTCATCCACAAACTCTCTGGTAATACTTCTGTTGGATCCGCCAAAAAGAAGAATACAGTTCTGACCGTTTTTGTCCACCTGGATCACAGTATGACCGCCGGGCCCCTGAATTTTTCTGATAAAGTCTGTATTTACTCCGTTTTCTCTGCAGGTTTCCAGAAGAATATCCCCTTCTTCTCCAATCATTCCCGCATGAAACACAGGAATACCGGCTTTTGCCAGCGCAATGGACTGGTTCAGTCCCTTACCGCCGCAAAATGTCTTCCTGTCTTTTGATGCCTGAGTCTCTCCGGGAATCAGAATAGACTCTACCTGATACACATAATCAAGATTTAAAGACCCAAAATTCAGAACCTTCATAAATATGCCCTCCTTTTTATGCAGGAAATGCAACACCCGCTCTCAGAATAATATTGGGATATGGAGTAAATTCCCCTGTCCGGACGGCAAACTTCACCCGGGCTGATCTTTCCTTCAGCTCTGTATGCAGGATCATTTCCTCCTCCGCTTCCGGAAGCTTTTCTCTGATATAAGACAAAAGTTCCGGATTCTTCTCAACGATCTCCTTTGCTATAGTATAACTTTCGATTTCCGCCTCGTCAAGAACCGCATCCATTACCTGACGAAAAGTTGGCACGCCGCCGCACAAAGCCAGATCTACAATCTCCACGCCCTTTGGTATTGGCATTCCTCCGTCCCCGATCATAAAAGTATCCTTGTGTCCAAGTCCCGCGATCAGCCCTGCAAGCTGTGCATTGATAATACCTCTTTTTTCATCTGAACCGTCCTCCCATACATTTTTTATATCTAAAAAAATCCCGGTATGCACTCACACCGGGACCAAATATGTTTTATTTGTTTTCGTTGCGTGCCTGAAGCGCCATTTTTGCCTGAAGATTTCTCTGGAACTGGTCAATGATAACCGCTACAATAATTACCAGACCACGAATGATCTTCTGCCAGAATTCAGTTACACCACACATGGTCATACCATCGTTGATCACACCAATAACAAACGCGCCTACAATGGTTCCGCCAATACTGCCCACGCCGCCTGCCATGGAAGTACCACCAAGAACAGATGCCGCAATTGCATTCATCTCCCAGGACTCACCTGTTTTCGGAGTTGCGGAAACAAGCTGGGAAGTTGCGATAATACCTACAATAGCTGAGCACAGTCCGGAAAAAGCATAAACCCAGATTTTCACACGGTCAACCTTGATTCCGGAAAGCTTGGAAGCCTTTTCATTTCCTCCGATTGCCTGCACATGCCATCCGAAAGGTGTTTTCTTCAGGATCAGTCCTGCGATCACAGCTACAATAGCAAGAATGATAACACCTACAGGAATCATGGTTCCCATAAAGTTTCTTCCAAAAAATTCAAATCCTGTATTGCCAAGTCCTTCATGACCGGCAAGCTCTGAAAAGGTTGCCCCATTGGAACGGATATTTGCCAGACCTCTGCAGATATACATAGAACCAAGTGTGGCAATAAACGGCGCTACATTAAATTTTGTAATTACCACACCGTTTAAAGCACCCACCAGCGCACCCATAAGAATAGTGATCAGAACTACAAGAGGTACGCTGAAATACACAGTCACGCCTGCAAATTTCAGAGTAAGACCTTCCTGGATCAGCCCGCCGGCGATCATTCCTGCCAGACCGGCCACAGAACCTACGGACAGGTCAATTCCGCCAGTGATGATTACATAGGTCATACCAATAGCAAGGATTCCGTAAAGGGCCACATGCTTTGCCACTGTCAGAAGAGAACCTACTGTCAGGAAATTATTTGCTGTAATGCTGAAAAAAATCAGCAACACGATCAGAACGATGAAAGTCCTGCCCTTTAAAAGGGTCATCATTAACGCATTATTTGATGTTTTTTTATCTGCTGCCATATCCTAATTCTCCTTTTCATGATTCTGTACATGATGTCCCTTATAGGACGCCAGTACCAGGGTATCTTCTTTGATCTCGTCTCCGCTGAACTCACCTGTTTTCAGTCCGTTTGAAAGAACCAGAACACGGTCCGCAATGGAAACGATCTCCTGAAGCTCCGAGGAAACAACAATAATGGAAAGTCCCCTCTTCGCATACTGATTGATGATATCAAACACCTCTGTTTTGGCTCCGATATCAATTCCACGGCTTGGTTCATCCATGAGAAGAATCTTTGGTTCTGTCAGGATGCCTTTTCCGATAACAACCTTCTGCTGATTTCCTCCTGAAAGAGAAAGAATCGGAAGATGTTTGTCAGCCACTTTAATATGGATATCCTTGATCTGTTCATCCACTTTCTGCCCTTCTTTGGATGAATCAAGGAATACCCCTGCTTTTTTGTACGTCTTCATTGCAGACAGAGAACAGTTTTTTTCAATGTCCATTGTCTGCACAAGTCCCTGAGCCTGACGGTCTTCAGGTATAAGGGCAAAGCCTTTGTCTATCTGTCCTGAAATGGATTTGATGTTCAGCTTTTCTCCTTCCAGGTATACCTCTCCTGTATGTTCCGGATGAAGTCCCATCAGACATTCAAAAATCTCGCTTCTTCCGGCTCCCATCAGTCCGTAAATTCCAAGGATCTCACCTTTTTTCAGGTCAAAACTCACATGATCCACCAGATAGCCGCCTCCGGCCTTTGGCAGGCACAGATTTTTCACCTCAAGAACATTTTCCACTTTTGACCAGTCCACTTTTGTTTCACGTTTCGGATATGCCTTTGCTCCTCCTGTCATCTCATGGACGATCCACGGAACATCAATATCCTTTACATCTGCATCTGAAACATATTTTCCGTCACGGAGAATAGTCACATGGTCGCCAATCTGCATGATCTCTTCCAGACGGTGAGATATGTAAACAATAGAAATCCCCTGAGCCGTCAGTTCCCTCATGATCTTAAAAAGAACCTGTACCTCCTGCTGGCTGAGAGAGGATGTGGCTCGTCCATGATCAGGACCTTCAGATCATCAGCCACAAGATTTCTTGCTATTTCAATCATCTGCTGCTGGCCTACTCTCAGTTCTCCTACAAGGGTCTCCGGATCAATTTCATGCTCCAGTCTTTTCAGAATATTTTTTGTCTTTTCTATATGAGTTTTGTTATCAAGCCTGATCTTTCCTACTGTCTGCTCCCTTGCCATAAAAATATTCTGATACACATTCAGATTGGGAAACAGACTTAATTCCTGATGAATAATACCGATTCCATGTTTTCTGGCATCTGTAGTATCTTTAAACGCAACCTCCTGATCACCAATATAAAGCGTTCCTTCACTGGGGTGCTCGATACCTGCTATCATTTCATCAGTGTGGATTTTCCGGCGCCATTTTCACCGATCAGAACATTCACCTTGCCTTTGAGAAGGTCAAAGGATACGTCATCCAGCGCTTTTGTACCGGGATAAATTTTACTGATATGATCCGCATGCAAAAACACATGCTCCGGACATTTATAAGCCATATCTGACCCTCCTATTTTGCTTCCAGTTCTATGGGTGTAATCAGTACCTTTGTATTGTCATTTGCAGTAAAGCATCCTGTAAATGAAATGGTTTTGCCTTTCAGAGATGCCGGATCCGCTTTTTTCACTATTTCTTCGTCAATCATTTCATTGATACTCTGGGAAACTGCCGCCCAGTCCTGCTGATTTGTATAATCACCGAATTTAATCACATCCAGAGAATCACGGACAGATGACCCCTTATATACAGAACCGATCTGAATGGAGATTTCCTCCGGACCATCGTAGCCGTCAAGCTTTACTGTCATATATCCGGCTTTTTTCTCCTGATTTACTTCCTCAACCGTACCTGTTCCTTTTACAACATAATTGATCTCGCCGCTGGTTCCCATAGAATATTTTCCATATTTATCAACAAGAGATTTCAGATCTCCGTTCGCTTCTGTCAGAAACTCTGAAAGCTCCACTGCTTTCTCCTGAAGTTCCGGCAGCGCTTCTGATTCCCAGATCGCCGCCACATTATCTACTGCATTAAATTCCTGTTCCCCTGTAAGCTCTGCTTCCTGACCGATTTTTACCACCTTTACACATCCGGTCATACAAGTTGTCATCATTACCGCCACAAGCCCTGCCGCTAACATACGTTTTCTCATAACTGCTCTCCTTTGACTGTTTCTTTACCGAAAATGGGGGGCTGCAAAATCACATACCCGCTGGTTTTGCAACGCCCCCGTCATACTGAATTTACGTTTAGAACAGCGGCTTATTCAGCAGCTCCCTCTGTTGTTTCTTCTGCACCGGCATCTTCTGTCTCGGCTTCTGCTGTATCCTCTGCTGCCTCGGCTCCGCCTTCTGTATAAACAAATGTTTTCAGGTTGTCTACGTTGTCTGCTGTGATTGCAATACAGTCAACAAGCTGTTTTTCATCAAGACCTGTTGTTCCGTCTTTCAGATAAGCGTCTGCCTGCTCTACTGCCATTTCAGCCATCAGAGCGAACTGCTGAAGCGCTGTGCCGGTAGCTTTTCCGTCTTTAATAAGAGCTGCTGCCTCATCAGAGCCGTCAACACCGATAACCGGAATATTTTTGCCTGCTGCCTCACATGCCGCAACTGCTCCTTCCAGCATTGTGTCGTTTCCGCAGATAATTCCGTCCAGCTCAGGATTTGCCTGAAGGATCGCCTCTGTCTTGTCAAAGGCTTCTGTCTTTTCCCAGTTCGCAGTCTGCTGTGCAACCATTTCAGATCCGGATACTGGTCGATCACTTCATGGAAAGCAGAAGAACGGACACCTGCGTTTGTATCAGATTCTTTTCCAAGAAGCTCTGCATATTTTCCTTCCTCACCCATTGCTTCTACCCATACTTCCGCAATGGCCTTTGCTCCCTGGTAGTTATTTGCTACGATCTGGGAAATCGCTACGCCGTCTTCGTTGATCTCACGGTCAATAAGGAAGGTGGGGATTCCCGCGTCTTTTGCCTTTTTAACAGCTTCAATGGTAGCGTCCGCACCTGCATTATCGCAGATGATCGCTGCTGCTTTGTCAGCGATAGCGCTGTCAAAAAGCTCTGTCTGTTTTGTAGGATCGTCGTCATGGGATGCTGCTTTCACTTCATATCCAGCTCTTCCGCTGTTTTTGTAGCCACGTCAGCCTCTGTTTTAAATGCCGGATTGGATACAGATGGTGTAATCACATAAATAATATTGGAGCCGCCGCCCGGAAGCGGTTCTTCATTTTCGGCCGCCATTACTGTAACTCCGCCCATCGCCGTAACTGTCATCGCTGCTCCCAGTAATACACTCAGTAATCTTTTTCTCATTTTTTTACCCTCCTGATAACATTATGATTTCCATGCTGTTCCTCCAACAGCATTATGGGAATTTACTTTCCCTGTCGATGTTTATATTTTAAACGATTAGATAAATATTTCAATAGTATTTTTATATTTTGTTTATTTTATTTTGTGTTTTCGTGAATTTTGCAGAATTTATCTCCCTATTTTTGTGCATATTTACTATCTATTTTGGCATTTTATGCTATCCTTCCTATAAATCCCGTATCATTTGTGTAAACATTTATATAAACATTTATGTAAGATTCCCGGATTCTCCGATCATTTATACATTTTACGTTTTATCCCCTGTTTCTTTTTGTTGGAAAAGCACGGAAAGCCTGTCCCGGGCATAAGCTGTAAGTAAATCCCCTTTGAGGTGAAGACTTGAAGACTTTTTTAAAACCTTTGACATCAGGCGAGGAAAAATTATATCTTCAGCGTTACCGGGAGGGTGATTTGGCAGCAAAAAATATCCTGATTGAGCATAACCTCCGCCTGGTCGCCCACATAGTAAAAAAATATCAGGGTTCCGGTGAAGATCCTGAAGACCTGATCTCCATCGGAACTATCGGTCTGATCAAAGCGATCAGCACCTTTGATGCGGAAAAATCCACGCGCCTTTCCACCTATGCGGCGCGCTGCATTGATAATGAGCTTCTGATGATGCTCCGTTCCAGAAAAAAACGCTCCCGTGAAGTCTCCCTGTATGATCCAATCGGAACAGACAGGGAAGGAAATGAGATCAGCCTTCTGGATATCATTGAAAGCCCTCCTGTAGATATTGTGGAACAATATGCCACGCAGCAGGATATCCGTCATCTTGTCAGTTCCCTGAAAACTGCTTTAACGCCCAGGGAATACCAGGTCATCTGCCTCCGGTACGGTCTGTTCGGAGCTTCTGAGGAAACTCAGAAAACAATTGCCCGGAAGCTTTCCATCAGTCGCTCCTACGTTTCCCGCATTGAAAAAAACGCACTGAAAAAACTCCGCTGTCTTTTTAATGAACAACCGAAAAATCACTGTTGAATATGTATACAGCAGAAGATACTTTTCTGTTTTCTCACCGGTAAAAGCGAACTGCCACAGTACAAAAAAATACAGGAACCGCCTGGCTTTGGCTGTTCCTGTATTTTTATTGCTGATATTTTATGCGTCTCCTCTTCGGGTGTATTTCCAAAGCTTATAAAGCTCCGGAATATCTTTTATTCCATGACAGGGCTTTATGCCTCCGCCCTTCGGAGAAGATCATATTTTTCTACTTCTGCCCCCAGATCTACCGCAAGCTTCTGCTGAGGATGGGGCGCGCTTTCCACGGAAGCTCCTGTCTCGTCATAAATCCCCTGAACTGTAACCGTCAGGTTTCTTCCGTCCGGCTTCATGATCTCAATGGTTTCTCCTACGCTGAACTTATTTCTCTGAGTAATGTGGACCAGACCCTTTTCGTCAACCTCTTCAGCATATCCCAGATAAGTATATTCCTTTACATAGGTGTTGTTATCATAGATCTGTGTATTCTCATCCGGTTTTCCATAGAAAAATCCGGTAGTAAACTGACGGTACGTACAGTTTGAGATCTGCTCCTTATACCATTCCATATTCGCCTGGTATTTTTCCGGAGATTCCATATAATCGTCAATGGCTTTCCTGTAGGTTCTGGCAACAGTTGCCACGTAAAGAGCGGTTTTCATACGGCCTTCAATCTTCAGGCTGTCAATTCCGCTTGTAAGAACATCATCCATATGCTCGATCATGCACAGGTCTTTGGAGTTAAAAATATATGTGCCTCTTTCATTTTCAAAAACCGGCATATATTCTCCCGGTCTTTTCTCTTCCACAATAGAATATTTCCACCGGCACGGATGGGTGCAGGCGCCTCTGTTGGCATCTCTTCCCACCAGATAATTGCTGAGAAGACAACGGCCTGAATAGGAAATACACATTGCCCCGTGAATAAAGGTTTCAATTTCCATATCCTCGGGAATATGCTCTCTGATTTCTCTGATTTCTTCCAGAGACAGTTCTCTGGCAGTTACCACACGTTTTGCTCCCAGCCGGTACCAGAACCGGTAGGTTTCATAATTGGTGTTGTTTGCCTGGGTACTGATGTGACATTCAATTTCCGGACAAATTTCCTTCGCATAAGTAAAAATTCCCGGATCTGCAATGATCAGCGCATCCGGTTTCAGCCCCTTCAGCTCCTGAAGGTACTCCCGAACGCCTGGAAGGTCGTCATTATGAGCAAGAATATTTACAGTCACATAAACCTTTACGCCGTGCTCGTGAGCAAAAGCAATCCCCTCTGCCATATCTTCTCCGGAAAAGTTTTTGCTTTTGCCCGAAGACCAAAAGCTTCTCCGCCGATATACACAGCATCTGCCCCAAATACTACTGCAATTTTCAGGACTTCCAGACTGCTGGCAGGTACCAGTAATTCTATTTTTCTCATATTGTCTCCTTACTGCGGGACGTTTCCTGTCCAAACGGCTGCCTGATACTGAGGCGGCTCCGTCTCCCAGAGGAAGAATGCTTGTCAGAAGCCTTTCATCATGTTTCAGAGCATAAAGATAATCCCGCATTCTCTTATAAATGGTTCTGTTTCTCCGCTCTACCAGATAGCGCGATTCAATCAACTCGCCCTCCTGAAGAACATTATCCGAAAGAAGGATTCCCTCCGGATTCAAAAGACGCACGGCATCCTCCAGCCAGTGAATATACTGCCTTTTGCCGCATCCATAAAAATCAGGTCAAAACCAGGTTCCAGCTCCCGGAGGATCTGTCCTGCGTCTCCCTCCAGAAGAGTGATCTGATGGCTCCGTCCTGCTTTCGCAAAATTTTCTCTGGCAATGGGAATCCTTTTTTCATAGTTCTCAATTGTTGTTACCTGAAGCTTCTCAGGTCCATATTCACACATAAGAAGTGTGGAGAAGCCTACGGCTGTCCCCACCTCCAGAATACGCTCCGGCTTTTTTACAGCCAGAAGCACCTTTATAAAGCTCTGCATCTCTCTCCGGATAATGGGAACTCCGGATGACAGAGCCTCCTTTTCCAGACTTTCCAGAAAATCTGTATTTCCCATATCCAGAGAATTGATGTAGGTTCTCATTCTCTCTTCTACGATCACGAGTCTGCGCCCTCCTGCTCAGCATCCCCTGCCATGATTGCAAGAAGCCTTGAAGGTTCATAGGCAGTACTCAGAAGATAAGTTCCCCGGTTTCATCTGTCCTTTTATAATTAGACAGCTTTTCCTGAACCCAGAACACCTTTGCATCCTCCACCAGCCCTTTGCTTTCCAGAGTCTTTGCAATGTCATACACAGAATCATCCTCTTTGACTACCACAGTGATCTCCTGTCCTTCTCCAGGACTCATGGGCTGCTGGTCAAAAATATCATGTCCGATTGATAAGACAGTCTTCCCAGCCAGATGATCAGAACAACAATACAGACATAAAGCGCAATTTTAAAAGCGCCGCCTGCAACGATCACTCCCGCATTTCCTACCCGGTCTCTTGTGTCTCCCATGTTATCCTCCTTACTGTCCGCCCGTTTCAGAGCAGCGGAATATCATCCATTTCCATTCCATTCTGTTATCCAGTCCAGTTTACGCTTCCATGATGATCGGAAGGATCATCGGTCTTCTCTTTGTGCGCTTCCACAGATAGTCGCCTACCGCATCCTTGACAACAAGCTTGATCTTTCCCCAGTCTGTAATATTTCTGTCCATGCAGGAATCCAGAGCCTGCTCCACTACCTCCCTGGCATGTCCCATCAGGTCTTCTGATTCACGGACATACACAAAGCCTCTGGAAACAATATCCGGTCCTGCAAGAACCACATTGCTGTGACGTTCCAGGGTCATGACAACGATCATAATTCCGTCCTCAGCCAGATGCTGGCGGTCTCTGAGCACAATATTTCCCACATCGCCAACGCCAAGTCCGTCTACCAGGATCGCCCCTGTCTGAACGTTTCCTGTGATCTGGGCGCTGTTCTCATCCACTTCCAGAACATTTCCCGATGCAAGAATAAAAATGTTTTCTTTTGGGATTCCAAGCTCCTCGGCAATATGTTTCTGAGCAGTCAGATGACGGTATTCTCCATGAATCGGAATCGCGTATTTCGGACGGACCAGGGAATAGATCAGTTTAATCTCTTCCTGGCAGGCATGTCCCGATACATGGGCATCCTGGAAAATAACTTTTGCGCCCTTCATATACAGCTCGTTGATCACTTTGGAAACTGCTTTTTCATTTCCCGGAATCGGATTTGAACTGAAAATAATAGTATCGTTTGGCTTAATGGTTATTTTTTTGTGAATATTAGCAGCCATTCTTGACAGGGCAGCCATGGATTCTCCCTGACTTCCTGTTGTGATCAGAACCACCTTGTCATCCGGGTAATCCTTTACCTGATCGATCTCGATCAGAGTATTTTCCGGAATTCTCAGATATCCCAGCTCTGAAGCTGTTGAAATAACATTGACCATGCTGCGGCCTTCTACCGCCACCTTTCTGCCAAAGCGGTACGCAGTATTGATAATCTGCTGAACACGGTCTACGTTTGAGGCAAAGGTTGCAATAATGATCCTGCTGGAATGAAATTCATTAAACAGGTTGTCAAAAACTTTGCCCACAGTACGCTCGGACATGGTAAAGCCCGGACGTTCTGCATTTGTACTGTCGCACATCAGAGCAAGCACGCCTTTTCTTCCGATTTCCGCAAAACGCTGAAGATCAATGGCATCGCCGAATACCGGCGTATAATCCACCTTAAAGTCGCCTGTATGGACAACGATTCCTGCCGGTGAATAAATCGCCAGTGCGGAAGCATCCTGAATGCTGTGATTTGTCTTAATAAACTCAATAGAAAAATCACCCAGGTTGATCACCTGTCCATGCTTCACTTCCTTCAGCTTTGTGGAACGGACAAGATTATGTTCTTTCAGCTTATTGGTGATCAGTCCCAGTGTCAGCTTCGTAGAATAAATAGGGACGTTTACGTCCTTTAATACATAGGGAAGAGCTCCAATATGGTCCTCATGTCCGTGGGTGATCACAAATCCCTTTACCTTTGAGATATTGTCCTTCAGATAAGTTACATCCGGGATCACAAGATCAATTCCCAGCATATCATCTTCCGGGAAAGACAGACCACAGTCTACTACTACTATACTGTCTCCGTACTCGAAAGCTGTAATATTCATTCCAATCTGTTCCAGTCCGCCAAGAGGAATGATCTTCAGGCGCTCGCTGCTTCTCCGTCCTCTGCGTCCCTGTTTCTGAAAGTTTCTTCCTGTATTTTTATTCATGGAATTTCTGGAAGAATTTTTTAATACAGGCTTCTGCTGCCTGTCCTGATTCTTTTCGGGATATCTTTCCGCAGATTTTTCCTGATATCTGCTGTTCTGTTTTGCCTGAGGCCTGTATTTATTATTTTTTGATCTGTTTACCTGTTTTCTTGTATTATAACCGGCATTTCTTCCATAACTGCCGTTTCTTTTCTGCCTTTCATCTGTTTCTTTTTTTGTATTATTATCACTGTTCAAATAATGCACCTCCATTTTCATGTGCAAATTTCCGCACGACAACTCAGGAATGCCAGTGACATTCCTTCATCATCCGTTAAATTTCGCTTATTTTCGTTTCATTTTCATGAGTTTTAAAACACAGTACCTGAATTTCCTGTCCGTCCTGTCCGAAAACCTTACATTTCCAGATCCACATCATCCAGCATCTGCTCAAAAACTTTATAAACCGCCTGCAGTTCTTCTTCCTCTTCTACCATTTCATAGCAGGCTTCCGGGCTGTCCTGGGAAGAACAGTCTTTCAGAATATATGCAGACGCCTCATCATCCAGAGAATCTGATACCAGAAGATAGGATCTGCCTCCGATCATTGTCTGTTCCTCTACATAAAACTCTTCTGTTGTCCCGTCCGGGGTCTGAAATTTTATTTTTTCCATATTGCTGTCCTTATCTGTTTGCAGAACAGTCCAGATATCCCTGCAGGATCAGTACTGCTGCAAGGGAATCCAGATGTTCCTTTCTGTCTTCACGGCGCACTCCGCCTCCATGAGAACGCGGTTCGCTCCATTGTTGTCAGACGTTCATCCCACATTTCCACAGGCAGTCCCGTTCTTTTCTCCAGCATTTCTTTAAATTCCAGAGATTTTTCTGCCCGCTCTCCAAGTGTATTATTCATATTCTTCGGAAGTCCCACAACAATTTTTTCCACACCATACTCAGCTACCAGCTCTTCAATACGCGCAAGTGTTCTGCGAAGCTTGTTTTCCTGCTTTCTCCATATGGTTTCTACTTTCTGGGCAGTCAGTCCCAGGGGATCACTGACTGCCACTCCTACGGTCTTTGACCCGTAATCCAGTCCAAGTATACGCATATCAGCTTTCCCAGGAGCGGTTCTTAATATACTCGTTCAGAAGCTCCTCTACCAGTTCATCCCGCTCAACCTTCATGATCATGCTTCTTGCGCCTTTATGACTGGTAATATAGGTAGGATCACCGGACATGATATAACCAACGATCTGATTTACCGGATTATATCCCTTTTCGTCCATTGCGTTATACACCAGATCCAGAACCTCTTTCACTTCCAGCTCCTGATCCGGTTTTGTCCTGAAATACTGTGTATTTCCTAAATTGTTTTCTGTCATTTTCTCTCACGTCCTTACTATTATTTCTTTTCTATTTTAATATAATTCACCGCAAAATACAAGGAGAGTTTTGTACGGGGCCATCGTTCACTCCAGGGCAACTATACCAGCTCGCCGCCTAGGATGTGCTCCTCTGTAAATCCCGTGATTTTTACAGTCAGAAGATCATTGACCTTCAGACTTTCTGTTTTCTCCACAGCTACCTTCACATATTCCCGGCTGTGTCCCAGATAATATGCTTTCCCCTGAAGCTCCACTTCCTCTTCCAGAAGGATCTCCAGGTTCTTTCCGATCATGGACTCTTCATATTCAAGGGAGCGCTGCCTGTTCAGCTCCAACATTTTTTCACTTCTGGCGGCTTTGACAGCCTCTGTGATCTGCCCTTCCATTGCAGCCGCTTTTGTTCCCTGACGTCTGGAATATTTGAAAATATGTGTCTCATAAAAATGAATGTTTTTTACAAATTCAAAGGATTCCTCAAAATCTGCTTCACTCTCCATTGGAAATCCCACGATCACGTCTGTAGTTAAAGCAGGGGCAGGATAATACTCCCGGATCAGGCTGCATTTCTGCGCATATTCCTCTGCCGTATATCTTCGATTCATATTTTCCAGAGTCCTCTGACATCCGCTCTGCAAAGAAAGATGGAAGTGAGGGCACACCTTGGAAAGACCGGAAATACCTTCCATAAATTCCCGGGTAATGATCCTTGGCTCCAGCGATCCCAAGCGGATCCTTTCAATGCCTTCTACGCTGTGTACAGCCTGAATCAGCGAAAGAAGGGTCTGTCTTTCTTCCGCCTCCTGAAAGTCAATGCCGTAAGAACTCAGGTGAATGCCTGTAAGAACCACTTCCCTATAGCCCTTTGCCGCAAGAGCCTTTACTTCCTCCAGGATCTCCTGTATTTTCCTGCTGCGCACCCTGCCTCTTGCATAGGGAATAATGCAGTAAGTACAAAACTGATTACATCCGTCCTGGACCTTAATATAGGCTCTTACATGTTCTGCCGTATGGTCAATGGAAAGCTCCTCATATTCTTTTGTTTTATTTATCTCGATCACGCAGGCTTTTTTTGCGTGTTCTTTCTCATATTCAGCAAGGGCCTCAACAATCCTGTTTTTCTGATTATTGCCAAGGATCAGGTCTACAGATGTATCTGCCTTTAGTTTTTCTGTGTCTGTCTGTGCATAACAGCCGGTGGCAACAACAATGGCTTCCGGATTCATTTTTTTTGCCTTATGGAGCATCTGTCTTGATTTCCGGTCCGCAATGTTAGTGACCGTACAGGTATTGATCAGATACACATCCGCCCCTTCCTGAAAAGGGACAATTTCATATCCGGCCTGTTCCAGAAGCTGCTGCATTGCCTCTACCTCATAAGCGTTTACCTTGCAGCCCAGATTATGAAGCGCAACTTTTTTACTCATATTTATATTCATTCCTTTTCTACTGATATAAATTGATTCTGTTACTGTTCACAGGTCATTTCTCCGTAAAGTGCTCTGGCATATATGCCGGAATCCCGGAACGTACATGGCAAAATACCATCGCCAGAGGTGATCTGGAATGCATTTTGACCAGGTTACCGTGAAGGTGGTGAACAGTAACTCGGTTCCTGTTATTTCATGGAAATTTAACAGCTTTCCCTTGACTTTTTATCAGTGGACGTATAAGATAAAAGCTGTAAATACAATAATTTTTAGGGAGGTTATATCGTAATGAAAACATTAAAAATCTCACTGAACTCCATCGATAAAGTGAAAGCATTTGTAAATGAAATCAGTAAATTTGACTGTGATTTTGATCTTGTATCCGGAAGATATGTTATTGACGCAAAATCTATCATGGGAATCTTCAGCCTGGATCTTTCCAAGCCGATCAACCTGAATATCCATGCAGAAGGCGCAGCTCTGGATGCTATCCTTGCAGTTGTTCAGGCATATGTGATCGAGTAATATCACTGACCCTGTGCAGGCGGCTAAGCTTCGTCACACATTCCATACGGCATTTATTCCGGCGGTACATTCGGGAAACATTCCAGATGTCCGCCGGATATTTTTTGCCTGTTTCTGATTTCTGACAATTCTGTCAGTTAATCTCGATCACTTCTACAGTAGAAAGAGCCTCTTCCATAAGCTGATCAATTTTTTCTTCCAGCTTTGTTTCAGATCTGTGGATCACATTCAGATTCGGCTTGGTTACCGGATGTTTTGCCACAAAAATCGTACAGCAGTCCTCAAAGGGCTGGATAGAAGTCTCAAAGGTATCAATCTTTCTGGAAATCTCCACGATCTCCTGCTTGTCAAATCCGATCACCGGACGGTACACAGGAAGGGTGCACACCTCATTGGTTGCCGCAAGACTCTGTAAGGTCTGGCTTGCCACCTGTCCAATACTCTCTCCTGTGATCAGACCAAGGCAGCCGCATTTCTTTGCAAAATGCTCTGCAATACGCATCATATACCGGCGCATGATAATTGTAAGCTCTTCATGAGGGCACTGGTCGTAAATATAAAGCTGGATATCCGTAAAGTTTACCACATGAAGACGGATAGGTCCGCTGTAGCGGGCAACAAGCTTTGCCAGATCTACAACCTTCTGCTTTGCTCTCTCACTGGTGTAAGGCGGCGCATGGAAATAAACCGCATCAATTTTTACGCCTCTCTTGGCGATCATGTAGCCGGCAACCGGACTGTCAATTCCGCCGGAAAGAAGCAGCATTGCCTTTCCGTTTGTTCCAACCGGCATTCCGCCCGGTCCCGGAATAGTTTCTGAATAAACGTAAATCTTCTCTCTGATCTCCACAGAAAGTGTAAGCTGAGGATTGTGGACATCCACAGAAGCCTCCGGAAAAGCGTCCAGAATCAGCCCGCCAAGACTTGCGCTGACCTCCATGGAATTAATAGGATAGGATTTTCTGGCTCTTCTTGTATAAACCTTAAAGGTTCCGGAAAACTCCGGATACCTTGCCTTCATATAGCTTACAACATCTTTTCCCATCTGCTCAAAGCCCTGATCCTCATAGATCACAACCGGACTGATTCCCACAATACCAAAAACTCTCTGCAGCGCTTCTACTGCCTCGTCAAAATCATATTCCTCCGGGCAGAGCACATAAACACGGCCCTGCTCCTTGATCACACGGAAATCTCCTTCCACAGGTTCCAGAGCAAGACGCATCTGTTTTACCAGAGCATCCTCAAAAAGATACCTGTTTTTGCCTTTAATGGCGATTTCCGCATACTTAATCAGAAATGCATGAAATATCATAAATGTTCTCCTTTTTGTATCTTTTACCTTCTTGAATATCTTCTCAGCATGGGAACCAGTTCTCCCATAACCTGAAGGAAGTAATCCGCCTCTTCTATGGTGTTTTCCTCACAAAAGCTTAAGCGCACAGTGCTTTCGATCTGGTCTTTTGACATACCCATTGCTGCCAGCGTGGCACTGGGCTTGCGTTTGTGGCTGGAGCAGGCGCTTCCTGCGGAAACATAAATGCCTCTTTCTTCCAGAGAATGGAGCAGTACTTCGCTTCGCACGCCCATAACGCTGATGCTTAAAATCTGAGGAGCTCCCTCTCTTAAATCCATACCGTTGATACGAATATCCCCGATCTTTTCAAGTCCCTGCGCAATATACTCCTTAAGACGATACATGTTTTCCACATTCTCTTCCAGATTTTTGTAGATTTCCACAGCGGCAGTGCCAAGTCCTGCAATTCCCGGTACATTGTCTGTTCCGGAACGCATTCCGCCCTGCTGTCCTCCGCCAAGGATCTGCGGCTGGATTTTTGCTTTTTCATTAATATAAAGAAATCCCACGCCCTTTGGCCCGTGGATCTTATGGCCGCTGACAGAAAGAAGATCGATTCCCATTTTTTTCGGGTAGATTCTGTACTTTCCAAAGGCCTGTATGGCATCTACATGAAACAGAGCCTTCGGGCTCTTTTCGTGAACAAGGGCTGCAATTTCCTCCACCGGCATCACTGCGCCCACTTCGTTATTTACATACATCACAGATACCAGAATGGTATCTTCTCTGAGTACGGCTTTCAGAGCATCCATTTTTTACCACACCACGGCTGTCCACCGGAAGGTAGGTTACCTCAAAGCCCTGTTCCTGAAGGAAAAGCGCAGGCTGCTTACTGCCGGATGCTCTACTGAAGTGGTGATAATATGATTTCCGCTTCTTTTATTTGCAAAAGTCGCTCCGATCAGAGCCAGATTATCCGACTCTGTTCCCCCAGAGGTAAACAGGATTTCCTTTTCCTGAACCTTCAGAAGACGGGCAAGGCTTTCTGCGGAACTCTTAATATATTTTTCTGCTTCCACACCCTTCAGATGCATGGCGGAGGGATTTCCAAAATCCTCTGTCATTGCTTTTACCACAATATCCTTTACCGAATCGTAGCATCTGGTGGTTGCGGAATTATCAAAATAAACTTCCATGATAAACTCCCTTTATTTTACTGCAGCTTCCTGCCGGACTCTGCATTCTGTTTTACTGTTCCAGCTGAAACATCAGCACGGACAGGATCGCAAGTCCGGCTGTCTCTGTCCTCAAAATCCGTTTTCCCAGAGTAATGGTAGAAACTCCCGCGTCAATAGCCGCTTCGATTTCTTTTTCCTCAAATCCTCCTCCGGACCGATAAAAATACCAATGGACTGTCCGGGACGGATTTCAGACAAAAGGGCTTTTGTCTCAGCTATTCCCTGCGCAAGCTCATAGGGGATCAGCCGAACATCCAGCTCCTTTGCCCAGGCAAGAGCATCCTTAAAGGTCATTCACCGATGAACCGAAGGATCAGCATACGCTTGGACTGCTTGGCCGCGCTCTCTGCGATCTGCTGCCACCGTTCCACCTTTTTTGCAGCCTTTTTGCCGTCAAGACGGACTACACAGCGTTTGGTTTCTACCGGGATCACCTGACAGGCTCCCAGCTCCACTGCCTTCTGGATGATCAGCTCCATCTTATCTGCCTTTGGAAGACCCTGAAACAGATAAATCTTATTTGGAAGCTCATAGTCCGGCTCCTGAGAATAAAGAATATGAAGGCAGACCTCTTCTGCATCAATGGCTTCAATGGTACAGTGGTATTCTTTTTTGTCTCCGTCACTGATCCAGAGCTCTTCCCCGGTTTTCATCCGCAGCACATTTACAATATGCTTCACATCACTGCCTGTAATGTGGATCTGATGAGCCCCCTCATCAATCTGGGACGGCTCCACAAAAAATCTCTGCATGGATCAGTCCTTTCTGGCTGTCACAGACACCCACTCGCCCTGCTTTGTAACCTCTACAAGAGTCAGGCCTGCATTTTTCACAGCTTCTGTCACAACGCTCTCTTTTACATCCAGAATGCCGGAAGTGATATAGTAAGCGCCTTTTTTCATCTGATGAACGATCACAGGAGTAAGAGGCACAAGAACGTCTGCAAGGATGTTTGCCGCTACAATATCATATTTCTCATAGCCCACCTGATTCTGAACCTCTTTGTCATCAATGATGTTTCCGATCATCATATCAAAAGCTTTATCCGGAATCTGGTTTGCTCTTTGTTTTCCTGGACTGCAGGAACTGCGCAGGGGTCAAGATCTGTTCCCACTACATGGCCTGCGCCAAGCTTCAGAGCAGTAATTCCAAGAATACCGCTTCCTGTTCCCACATCAAGGAGCTCGCAGCCCTCTTTCACATATTTTTTCAGCTGGCGGATCACAAGCTGAGTAGTCTCATGCATACCGGTTCCAAAGGCTGTTCCCGGGTCAATGTGAAGGATCATTTTATCCTGATCCTCTGCCTTTACTTCCTCCCAGGAGGGAACGATCAGAATATCATCCACATAAAACTGTTTAAAATACTGTTTCCAGTTGTTGATCCAGTCAATATCCTCTGTCTCGTCAACCTCAATGCTGCCCTCTCCGATATCCAGAAAAGCTCTTAAAGCTTCCAGCTCTTCTTTTACTTCTTTCAGAATGGATTCTGCATCTGTCTCCTGGCCGTTTTTCAGAAGTTTTCCGTCCTCTGCTTCCTCCACGAAAAAGCTCAGATATGCAGTTCCGTCATCCTCCTGCATCTGAGGAAGGATATCCACAAACATCTGCTCCTTTTCCAGCGCAGTAAGAGGTACATTATCCTCAATCTGCGCACCTTCCAGGCCAATATCATATAAGGTGCTGATAATGATATCCTCTGCCTCGGTTCTGGTTTTTATTTTAAACTTTTTCCACTTCATAACAAATCTCCTGTTTTATCATAAAATATATGTTTCTATGATCTGCCGGGCTTCCGGCTGATACTTTGTTATACTTATAATACCTCGCACTTTATCATACACGAAAGAACAAAAAAAGAAAAGAGGTTTCCCTCTTTTCTTTAAAAGATTTATTAATCTTCAAAAGTCTCTTTCAGCTTATCCATAAAGCTTTTTTTCTTCTTTTCATGTTTCTCTGTGCCTTCGCTGTTTGTCTCTGACGGTCTGTTTCCACAGGCCTCGTCAAACTTGCGGAGAGCTTCCTTTGCCTCTTCATTCAGGTTTGTAGGAACCTGAACAACCAGAGTCACATAATGATCTCCACGGACATTCTTGTTTCTCAGAGAAGGAACACCCTTGCCTTTCAGACGGATGCGGGTATCAGTCTGAGTTCCCGGCTTCACATCATAAACAACGTCTCCGTCCACTGTATTGATATGAACCTCTCCGCCAAGAGCAGCCTGCGCATAGGTAATAGGCGCAGAAGAGAAAATATTCATATCCTGTCTCTGGAAAATAGGATGGCGGGCAATATTTACCTCCACAAGAAGGTCGCCTCTTGGGCCGCCGTTTGTGCCCGGTTCTCCTTTTTCACGGATACGGATGCTCTGTCCATTGTCAATACCTGCAGGAATAGATACCTGAATCTTCTTTCTTGAAGATGTATATCCGGTTCCACGGCAGGAAGTACATTTTTCTTTGATTACTTTTCCTGTACCGCCGCATTCCGGACAGGTCTGGACATTACGCACCATACCGAACATGGACTGCTGAGTATATACAATCTGTCCTTCTCCGTTACATTTCGGACAGGTTACAGGCTGAGTTCCGGGTTTTGCTCCTGTTCCGTGACAGTCCGTACATTCATCCTTCAGAACGATTTCCAGCTCTTTTTCACAGCCAAATACAGCTTCCTCAAAAGTGATGTTCACTCTTGCACGAAGGTTTGCGCCTCTCATGGGTCCATTGTTTGCACGTCTTCTGCTTCCGCCGCCAAACAGATCACCGAAAATATCGCCGAAAATATCGCCCATATCAGCGCCGTTAAAATCAAATCCGCCGAATCCTCCGGCACCGCCGCCGCCATTTTCAAAAGCTGCATGACCGAACTGGTCGTACTGTTTTCTTTTGTCCGGATCGCTTAAAATGCCATATGCTTCCGTAGCCTCTTTAAATTTCGCCTCTGCTTCTTTATCACCCGGATTTACATCCGGGTGATACTTTTGGCTAACTTTCGATATGCTTTTTTCAGTTCCGCGTCACTGGCATTTTTTGCAACGCCCAGGACTTCATAGTAATCTCTTTTATCAGCCATCGTTTCTCTTTCCTGTGCTTTCTATCAGACTTCTTTATAGTCTGCGTCTACTACATCATCGCCATATCCGGCTTCGTTTCCGCCCTGGGAAGCTCCGCCGCCCATGTTGCCCATGTCTGGGCCTGCCTGGCCTCCGCCCTGCTGTGTCTGCTCATACATTTTTGCAAACAGCTTCTGAGCGCTTTCCATCATTTTTTCCTGTGCATCCTTGATATCAGCTACCTGTGCGTCTGTCATCTCAGCATTTGCAGTCTGTGCAAGAAGATCTTTCAGTGCGTTGAGGTCTGTCTCAACTGCTGCCTTGTCATTTGCATCAATTTTATCGCCTGCTTCTTTCAGGGCATTCTCAACCTGGAATACCATGGAATCTGCATTATTTCTTGTATCAATTGCCTCTTTACGTTTCTTGTCCTGAGCCTCAAACTCTGCTGCTTCTTTTACAGCTTTGTCGATTTCGGAATCAGACATGTTGGAGCCTGCTGTAATAGTAATGTGCTGCTCTTTTCCTGTTCCAAGATCTTTTGCAGAAACATTTACAATACCGTTGGCATCAATATCAAAAGTAACCTCGATCTGCGGAACACCACGACGTGCTGGCGGGATTCCGTCCAGACGGAACTGGCCAAGAGATTTGTTATCTCTTGCGAACTGACGCTCACCCTGTACAACATTGATATCTACAGCAGTCTGGTTGTCTGCTGCTGTGGAGAAGATCTGGCTCTTCTTTGTAGGAATTGTTGTATTTCTCTCGATCAGACGTGTTGCGATTCCACCATTGTCTCGATAGAAAGAGACAGAGGAGTAACATCCAGAAGAAGGATATCGCCTGCGCCTGCATCTCCTGCAAGCTTACCACCCTGTACGGAAGCGCCAAGTGCAACGCACTCATCCGGGTTCAGAGATTTGCTTGGCTCTTTGCCTGTGAGCTGTTTTACTTTATCCTGTACAGCCGGGATACGTGTAGATCCACCTACCAGAAGTACCTGGCCAAGCTCGGAAGCTGTGATGCCTGCATCAGACAGTGCACGACGTACCGGCTCTGCTGTTTTTTCAACAAGATCATGTGTGAGCTCATCAAATTTTGCTCTTGTAAGGTTCATATCAAAATGCTTCGGTCCCTCTGCTGTTGCAGTGATGAACGGAAGGTTAATGTTTGTAGTTGTTGCAGAAGAAAGCTCTTTCTTTGCTTTTTCAGCAGCTTCTTTCAGTCTCTGGAGAGCCATCTTGTCGCTGGAAAGATCTACGCCCTCAGTTCTCTTAAACTCTGCAAGCATATAGTCTGTGATCTTCTGGTCAAAGTCGTCACCACCAAGGCGGTTGTTTCCTGCTGTGGAAAGAACCTCGATAACACCATCGCCGATTTCAATGATGGAAACATCGAAAGTACCGCCGCCAAGGTCATATACCATGATCTTCTGTTCTTTTTCATTGTCAAGACCATATGCAAGAGCTGCTGCTGTCGGCTCGTTGATGATACGTTTTACATCAAGACCTGCAATCTTACCTGCATCCTTGGTTGCCTGACGCTGAGCGTCATTAAAGTAAGCCGGAACTGTGATAACTGCTTCTGTTACAGTCTCGCCAAGATATCCCTCTGCATCTTTTTTCAGCTTCTGAAGAATCATAGCGGAAATTTCCTGCGGAGAATATTTCTTGTCGTCAATTGTTACACGATAATCGGAACCCATCTCTCTCTTAATGGAGGAGATTGTTTTTTCTGCGTTGGTAACTGCCTGACGTTTTGCAGGCTCACCTACCAGACGCTCTCCTGTTTTTGTAAAAGCTACTACGGATGGTGTAGTTCTTGCACCCTCTGTATTTGCGATAACGGTGGGCTGGCCACCTTCCATAACTGCCACACAACTGTTTGTTGTTCCTAAGTCAATACCAATAATTTTTCCCATGATAATTTTTCCTCCTGATTTATTTTCATTCTTTGTCTCTATATCCATGACTACTTATTATCTAAGGATGCCCGATTCACTAAATTCATCCTTCCCTGCGGTCAGATTCATTAAGTTCCTTCGTGCGACCTTCGCACTAAATTCAACCTGCGCCATACGGCTTGTTTTCATTAAGTGCTCTAGGTCAATTGGCAACCTTTACCATACTGTGACGAACTACAAATCCTTTATAGGTGTAGCCTTTCTGAAGCTCTTCCACAACCATATTGTCTCCGGCTTTCTCATCTTCCACATGCATTACTGCATTATGGAAATCCGGATCAAATTCTTTGCCGACAGCCTCAATCGCTTCTACGCCAAGTCCCTCAAGTGTTGTCATAAGCTGTTTGTAGATCATCTTCATGCCGTCTGCAAAAGCATCTCCTTCCTGAGCCTGTGCAAGACCTCTTTCAAAGTTATCAACTACCGGAAGCATATTTTCAATGATCTCTTTTGCGCCGATCACATACATGCTGGATTTTTCTTTTTCTGTACGTTTACGGAAATTGTCAAACTCTGCCATGCTGCGTTTCAGCCGGTCAGTCAGCTCTTCAATCTGCTGATCTTTTTTATCCTTTTTCTTTTTTCCAAAGAAAGAGGTTTTGGTTTTTCCCTCAGTTTTTTCATCCGCGGAAGCTTCGCTTTCCTCTGCGGTATTTTCTCCGGCTGTGGCTTCCGGTGAATCGTCCTGAGCCTCTGTTACAGTCTCGTTTTCAGAAATTTCTTTTTCTGTATCTTCCTGTACTTCAGCTGCGTTCTTCTTTTCTTCTGCCACGCGTTCTCTACCACCTTTCTATCCACCTGCTGGCTGTCACCATTTTCCTTTTTATTTTTTCCAAATACCTGATCTAATTCAACCTTCAGGGTCTTCAGATTATTAACAACATTTTCATAATCCATTCGTTTCGGTCCTACAATACCAATGGTACCATGCAGTCCCTGACCAAGCTCATAAGTAGCTGTTACAACACTGCAGTCCTTCATGGTAGGAATCGGAAGTTCATCTCCGATATACACCTGAACGCCTGTGTTGTCTGCATCTGCCATACTTTCCTTTACAAGATCTGCAAGCTGCTGTTTTTCTTCAAATGCGGAAATCAAACCTGTTGCTTTTTCCTTATCTGATAATTCCGGATACTTGAAGAAGTTCGTAGCACCTGACGTATAGATTTCCAGATCCTCTTCATCCACATGTATTGTTGCTGCAACTGCGTCCAGTACACTGGCTACCAGCCCGCTGTGGATTCCCGCCTGCTCCTTCAGCCTTGCGATCATTCCCAGGTTAATATCCTGAATCGGAAGACCGTTGAGATTTGTATTAAGAAGAAGATTCAGTTTTAAAATTGTCTCATCATCCATTTTCTCGTCAAGATCTATGATCTGGTTTCGGATGACATTCCCCTCACAGACAACTACAGCTACCAGCTGAAGCTCATTTACTCTGGAAAGCTGGATAAATTTCAGCTTGCTTCCGCTATACTGGGGAACTGAGATCATTGTTGCGTAATTGGTATTGCAGGCAAGAACTCTGGCCACTTTTTTCAGGACCTTTTCCATCTTGTCTGTTTTCTCAATCATCAGATTTCGTATCTCTTCAATCTCATCTTCCTTTTCCTGCATCAGCTCATCCACATACAGCCGATACCCTTTATCTGAAGGAATTCTTCCAGCAGAGGTATGAGGCTGCACAATATAGCCTAAATCTGTCAGGTCAGACATTTCATTTCGGATTGTTGCTGAGCTGACATTAAGATCTGTATACTTGGAAATTGTCCGGGATCCCACCGGCTCCCCCGTTTCCATATAGGTCTTGATGATCGCTTTTAAAATCTTCTTCTTACGATCAGTCAAAATATCTTCCACGCCCTCAGCTCCTTTCCTTTTATTAGCACTCAATATCAAGGAGTGCTAACATCTACATTGTTAAGATAGCACCGTTAAAATAGTTTGTCAAGAGATAAGAAGTATTTTTATGAAAATCTTTTTTATAACAGAAAGAACGCAGGCACTCCAGAAAATACTTATCTGAAATGCCTGCATTCATATTAATGAAGGGGAATTTATCTATTCCTCCAATTCCTGAAGATTCCTCTTCAGCTCCAGCATCTTATCCCTCAGTTCTGCCGCCTGCTCAAAGTTCAGATCTGCTGCTGCCGCGCGCATCTGCTTTTCTACCTGGGCGATCAGCTTCATCAATTCCTTACGGCTCATGGACTCCGGATCTTTTTTCAGCTTCACTTCTGTCTCCGCAACTGCTTTGGAAACTGTGATCAGATCAGAACCGCCTTCTTAATAGTTGTTGGCGTAATTCCATGTTCTTTATTATAAGCTTCCTGAATATTTCGGCGGCGCTCTGTTTCCTGAGTGGCTTTTTTCATGGAATCTGTCATAACATCCGCATACATGATTACATGGCCTTCACTGTTTCGTGCCGCACGGCCAATGGTCTGGATCAAAGAGACTTCTGAACGGAGAAATCCCTCTTTATCTGCATCCAGAATTGCCACCAGCGTAATCTCAGGAATGTCCAATCCCTCCCTGAGAAGGTTAATACCCACCAGAACATCAAATACATCTAGGCGCATATCACGGATAATTTCCGCGCGCTCCAGTGTATCAATATCTGAGTGAAGATACCGGACACGGATTCCTACATCCTTCATATAAGCAGTAAGATCCTCTGCCATACGCTTGGTCAGAGTTGTAATCAGAATTTTGTGTCCCTTTTCAACCTCTTTGTTGACCTCGCTGATCAAATCGTCAATCTGTCCCTCTACAGGACGGACTTCCACTTTTGGATCAAGAAGCCCTGTAGGCGGATGATCTGTTCTGCCCGAAGCAGCTCATGGTCAGCCTCATACTGCCCCGGAGTTGCCGACACAAACATCACCTGATCCAGTTTACCTTCAAATTCATCAAAGCTTAATGGACGGTTATCCTTAGCTGACGGCAGACGGAAACCATAATCTACCAGAGTCTGCTTCCGGCTCTGATCGCCTGCATACATTCCTCCCACCTGGGAGACTGTTTTATGAGACTCATCAATAATAAGAAGAAAATCATCCTTAAAATAATCCATCAATGTATAAGGCGGCTGTCCCGGAGCCAGTCCGGTCAGATGTCTGGAATAATTTTCGATTCCTGAGCAGAAACCAGTCTCTTTCATCATCTCTACATCAAAATTAGTTCGCTCCGCTATTCTCTGAGCCTCAATGAGCTTGTCCTCACCTTTAAAATAATCTACCTGCTCCTTCATTTCTGCAAGAATGGCATCTGCAGCTTTTTTAATCTGCTCCTGAGGCACAACATAATGAGAGGCCGGGAAAATTCCTACATGGCTCTCTTCATTTTTAATCTCGCCGGTCAGCACATCAATCTCCGTGATCCGCTCGATCTCATCCCCAAAAAATTCCACACGAACCGCCCAGTCTGTGGCATTGGCCGGAAAAATTTCAAGCACATCTCCCTTCACCCGGAAGGTACCTCTATGAAAGTCCATTTCATTCCGTGTATACTGAATGTCGATCAGCTGCCGTATGACCTCATCCCTGTCTTTTTCCATTCCCGGACGCAGAGAGATCATCATATCAAAGAACTCCTGGGGAGCGCCCAGACCATAAATGCAGGATACAGAAGAAACCACAATTACATCCCGTCTCTCACATAGCGCCGCGGTGGCAGAAAGACGCATCTTGTCAATCTCGTCATTGGTAGACGCATCCTTTGCAATATATGTGTCCGTGGAAGGAACATAGGCTTCCGGCTGGTAGTAGTCGTAGTAGGATACAAAGTATTCCACTGCATTCTCCGGAAAAAATTCCTTAAACTCACCGTAGAGCTGTGCCGCCAGAGTTTTATTGTGGGCAAGCACCAAAGTTGGTTTATTTAACTTGGCAATGACGTTCGCCATTGTGAAAGTCTTACCGGAACCTGTGACACCCAGCAAAGTCTCGAACTGGTTGCCTTCCTTAAAGCCTTTTACAAGTTTTTCAATAGCCTGTGGCTGATCGCCAGTTGGTTTGTATTCAGAGTGAAGTTTGAAGATTTGTTGTAAGTTCTGCACAAAAGCACCTCCTGGTTTTTATATCATAAAATAAACGTTCGTCTGTCAGGCAGAAATTCGTCAAAGCACATTTCCTGTTTTTGCCTGCATATGCCTCTTGACAAATTTTGCTCACTGCCTGATATTTTATACACCGATAAAAAGCAGCAGTTTTTGAATATATGTCGTATTGTTGAGTTACCACACACCAATCAACCTATACCGCCAACTGCTATGATTATGTTATCATGGATTTTTATTCTCAACAACTACAATAATGGCTAAAGATGAATCTTACTACTTTCTTCAACGAATTTTGTTCACCATTATAGCGAATCCATCTTGTCCATTTGCTTTGGATCTATCAGCCGTTGTACTTCATATGGTATTGTTTCATCTTGCATAATCAATATACAGCGCGCTAATTTAAAATGATTCATATAAGTTCTCCTCATTTCACTTATCGAAAATTGAAATATATCTCTTTTCGTATGGTTATGCTTTCAGTATATCATCCCCTATAAAAAAGCACAGAACAAATCAAATGTTTGTTCTGTGCTTTTTCTGTCACTTTATGCATTTAATCACTGGCATGGCAAATTTCTTCTGTCTGACCGCTTTTCCTTTCCATCTCTCCTGGAAATATAGATATCTTCACATAATCTACTTACTTCTATAGGCGTTTTGGAATCCTCTTTATTTAATGAACTTAATTTCCGGATAGATAGCTGCTTAGCCGCTTCTTTTCTCTCATTAAAAATAACCTTATTCTCTTCAAACAGGTTGCGGCCCTGTGAATCAATAGACACGATCAACGGGCCAAATTCTTTTACCTGATTGCACCATAATGTCTCAGGCATTCCAAGTTCATCCCAGTGATGCTCTGCGATCTTCTCAACCTCTGTTGCAGCCACTACTGCGCAGCCAGCCGGGAATACACAGTGGATCGCGCCAAACTCTTTGCATGCACGCTCTGTGTTCGGTCCCATTCCGCCTTTTCCAACGATCACTCTTACGCCGGTAAGTTTAGTAAATTCATACTCAAATTTCTCCATACGCATAGATGTTGTCGGTCCAACAGAAACCATTTCATAATCATCCTCAGTTCCCTCGATCTTACGAACGATTGGACCAGCATGAAAAATCGCTTTGTCCCTGATATCGTATGGAAGTTCTCTTCCGTACTCAACCAGGCGGCGGTGTGCCACGTCACGGCAGGTCATCAGCTCTCCGTCCAGCCATACAATGTCACCGATCTTGATGTCGGCCAGATCTTCTTCACTGATTGGTGTAATAAGAACTTTTTTATCTCCTCTGATTTCAATCATGTTTTTCCCTCCGTTTATGCATTGAATTTCCATGTAGAATGTGTATCACAGGTTACTGTAAGGTCAGAATTTACGATCAGATGACCACGGCGGTGTGACCAGCAGCTACATTTACTGCTACACCGATTGTAGATGGATGACGTGCTGTGTTCTCGATATTAACGCCCATCACCGAATATTTTCCACCCATTCCCTGCGGTCCAAGGCCGATTGCATTGATCCCGTCTTCCAGAAGCTTCTCCATTTTTGCTGCGTTTGCGTTGTCATTATGAGAACCGATTGGGCGCATTAATGCTTTCTTGGAATTGAGAGCTGCTGTTTCTATAGAGGTTCCTACACCTACACCAACAAGAAGCGGAGGACAGGCATTCAGCCCATAAGTTGTCATCTGGTCAAGGACGAAATCGGTAACTCCTTCGTATCCCGCCCCTGGCATAAGTACCATTGCTTTTCCCGGAAGAGTACATCCGCCTCCTGCCATATATGCATAAATCTCACATTTATCACTGTCCGGAACGATATCCCACCATACAGTCGGAGTTCCTTTTCCAACGTTTTTCTTGGTGTTATACTCGTCGAAAGTTTCTACGGAATTATGTCTTAATGGTGCTGCGAAAGTAGCCTGTACAACAGCTTCTTTCAGAAGGGCCTCCAGCTCGTTGATGTATGGGAAGTTGGTTCCGCATTTCAGCCAGAACTGAAGAACTCCAGTATCCTGACAGCTTGGTCGGTTCAGCTCTACAGCCAGTTCCTGATTCTTAGTCATTGTCTCATAAAGCACTTTTGGAAGTGCTGCGCTTTCCTTAGAGCCAAGCTCCTCCAGTTTTTCTACTACATCGTCTGGTAATTTTTTTCCGATATGGGCAACAAAATCTGCTACCATATCTGTTAATTCTTTAACTCCATTTTCCTTAGTCATGATTTACCTCCTGATCATTAAATAGTTTCTCGGTTAAGTGGAGAATGTCTGGCAGGGAGCATTTCCCTGTGTTTGGCTGTTTCTTTTTGGTTATTTAGCTAAAGCAGTGATTTTCTGCTTTATATCATATTGTTTACCTTCCCCTCTTACGGATAGAACGGAAAAAGGACAGGCAGCAGTATCATACAGATTGCAAATGATACCAGAATCAACGGTAAACCTACTTTCACATAATCCTTGAATTTATATCCTCCAAGTCCTACTACCATAGTGTTAGCAGGCATTCCAATAGGTGTAGCATATGCACAGGATCCTGCGATCACAGTTGCGATAACAACTGCTCTCGGATCAGCCCAAGGTTGTTTGCCAGAGAAACTGCTATTGGAAGCATCAATGCTGTTGTGGCTGTATTTGACATAAAGTTTGTCAGCGCACAGGTTACAATGAATATGACCAGAAGAAGCACAATCGGGCTCGGGTCCGCACCCAGAAGTCCTACGATCTTATCTGCTATCAGTTCACCGGAACCTGTTGACTCCAGGGCCTGAGCAAGTGTAAGAGATCCTCCAAAAAGGAGTACTACTTTCAGGTCAATAGAAGCAAGGGCTTCTTTCTCTGACAGAACTCCAAACAATACCAGGATCATTGCTCCGACGCATGCAGAAATCTCAATACTGACTCCAATCGTATCCTCAAAAATCATTGCAAGAATCACAAGTATAAGGACTACCAAGGAAACAATCTGTTTCCATTTCGGTACATCACTGAAATCCTTCTGTTTTTCAACGGCTGCCCCTGCAGTTTCTTTTCCATCCGGAAGAAATCTGTAGCCAATGAACACAAAGTAGATAATTCCCATCAGAAGCATTGGGATTCCCACTGGTGCATACATGAAGAAGCTTGTGGAAAGTCCTATTTCCTGAAGTGCGTTTACACCCATCAGATTTCCGGGAGCGCCGATAATGGAAAGATTCCCTCCAAGTGCTGCTGCAAATACCAGAGGCATCAAAAGGCGGCTTCTTGAATATCCGGATTCATCGGCAATTCCACAGACTACAGGAATCAACACCGCTGCCGTACCTGTGTTTGATAAAAATCCAGACATCAAGCCTACGATTACCATGATCGCAATAACCAATGTTTTTTCTGTTTTAGCAAATTTAGTGACCAAACCTCCTATTTTATTCGCCATTCCTGTTTCAAAAAGTGCCTGGCCTACTACAAACATGCCTACACAAAGGATTACGTTACTGTTTACATACTGTGAAAACGTTGTAGATACATCCACTACTCCGGTAAGGTCAATCCAATTGCACAGATTGAAGCTGTAAGTCCAAGTGGTATCTTTTCGAGGATGAAACTAATGATCGTAAACACAAGAAATAACAGTGTGATTGTTTGCTGAGACATTTTATTGATCTCCTTTCACTTTTTCTTTGTGATTTCTTTTTTCTTTTCTCTTATGTCGTACTTTTCAGTCTTACTTGTGTTAGTCTCTCTTGAAAGGTACCGGCCGTGCACATTTCCTTTGATAAGTTGATTATAAACCGTGTATGTACAAAAAAACAAATTAATGCATTGCATATCCCCATAAAAAAAATTTATAATCATGATTTTAACAGCTGTCTTTTGTGCAATATTACTACAAAGAAAAAATTTAGAAATAAATATGGAAATCCTTATAGGTATGTGGTATTTTTTATTTGAAAAGAGGTACTTACTTATGACACTTAACCAACTCCGTTACTTTTGCACAGCCAGCCGCTGTCACAGTATTACCAGGGCAGCCGAGGAATTATATGTTACCCAGCCCACCATATCCGTAGCCATCCGTGACCTGGAAATTGAGTTCGGTATCAGCCTTTTTTATAGGAAAGGAAACAAGCTGATCCTTACTGAAGAAGGCGAAGAACTTTATAACAAAGCCACCTACATTCTCCAGTACTGCAACGAACTGCAGGCAGATTACTCCAGTATGGCCAGAGTAAAGCCTCCTCTTCGTATCGGAATCCCGCCTATGCTGAGTACTGTATTTTTCCCTGAACTTCTTATCGCATTTCACCGGCAATATCCGGAAATCGCTGTTGTTCTGGAGGAGTATGGCTCTGTCCGTGCCTGCAATCTGGTGCAGGATGACACTCTGGATCTGGCTCTGGTAAATATGGAACAGTATAATATCGATAAGTTTAATAAGGCTCTCCTGGCCAACGACCAGGTTGTTTTTTGTGTGAGTAATAATCACCGGCTGGCAGACAAAAAAAGTTGTTACCACAAAAGAAATGTCTAAAGAATCTTTAATCTTTTTTAATGCCGATTCCGTACAGAACCAGCTGTTGAAAACACGCTTCGAAATGGGCGGTTACGTCCCGAACATCGTCATGCACAGCAGCCAGATTTATACTATTTTGCAGTTGGTAAAAACCTGTAAATATGGAAGCTTTCTCTATTCCAGCATGACCGGCAAATTTGCCTCTTCCGGCATAAAAGGAATTCCCCTCAGTCCGCCCATCCACATAAAGATCGGAATGGTATGGAAAAAGGGGAAATATATCAGTGACAATATGCAAAAATTCCTGAGCTTCACCAGGATGTACTATCGTGAACATCCACTGATTTAAAAGCTCCATTAATGAAGTATGAGTATAGCCATTCCCTCTATCCAATCAGTATCACAACCTTGAACCACTGTCTGTCGTAGGAAATATCCAGCGTGCCATCATATTTATCCGCGATTTCTTTTACAGAAGAAATCCCGATCCCGTGAGCGCTCTGATCCTCTTTATCAGAAATAAATCGCCCCTTTTTCTCTGTGATTTCATTGATTTTGCTGTTTATAAGCTCAAAGCTGAAATATCCGTTTTCTGTATAGCGGCATCTGAGCTCCAGCTTTCTTTTTGCGGCATCGTCAATTTTCCGGCAGACTTCAATGGCATTGTCCAGAGTATTGGCAAAAATCGTACAGAGGCTGACATCGTCGATAAACATCATTTTATCAATGTCGATATTGAGAAACGCGTCAATGAAAGCGTCTGTCATCATCTGGTACTTTACATTGATCACAGCATTCACAACGCTGTTCCGGCAAAATTTACGATTGGCAGTCTGCATATAGCCCGAGATACTGCGAAAATATTCTTTTGCTTCAGAGAAATCTCCTTCATCCAGAAGATTTCCCACAACTGAAAGATGATTGTTCATATCGTGACGGAATTTACGGATCTGATCCTGATTATGTTCCAGTTCTTCATAATAATTTTTCTGAAGCTGAAGATTTTTTCGTTCCAGATCTGCATGAAGCCCATCCGCAAGGTAGGCGGCAAAACGCACACTTCCAATATTGGTTATCAGGCAGGCGACAATACATGGCCAGATAAAATAGGTTTTATACTCCGGAGCAAGATAAATACAGCTGAATAATGCACAAAAAGAAGCAAGACTGATTACATCCATAATCGCCCATGCCCTGTGGGTAAATATGTTCTGGATCTTTTTCAAAGAAGGACTGAACAAGTGATAAAAAAGTGCCCCAGAAGACTGGACGGATCACAAAATCTGCTGAAAAACTGCATTTGCCAGCTGATCCTCCTGGTAAAAAAAACTGCATAAAAATATGTCCTCCCACATCTGTATGAAGAAGATTAACAGAGGCTGCAATAGGCAGAAAAATAAAGATCATGGAAATTTTACAATCCATTTTCCCCGATAAAGCATAAAATTTGCCAGGACAAATAAAATCAGAGCCACAGAAATATTGGTCATGTCTTTTGGAAATACCACAAGAGTAGAAACGATGGTGTAAAGCAGAAGGCCAGGTAAAAATAAAAGCTTTCCTTTTCGTCTCTTCATAGTACAGTCTATACATTTCATAAAGAAATAACCGGTAATAAATTCCATAACATTTGCCAGTCTGCAAAATACAAAAATAATAGCGGATGAACTCATAAAAATACTCCTGTTTTTCAGTTTAACATAGTTCTTGCAAAGGCCACTGCAAGAGTCTGTTTGTAAGCACGGCTTACAGGAAGCTCTTCACCGCTACAGATGCAGGAAGTGCTTTCCACTTTGGATATACAGTTCATATTTACAAGATAAACGGTTATGGATACGCTGAAAAAAAGTCCGGTGCTTTCGCTTCTACTTCGTCTAATTTTTCATAAAAGGATATCTGTTCTCCATTTTTCTGCACAGCTCATACATTTCGTCTGTCACTTTTAAAATAGGTGATCTCCCGGATACTTAAACGCAATGTTCCGGATTTCTGCTGTACCATATAGAACTGTTCCTGCTGAGCAGAAAGCTCTTTTACCGCGCTTTCCAGCACTTCCTTTATTTTCTCTTTTTTATAGGGTTTTAAAATATAATGAAAGGCATGTACCTCATACCCCTGGAAAACATAATCCGGATAGGCAGTAACAAAGATGATCAGTACCTTTTTATCAAATTTCCGGAGGACTTTTGCCGTATCCATTCCTCCCATTCCAGGCATTTCAATGTCAAGAAATAAAATGTCCGGCTCATTTTTATCCATGTGCTCCAGAATACAATTTCCTGATTCGTATTCCTCTATTTCATAAGCAAAAGCCATAAAATCAAGCTGGACTTCGATTAAATGACGCAGGTCCTTACGAAGCTTTTTGTCGTCGTCACAGATTGCTATTTTCATGGTAAAACTCCCTGATATCTGGTTTTATTTTATTGCGATATTATCATATCATACAAACTTTACAAAATCCATGTCAAAAATAACAGGAACTGAAGAGAAATCCCCCTCCTGTTTTCCTATAATAAGATCAACGACAGACAAGGGAGGATGCAGCATGTTAAAAGTAGAAAAGCTGAACAAAAGTTATACAAATGGTGTAAATACTTATCCGGTATTAAAAGACGTTTCTCTTCATGTAAAAAAAGGAGAATTTGTAGCAGTCATGGGACCGTCCGGAAGCGGGAAAACAACTCTTTTAAATTGTATTTCCTGTTTTATTCCCCATGACAGTGGAAAAATCCAGCTGGGGGATATGGATATCTCCAGTCTGAGCGAACGTCGCCTTGCCCGTGTAAGAAATGAAAAACTGGGCTTTGTCTTTCAGGATTTATGCTTCTGGATGGTCTGACTGTCCGGGAAAATATCTGTCTTCCACAGATTATTGCCAGGAAGCCTGTTGCACAGATGGAAGCAAAATCAGAAAACTTATGCAGTCTTTTTGGAATTAATAAGATCATGGACAAGTATCCGGCAGAGATTTCAGGCGGAGAAAAACAACGGACTGCTGTAGCAAGGGCTCTGATAAATAATCCATATATTATTCTTGCAGACGAACCTACAGGAAACCTTGACAGCAGATCCTGCAAGGCAGTGATCGACGCTTTTCTGCAGGCAAAAGAACAGATCGGAGCCACTATTTTCATGGTAACACATGACAGCTATGCTGCCTCTTTCTGCGATAGAGTTATTGTATTAAAAGATGGAGAAATTCACCAGGAAGTAAAAAGAACAGGAACACGACGTGAGTTCATGGATGAGCTTCTTGATATTTTAAGAGAGCTTGGAGGCGATGAGGACAATGAATAAAATTTATAAAAAGCTTCGTCAAAATACAAAAGGACAGTATTATTTATTAAGCTTCTGCGTATTTTTATCTGTTCTTCTTGTGACCTCTTTTTCTCTTATGTATTTTGGTCCTACCGTACAGGACTTCCTTCCTGAAGGTGGTGATACCAGAAAAATGGCAGTTCTCCTTCTGGGAGTAACTGCAGTAGGATGCTTTGTATTTACCGTATATGCCTTCGGTCTTTTCTTCCGTTTTAAGGCAAGAGAATATGGTATCTTAATGGCTCTGGGCACAGAAAAAAAGCAGCTGAAAAAGCTTCTTTTCCAGGAACTTTCCACAGTAACAGCTCTGTCTTCTCTTGTGGGGCTTCTCATTTCTGTTCCGGTCTCCTTTCTGATCTGGAAGCTCTTTGAACTGTTTATTATCTCCAATGAGCAGATGACTTATCGGTTCGGAGCCACAGGATTTCTTCCGGGAATTCTTTTTGCCTTTGTTCTTGCCTGTGTTCTGGGGATTGCAGGCAGAAGGTTTATTAACCGTTCTGATATTATGGAGATTCTCCGTACACAGCAGAAAACAGAGATGGTAAAAGAAATCAAAGGATGGACCTTTCCTGTTGGAGTAGTGCTGACAGTTCTCGGACTTCTTCTGGGCGCAAGTGTTAAAGAGGTTTCCGCAAGAGTTTTTGGAATTGGACTTCCGGGAGTCGTAAATCTGTTTTATCTTCTGTCTCTTGCCGGGATTTATCTGATTCTTTTGTCTGCAGTTGCACAGAGCCGTGCCAGGAAAAACAGAAGCAAATATTATGGAAACCTTGTTTCCATCAGCCTTATGCGTTTTACCGCAAAGGCAACAACAAAGAATATGTGCGTGATGACGCTTCTTATCTTTGTATGCGGTTTTTCTGCTTTTTACGGAATGCAGTATATACTTGCCGGAGGCGGAGTACAGACAAAAAACAGTAAGGATTTTTCACTTCATTATCCTGTTCTTGAAGATCAGATCGGAAAAAAAGAAATTTACGATACTGCCTCTTCTTATAGCATTGCAGTGACTGATTTTACGGAACATACGGCAACTAATCTTGTTGTGTCTTACAATGCCAAAGATTTTGATGAAGAGACAAGCAGATATATTGAAGTTTACCGTGATAAAGAAATGGCAGCCATTTTTGTTTCGGAAAGTGATTTTGAAAAGATATCCGGACAGGATATTACCGTAGCGCCGGGAACTTATCAGACCATTACCACAACCGATTATAACAACTTTTATGAGTATGAAGACGGCTTGCAGGAGGTCATGAATCCGGATACCGAGAAAACATATCCTCTCACTTATGGGGGAACAATAGAAAACGATGTTCTGGCTCCTTTCAGCGAACCATTTGCCTATGTTGTGAATGATGAAGCATACCGGGAGATGACAGAAGGGGTGCAGGATGCCTATAAAGAAAGAGTCATTTCCTTTAATGCAGTCAATGCAGAGGATTCCTATGATTTTGCCAGGGCGCTTCTTGAACAGTATGTAGAACATGCCACAGACCTTTCCAATCACATGGGGAACTGGAATATATGGGCTCAGAAAATATCGGATGAAACCGGAAAAGAGTATGGCTATGGGGACAGGATTCATATGACCATAGATAACAACATGCTCCTGGGGGACTGGAAATATGCCCCCGCATTCAATATCATTACCGTGCAGGACAGAATGCAGCTGATCAGTGTTTATGTCATGTTATGTCTTTATATTTTTATTATTTCTCTAGCTGCAGTCAGTGTTATGGCATATGTCCGAAGTATTTCTGTTGCAGAAGATAATAAAGGGCTTTTTGAAAGTCTCACAAAACTTGGAGCAGATCATCGCTATAAGAGAAATGTGCTGAAAAAACAGATCGCATGCATTGTACAGTATCCTGGCATCATTGGATGTGTTCTCACCTTTGTCTTTGCTTTTATAATGAATTTTATGAATGACGGCAGGATTAATTCCGTAGAAACCAAAGCCCTTACACTTCTAACTGTTATGCTGGTTGGAATGGGAATTGCTCTGTATACTATTTATAAATATTCTCTGTATAAAGCGGAGAAGATCGTGAAATAAAATTTTCTGAAATCCGGGCAGTATAAAAAACAGGAACAGGTCTCCATTTCAGCTAAACTAAAAATCTGCACCTGTGTCCTTACTTATTTTCCAGCTGTATTTAACTGGTTCCGGTCAACGTAACAGCTCTGGTCAGCCCCATTCCTTCTAAAATATCTATACCAGATATCTGATTCTTTTTATATGAAACTTCCCCTCTTTATTATTTCCGCAAATGATATTGCCTGCCTCTGATATCTCTCACATAACTGCCAGAAGAAGAGTTCCCACCGTCATGCACATTACGCCCAATGCTGCTTTTTTAGTCAGTTTTTCATGAAATACAGCCCACGAAAATGCAATGGTAACAAGAATGCTTAATTTATCCACAGCAACAACCACACTTGCCGGGCCCTGCTGCAAAGCATGGTAATAACAGAGCCAGGAGGCTCCTGTGGCAAAACCGGACAGAATGATAAAGGCAAGCTCCTTTTTTTCAGTTTTTCTTATCTGACGCTGTTTTCCGGTTATAAAAACCATCAGCCAGGCCATGATCAGCACAACTGTAGTACGAATGGCTGTTCCCAGATTTGAGTCAATATCCTGGATTCCAATTTTTCCAAGGATTGAGGTAAGGCTTGCAAACACCGCTGATAAAACAGCATAGATCAGCCAGCTTCCATGCTTCTCTTTTTCCTGTTTCAACTGTGTTTCTTTTCGGGAAATCATCAGCATAATCCCCGCTGCAATCAGCACAACTGCAGCTGCTTTTCCCCAGGTCAGCCCCTCGTCCAAAAAAATCAATGCCAGAATTATAGTTAGAATTGTGCTGGATTTATCTACTGGTACAACCTTATTAATATCGCCTTTCTGTAATGCATGGAAATAGCACAGCCAGGAGGCTCCTGTGGAAAGCCCTGACAATACCAGAAATACCATTGTCCGTGTACCTATTTTTCCAATCCCGCTCCCGGCTCCTGTAATCAGAACCATCAGCCAGGAAAATATCTGTACAACAACTGTTCGAATGGCTGTAGCCACATCGGAATCTGTTTCTGTATTCCGCATTTTGCAAGAATTGCTGTAATTCCTGCAAAAAACGAAGAGCCTATTGCATAAAAAATCCACATAACTGCCTCCTTTATCCTGAGTTCTGTCACCTTCACCATTGAATCAAGGGTTACTTTTTCAATCTCTGCAATATCTGTCAGGATGTACAGTAAAAAATCATGCACTTTGGTCTTTTTTGATTCAATCAGATCCTCCGTCCAAATCCTTATTAATGAAAAAGCACAGAAAAATTCCTGTGCTTTTTCATAAGCTACTGCATCGGACACATCACAATAATTCTTTGCGGCGCAGTCTGCGGAGGAATGCTTTTTGTCACAGAGCTATAGTAAACCAGCAGATCCTGCCCTTCCGGGCTGCACATAAAACGCTGCCCGTTCAAAGTGCGTATATTTGTGACAGGGGAAAGATTCAGTTTCAGAGATCCATCTTCTGCAGTCAGCGTATCATCAAAAAACTTCAGCGCGACATCCTGCCCGGCTCTTAATGCAGTCACCAGTTCCGCCTGATACTGGGGTGGAAAAATAGCCGGTGCAGGAAGGCTGGTATCATAAAAAGCAGCTACCTTTATCCCCCGCCTGAGTCTGGTGTTATCCACAACAATGGTATCACCCGACACCACAAAATTCACAATTTCTCCATCTGTATCAACGGAAATCAGAAGCGAGCAGCAGGAACCTCCGCTCCTGATATCCCGGATTACTCCAGTTACCTTTCATAAGAAGAAAATGTCATGACAAAACCTTTTTTATTTATTTTATGAAATAAGAAACGATTCTGTTACTTCTCTGCCGGAGTTTTTCCTATCTGATATAAATGCCATCTGTCCCCACAAAAGCATCTTCCGGATATTCTGAATCCAGCAGTTCACTTCTTTTCTGTAAAAAATCCCCGTACTCATTCTCCATCAGACAATACAAAAGCTTTCTGGGCATTCCTACACAGACTCTACGTTCTTTTTCCCTGGACTCTGTTTCAGAAAAATAAGGTACTGTCAGGGAAATTTCTACATTTTTCCGCAAAGGCGAAGCCCCTCTCCCTGTTCCATAAACAGCTCACAAAGAGGCTGATAATATGCTCTGAAAAAATCTTCCTCTCGAAATCTGATACACTCTTTTTTTTCTTTCCGGTCACTTTCAGGCTGACGTACCACTCCGCAAAGATAGCTGTGATCATAATAAGTCATACACACAGCCGCCGGAGCAGGTACATTTCCATTTACAGATTCTATATCTGAAATCTGCTGACTTCCCTTTTTCAAAGCCTGCTCTTCTTCTGTTGCTTCCTCCTTTTGCTTCCCACACACTCCACTGGTTTTTAGGTATGCTCAGTCCGATCATATCCTGCCGCCATTCACTGTTAAAGAAGTCAATAAATTCTTTCTGATCAATACTGCTGATCAGGTTCAGATTGCGTCAGATAGTCTGCTCCGTAAAGCCTTCCGCTCGATAAGCTTTTGTCAGAAACAATTCCCATATTAATAGGACAATCCACCACTCTTTTCAGAAGAATCCAGATAAGCAATCCGTTTTGCTTTTTCAGACGGTCCCCCTCTGTGTCAAGAGCAGTCTCCACAAGAAACATTTTATAGGTAAGCTCCAGCTTCTTTTTTGATAAAAAAGAAGCTGTCATTCTCTGGATAGGCATTCCGCAGGTAACACTGCATGGAGCAGCTCCTTATTAGAAAATACCAGCTCTGTATTTTTATTTACCAGGCCCGTAGTGCTGCCACAGTCCTCCTGCTCCAGGGATATCGTATACGTTTTATCTTCTGTTAAAATCATAATCCGTCTCCTTGAAAAATGATAAAATTTCTGCTTTTATTGTATCATTTTTTGAATGATTTAGGCAATGGATTTTAACGAAATCTTCCTGTTACTCACCCCATATGGAATTTCATTTTACACTGGAATTTAAGATTTCAAATCAGCTGATCCTCCTATTTCGCACACTTCCGTTTTTATGACATAAATATATGGTATCTCAATTTATCAGAAAGGATTTGTTCATGGAAAATTATCATGTGAACCGTTCCTGTGGACGTCCATACCATGCAACCTGCGGTATGGCTAAAGCACAGATGGCAGCCAGGTCTTCTTCCTGTCCGTGTACAGAACAGCATAAGAATCAGTCCTGTGCCTGCCGTATGCCCAATACAGTTACAATAAATCCGGAAATGTACACCCATGCAGATCATATGGAGCCAGCAATGGCATATGTGCCCTGCCAGCAGCTTACCACTACCTATGATCTGTGTTATGCACTGAATGTGGGAACGATTTTTCCGCAGCTTTGCAAACCATTTTGCGGAAAGAGAGGTGGACGAAGATGATGTATCAGAATTCTTCAGGCTCCAAAGCACAGCTTCTTCAGAAAATCAATGAAGTCAGCTTTGCAGTCAATGATATTCTCCTTTATCTGGACACACATCCCTGCTGCGAAAAAGGAATGGCACTTTACCGTGAATATGCAGCAGAACGAAAAAAGCTGATGAAAGAATATGCGCAGTGTTATGGTCCTCTTACTGTAGATGATGCTCTGGAATCAGACGGAAACACCTGGAAATGGATGGAACAGCCATTCCCATGGGAAACGGAAGGAGGATGCAGATAACTTATGTGGAATTATGAAAAAAGATTGCAGTATCCCATCAACATTAAAACCCCTAATGCGAAGCTTGCTCAGTTTATCATGAGCCAGTATGGTGGCCCTGACTTCCGTACCCTATAATATAGGATGCTTTTCCTCAGTGTTTATGGGCATTTCAGAATTATAACCTGCAATACAAACCAGAGTGTAGTAACATATAATAGAATTAGGATGATACAATATTCACCCCGTCAAGTCAATCTTGGCGGGGATTTTTATTAAGCTTATTCATTCTCAAGTGTTTTAATTTCACCCTCTAAGACAGGGAGAAAATTTTCTATGTTGTCTTTTATGTGATTTAAAAATTTCTTTTTGTCTCCTTTGTAATTTTCACAAAACTCGGCAATTTCTCTTAGCCATTCCTGATTTTTCTTTATCTTTTCGATGGAATCATTGCACTCTTCGCACATCATTCCTCCAACTAAAAAATTAATCTGGAATTCACAATCCTCTTCTTCTAATGCATCATTAATCAAATCTGTTATTTTATTTTTTTCTTCCATTCTTAAATTCTCCGATCCATTTTTCAAATTCTCCATTTTTTACTGCTTCCTCGGCTTCAATTCTAACTTGATGTGCTATCTCTATATTGTAGTCTTCGATTAAGCTGTAAGTTTTGTTTTTATAACCGATAAACGCTCTATATTTCCCATTTTTTAACCTGGATACTCCATTGATTCCGGTTGTATTGTTTTTGCTTATTGTGTTTTTAAAAAATACAGTTGATGTATGATCTGTTATTTTTAACCCAGCTACCATTAATTTTATTTTATCAGGCTGCGACTTTGAGCATCCACAACTTATTGTCCTTCCGCTTGTCAGCGAATCCGTTCTGACTTTTATCATTTTTCCACAATCACAACGGCAAAGCCACATTTTCACGTTTCTTTGTTTTTCTCCGGTTTCCTCGATCACTGTCAAGTGCCCAAATTTTCTTCCTTCCAAATGTCTCTGGAACCTTTCTGGCATCCACAGCTTGTTTTTCTTCCATACTTCAGATCTCTTGATGATACCATACATTTTTTTCCACAATCACAACGGCATTCCCACAAAGATTTTCCACTCTTTTCTTCATCAAGACATTTAATAACCTCTAAATCTCCGAATTTCATCCCTTCCAAATTATTAATCATAGTAAGTCCCGCACCTCGCATTCCAGCGCATCCGCAATGGAAAGAGCATTTCTAAGCGTCATATTTCCAACGTCACTCGTAGCGTTCTCATATCTTTGGATCTGCCGGAGATTCACTCTGGATTTCTCTGCAAGTTCTCGCTGTGACATTTCCAGCTTGTCCTCTGATAGAGGATGCCATTTATTCTGTTATTATGCAGTCCATTCCCCGATTTACAAGGGAGCACACTCCACACATTCCATCTTTTCTTATGCAATCTTCGTATCTTTTCATTATGCCAACACCTCAATCACAGTTGCTTCTCTGATTATAATTTCTCCTGCGTCCTGTCCCCATTCCTGGTAATCACCAGCTATAACTGCCACATGCTCTCCGTAGTATCCGTTTACTAAAGTCAACTTCGCGTCATCAAGATTAATAGCGCAAGTTCCATCCAGCTCTTCATCTGTGCATTCTCCATCTACCCATACATAAGAATTGTCAAGAATTTCACCCTCTGTGAATTCGTTTTCCTGGATACGGATTCCAATATATTCGTATGCACATTCCTCTTTAATTTCTTCGATTCTATCAATAATGTTCTGGATTGCCTCTTTCTTTGTCATTTTGTTGCCCCCCTTTTTCCTTATCTTTAATTATATTATACGCTAATAATAGCGTATTATCAAGTACTTTGCGCTATTTTTAGCGTTTTTTTCGCAATAAAAAAAGCCCCAGGATATCCCAGGGCTTGATGTCGGACAAAAAAATATTTAATTTACTGCTTCTGGATGTACTCAGCACTCACAAAGCCATAGTACTTACCAGCAATCCGAATGTAATACCATTCACTGCCATCATCGTCTTTCTGAGTAAAGTTCATGACGTCTACAAGGTTTCCCTTAGACAGCTGCGGATATGATTTAATCGTTGGGTAATCTGTGCCAGCCCATGTACGGACGTTTAATTTAGAGGCTGTAACCTTTCCAACAAAGAGTCTTTGCGTCTTATCCTGTTTGTTTGGGATCTCCTGTTTCGGAGGCTCATCGGTCTGCGCGCCGTCTTTCTGGATGTACGCAGTCCATACCCAGCCTACACCGATTTCGGCAACATTAACCTGTGTCCAAAATCCGTCCTTGATTCCGTTAATCTCGAACCTGTTACCTTTCATCAGCTCGCCAATTACTTCTCCGTTTGGCTCCGCTCTGACAAAGAGATTATCTACAGTAGATGTAGCCGTTCCGGTTGCTTTCCACGGTTTTTCCGGCTTATCCTCTGCCTCTCCGTAATCAACCCAAACATAGCCGTCAATCTGGCTGTTTCCAATGGTATAAGATTTCTCAGCCACGCAGCCGCCGTTTGCTTCTACATTATTCAAGCCGCCGGAAGATGTATTTCCCTCATTTGTGTAGATCCGGCCATTCGCAATCCGGATAACCCGGCCAATATGTGTTCCATTCCGAAAGATAACCAGTGCTCCCAGCTTCGGTGCACTGTGCCATGTGCCTTTTGCTCTGGAATGAGCCTTAACGCTATTGCAGTTGTAAAATCCATTTCCCATAATTTCAAGTGCTTTTGCTTTCCCGGATGTTTTAACACAAATCCAGAACTGATATGTAGCGCACCAGGGCTGTCCCTGGCATCCCATTAATCCCCAGTTATTTACATCCCGGGAATACTTTGTGTAGTCTAACCAGAGTGCAGTAACATATAATAGAATCAGGATGATACAATATTCACCCCACCAAGTCAATCTTGGCGGGGATTTTAATTGACATCCCCTCCAAAAATGTTATAATCAAATTGTCAGATACAGTGGATGCTCTGTATTGGGTCTCATCAGCAATTCCGATGAGCGCGGATTGAAATTATAGTGTTTTGGCTAATTTAAAATGCTACGTCGGGCATAATGGATGCTTTATAGCCCGGATCTGCCAGCGACTCCGGCGGACACGGATTGAAATTATAATATTTGCCAATGCAAAAGAGGATGGAGGGACAGGCTTTTCAGTCTGTCCTTCTTTCTGCCTTTCCGGCGCTGTACGCGTCATAGATCGCATCTACAAGTGCTGCCAGATCTTCTGCCGGAAACTTGTCGAATATACCATCCGGAATCCGGTCATAGTTGGCGCCAAACATGGACGGGAACGACCCGATCTTGCTCAGTTTTTTAATCTGCTGGTATTTATTCATATCAAGCAACTCTTTTAATGTGAGGTCTCTGTTTTTTACAGATGCTTTTGCCTCGCTGGTGAAGATGTTTAAATCCAGCTCATACATTTCCTCAAGCGTAATCCCAAGGACTTTTTCAATCGCTTTCTTATTCTGTGCAGTAATATTTTCGATATCAGAAGCTCCCGTTTCCAATCTTTGAATATGTCTGACATGGATTCCGCTCTTGTCAGCCAGTTCCTTCTGGGTGATTCCCATAAACTTTCTTAATTCTTTTAATTCTGCCATATTGCACCTCTTCCTCCCCGTTATGCCGATAGATCAGCAATTTTTAATCAACCTACAAATGTGTATGTGATTTTTCCAGATCTGTGGGTGTTTTCGGAGTAAAATCCATCTTTTCTATTGATAAGTTCTCTGTTCACGATCTCATCTTCTGTTGTTTCTTCTTTAATTTCTTCTTCCTCTACGATGTAGATTTTGTAATATCTTTCGTTTTTCAGTTCTTCTTCGATGGTAGCCGGATCTGCTTCCCAGCATTTTTCTTCTTTATTCCATTTTGCATCAAAATTTCTTTTAATCCATTCTTTTGCATTGTAAGTTTTTCCGGTAATCTTTCCTGTTGCAGTGTTAACTGTAAAGTATTCGTTTCTGCAAACGTTCATTTTAATTTTCTTTCCCATATTTTTTGCTTCCTTTCCATGCTTTTTTAAGTCCGGAGGAAATTGTCATTCCTGCCTTTTTAACCAGTTCCCATGCTCTTTTCATGATGTTTGACAGATTGTATTTTTTCATTTTGATTTCCTCCTTTTGTTCTGTCCTTATCTTTAATTATATTATACGACATATATGTCGTGTTGTCAAGCATTTTATGACATTTATGTCGTGTTTTTTACAATAAAAAAAGCCCCGGGATTTCTCCCGAGGCTAAAATATTGCTCATTATAATGCAATCAGATCTCTCCATGTCTTGTCTCCACAGATACCATCTGCTTCCAGAACGCCCTTGCGGCTCTTCTGGTACTGGGTAAGTGCGTGGATTGTATTGGTTCCTGCAGTTCTGTCCAGGGTAAGAGGCTTGTCATCCTTACCTTTAAAGCCCCTTGCAATCAGGATCTCCTGAAGCAGTAATACAGATAATCCGTTGTCTCCCTTTTTTACTGTTTTCGGTTCAAACATATAATGACCTCCTGTAGTATGATCTCCGGATCCATTATCCGGGGTGATATTGGTTACAATGCTGTAATCCGGGCGGCAGAACTTTGTTCCCGGAAGCTGACTGTTATAATAAGATTTTTCGCACACGCCTCCACCATTGGCAACAATACCGGATGCTCCACTGGTGTTGCCCTCAATGGTCCAGAACCTATCTCCTGATACCCTGGTGACAATTCCAGTATGTGCAAATGTACCGTTACGGTAAAAAATAACGATATCGCCCTTTTCCGGGTTTGCATACCTGGTAAACTTATTTCCCAGATCCGGGCAGTATACATAAGGCCAGTGCTTCAAAAGTTTTTTGGCTGCTGCCAGACCAAAGGCTTTGTAAAAGCACCAGGACACAAATCCTGCGCACCATGGCTGTGCCTGATAAGACGGAGCAATATCCCTCCAATACTTTGTATAATTTCCGCTGCCTGCGTTGGCTGTCTTGCTATCTAACTGACTATTGGATCTCTTTTCCAGATATCCGATCTCTTCTTCTGCGATCCCAATCACGGCATTGATTGCTTCGGCTGCTGTCATACCGGTTCCCTCCTCTGTTTTGTAATCTTTATAAAATACATTCCGATCAACATTGCCATTGATTCCCGGAATCTTGGCTTTTGAGCTATACTGCCAGCCTACTCCAACTCCCGGCCGGAGACGTTCCTGCAGCGTTCCGTTGTCATTGGCCGGATATCTGGCAATCCAGCAGTCATATTTTTTCAAAGATGCTGTCAGTACATTCTGATACCAGTCCAGATTGCAGTAGATCCCACCTTGGTATCCTGCTGCCTGAATTTTCTTCAGAAATGCCAGGGTAATCTTTTCCACCGCTGCACTTCCAAGTTTTCTCTGCTCAGACCATTCCAAATCATAAAACACCGGGAAGTCCAGTTTCCGTTTATTCAGAACCTTCAGCACGACTTCCGCTTCCTGCTCTGCCTGTGCCGGGCTTTTGGCATAGCTGTATTTGTACACCCCAACCGGGATTCCATGCTGAATACAGCCCTTGTAGTTCTGCTCAAAGGTACTGTCTGTTTTATTTCCCTTTTCCGTGATCCGCAGGATTGCAAATCCCATTCCATAGTCCGCTACCGTCTTCCAGTCAATATTTCCGTTCCGCGCCGATACATCAATTCCTTTGATTTCCATGGATACTACCTCCTATTAAAGAGGACGATCACTCGCCCTCTGAATCCTTGTATTTTGTTCTGTCCCAGATCTCCTTGATTTTTTCCCAGCCGCCGGTTGATACCAGATAAACAATAAATGCAGCCAGGAAAGACGCAAATACATAGTACCAGGTGATTGTTATCTTAAAATATGTACAAAGTACAACCAGAGCCACCGGGCACAGGATCATGGATGTGATAAGTGCCACTGCACTTGTGGGGATCTTTGCCAGGAATGGCATCTCCTTGATCACCTGCACCACAACAGATACCATAAAAGCCAGCACTCCAAGAAGTGCCATACCATAAGTCAAATACTGCATTACTACATTCATATCCATAATTATTCCTCTCTTCCTACAATTTCATCTATTCTGTGATGAGCAGACTTTGTGGACTGTTCCACAATCGCCATCCGCTCCACAAGATTATTATGTTTCTTCACTTTTTCTTCCAGCTGCTCCAGTCGATAGGTAGTAAGCTTATTAGCTGTCATGATTCCGGCCAGACTACCTACAAGGGTTCCGATCAGAGAGCAGATGGCAACTACAATTTCAGGCTGCATGTGTTCCTCCTTTATTCCTCCGTGTGGCAGGTATTTGTGAGCTTCTTATAAGCATCCTCATAGAGTTCCTGCTTGTCTCCATTAAATGTATATTCTGCATAAATTCCGTCTCCAGATACCGTAGTGGATACCAAGCATTTATAGTTCTGGAGAGTTTTACAGCTCCAAACAATAAACACATCCCCTAAATCAACAGGTGTTTCTGGTCTATTTTTGTTGTACCACTCCACCAGTTTCTTCTGACAAACGCTTTCAAAGTGCTTCATTCCTGTAATAATCATATTTTTTTCCTTTCTCGGCATTGCACCGGCGCAAATTTAAGTATTAAAAAGACCTCTACGGTCTGTCTCTGATTGACATATGGCCCTCCTGTAAGTGTGTTGAATATTGCTTTAGACTACTTCTTTCCAGATGTTCTGGTCTACCCCAAATACACCGGGTTCCCAAACATTGTTCGGAACCATGGATTCCCACTTTTTGCCATTGTGGGTAACTTTGGATCCGACCTGATATGGTACTGGTGGGATACCATTGTACGGCTCCCATGCTGGATATTCTTCTGTGACCGGTGGTTCTGGGTCTGGAACGACTGTACCGCCGCTTTCTACAGTTTCCTTGATTTTCTGCACTGTGGCACTCAGTTTTTCTACTGTATCTTCCAATGCAATCTGTTTTTTGGAGATCTCTTCAATCTGCTTCTGGAGTGGAGCGTTTGACTGGCTTGGGTCTGCATTGGTTTGAGCCAGCGCAATGAGTTCTTCTCTCTGTTCTTCGGTAAGAGCATCTTCTACCCATCTGGTATTAATTTTTTTAATCATTTGTTCCAGATTATACGATTTTGATGTAATTACACTTTTAAAAATTTCGTACATATATTTCATTCCTTTCTTATATTAAGGCTTTCTGCGTAGTCACAACAGCCCTGTTGACAGTCTCTATTTTTTTAGCTATTTTTTGATCGATGTTTTTTTTGTATCAACTATATACTTTACCTTCATCCCTGCACCTGCATCAGTCATTATGGTAGTGACTGGATCGTTGCTATGCAACTTTCCATAAGCCTCCATTACTTCCTGAGGTAAAGTGGTTTTTGTAGGGCTTGCAGTAATGTATATAATTTCTGCGTTCAGCTGGTTCATTTTTTGCTGCATTTCTTCCGGAGTTGATACAGTATCGTCTCTAATATAAAGCCAGTTTTCATCTGGATATGTATTATTACTATCTTTATAAAGGCTAATCTGGTTATTGTTGGTAAGCTGATGCCCTTCGCTTGTCCCTTTGTAACAATTGCATAAAACAAGGCAATAACTCGTTATTTTTGACGCATCGTTTAGCGATGTATAAAACCTATGATTTGTCGATTGCGTCCACTGTCTATTTGCCAAAGACGCTTTTTTCAGTCTGTTCAGCCGTTCCCCCTGTGCCGGATTAAGCTCATCGCATACCCAATGTCGACCGTTTGGATCTATGTAGTTTCCATTGGATGTCACTGGAATTCCAGGAAGACCATCGGGGGTTGAGATTTGCAATTCAGGTTTGCTTTGGAATGGCTCCCACGGCAAAGGTGTATCTCCTGCATTTACCATGGGATATACTGTTTCGTTGACAGATTTATTTGGATCAACTCTGATGTAAACTTTTGCTTCTTTTTCATATCCATCCAAATTAAATTTACCTTTCCCAAAATACTTTACTGCTCCGTCCATTGATGTGATTTTAATATTTACCAAGACATTCGAAGATGTTCCGCTTAAATAAAAAATTCCTTTTAATTTTTTCGGCAACACACATATGAGTGCACTAACATCTGTTTGAGATGATGAGCTCTCTGTTTTGCCTTTTACTTTAACGGCGCCTTTTGAGGACGTGTAGGTGATTCCATTATTTTTAGCCTCACCTTCCGGAAAGTTTATAATATTTGCTCCAAAAACATTTACCCGAATCATTCCCTTTGTACCAACGGATTCAATTTCCACCGGATGATCCGGTGATACCTCTCCTGATTCAGTGTTTTGTGTGGATTTTCCAAAAATCTCCATTCCTTGGAATGCTCGATCAGAAGAATCGTTTACAATAATTACCTCTCCTGACACATCCAAAACAATTGCCGGAGCTGTGGCTCCTGTTCCTTCCATATACGGTCTCCCCGGTATTACATTCCCATCCTCTCCGACCACAAGAGATTTACCAGCGTTTTCGATGCCTTGGTTTTTATCGAGTTTGGATTCCATCTGTGCTGTAAAATCTTCCGGAATGCTCTGTAAGACCTCTTCACCTTTATCCTGTACCGCCTGCACCTGCTTTGCACCCTCTGCGGATACATTTCCGGTTTGGGTGATTCCCTCTGTCTGGACAGCTTCTACTGCTTTGGTCTGTGCTGTCTTAACAGATTCTACGGCAGTATTCCCGACACTCTGTGCCCGCTCTGTCTGTGCCTGTCCGGCATTGTTTACATCGGCAACAGCCTGCTGGGCGGTAAGGTAAATGCCTGTGTGGTCTGATCAACATGGTTTTTATTGTCCAGCACATCCTGCCCCATCTGGGTAACAAGCTGTTTTGCTTTCTCCACTGCCTGCTCGGATACCTTGGCGTTACGTTCTGCCAGTTCCGCATTTCCTTCCGCAGTCTCCGCTCCTGCCTGAGCGGTCTGGGCGTTGGTCTCTGCGGTCTTGGCAGCCTGTTCTGACAGAGCTGCATTGGTAGCGGATGTCTGCGCCTGTTTGGTAAGGTTCTCTACTTTTACCACCTGCTCATCGATGCCGGATACCGATTCGACCAGACGTTCTACTTCCTTGCGGTCTGTCCCGGTCTTTTTGGCGTCCGCAGCTGTCTGATCAGAATAATACTTGGCGTTGTCCTGTGCCGTTCCGGGAGATCTTCCCGGCCATGCGCCCAGCCCTCTGCCTGTTTTTCGGATTCCGCTGCCTTGTCTGCGGACTTCCGGACTGCCTGAACCGCCTCGTGGAAGATATCCGGGTCTTCTCCGCCGCCGGGGACTTCTGGTTCTGGGCGGGACTTAACCCGCAGTTTGATCTTGTACTCTGTCTGGCCGGATGTAGCATCCGTTAAATAAACAAAAGCAAAGATATCATAGTCAGATGTGGCGCCGTCATTTTCCAGCATGGAATCCGGGATAATTACATCTGTCACACCATCCTTGGTGACGCCAACGCGCATAACAGATGTTCCGCCAGTCTCCTGAAGGGAAAAGTGAATCTCCACCATGGATGGAAGATGCAGCCCCTGGATCCGGAGTACCTGACCATAGTCGTACTGCCACAGGCCGTAAACATTGGCGGTCGTGCTCCCGGGCTCAAATACCGCTGTTGTTATCTTTTTTTCAATCGCCATTTTTCGCCTCCTATGTTAAGCAATGCGCACCCAACGATATACAGTGATATATGGGGGCATGTTATTGTGTGGCTGATCTCCGCCGACCGACATTTCAAAAGAATATTTTCCGTACCCGCTTGGCCAACTCGTGGCATTCTCACGCTTCGGCATGGAATACTGGTAATCATCAGAGTTGACAGAAAACACCCCTGAAGCGGTTCGGAAAGCTCCATATCCTCTACTTTCTGTTCCTTTGTTTCCGGATCCGGCTTCTACCCTTCCGGTGATCTTTGGAAGCTGTGCCTGAGTCAGTGTCTGGGTTTTCGATCCTCCTGTTTTCTTTACCTGGTCAAATTCTGTCTGCCCTGCATCGACACCAACTGTGGTACGCCCTGCACCAAATGCTTCCCACGTTCCACCAAAGTATTCCTGTGGGTTGGTGTTTACTGTGCTCTCGTAAATACTTCCAATCGGATACATCAAAAGCCCAACCTGCTCCATCTGCTCTTCCATTCCTTTAATGCGGTTTACCAGATCGGTTACTTCCAGACCTTCCACATTTTCGGCCGCCGCATTGGCTCGTGTAGCCGCTGCGTCCGCATTCGTTTTCGATTGGTTTGCCGCTGTGGCTGCGTTATTGGCAGTTGCTGCCGCACTATTGGCGTCTCCTGCTGCTGTATTGGCAGCCTCTGCCGCTTTCTCTGCTTTTGTACCTGCAGTTCCGGCCGTACCTGCCGCTTCCTCTGCTTTTCCCGCCGCTGTATTTGCTTTTCCAGCGGCTCCATTAGCGGATTCTACTGCTTTTTCCGCATCTCCTATCAGTTTACCAAAGCCCCGTATTCGTCGGTGCTTTCCACAGCGGATCCCGATATGAGATTCCGTTCCACCCGGAACAAAATCGGAAATGTTACAAGGATCTTCTGTCCGGAGGTTAACTGAAGCTGTCCCTCCTGTTCCCCGACTTCTGCAAACATCTGGGTAGTAGGTTGGATTGTTGCCGTATTATCGACCAGAGAAGCATTGTTATACACTTCCTTGCCGGATGTTTTTTTAATATAGAGCCTTACTGTGGCCCCCGTTGGAACCGTATAGTCCCGAAGCTGAAATTTCAGGGGTACTGCATTGGTTCCCTGCACATAGTCAATCTGCACAGGCAGCCCCCGATTCCTTACAAAGATATCCCTTACAATTTCATCTGTCACTCTTTCTCACCTCCTACTGTTTTGGTGCATTTTTTATGATCCCATCCTCTACCCTTATGGTTGAGCCAGTCCACTGTAGACCTCCGTTTGCTGTTTTTTCGATTTTTGTAATAATTGGAATATCGCCTGTGTACGCCCAAAGGTCATGGAGATATGCATGAACTTCTGTAGCTTGAACGGTTCCTGTTTTGATGCCATCCAAATATACAACTGTTTCTGGTGTCCCATCTGAGAAGTCTTCATCGTCCTTCACATACTTTGTACTGTAAATATGTACATTTCCATTGGATAATCCATTTTCTGTGATTGTCCAACCGCCAATAATTCCTTCAGAGCTTCTGATTTCACCAGAAAAAATACCTTTTTTTGCGTATACCGTTCCAGAAAAATAACCTTCTTCCAGATGGATTTCACCCTTATCCAGATCCCACCAGTTTTTTCCAGTCTTATCAGACAAGATACCAGCACAATTATTCCTGCAATCAACCTCGAGCTGTCAGTGCTGTAGTCCAGTCCCAGTTTCGTCCATCTTCTGTCCTACGGGCAGAAATCATCAGTCCCTGGGTTCCCATAGCCATAGCCCCGTAAAGAGGGGATCCTTCATCCATATTTTCAAACAAAATCGCAAGGACGTCCTGTTTTTTAGCTACATTGTATTGTGCCCGGAGGGACGCCATGGCTCCGTCAATAAAACCGGCAATCTTCTCAGCGATCACAGACCCATCCGGACGGATTGCCCCGTCAATCCGGGAAACCACGGACGATACGTCATTAAAAAAGTTGTACTGGAAATCCCCCAATACAACTGATTCCACACATTTTCGTATGGAATTATATTTCAACTTAATCACCCGGGCATCTGTGGTGATGTCCAGACGGCTGTGCTGGCAGTGGATGGTATCACCGAAACCAACCTCTTCCAGAACCTTATAATCCTTATATAGTTCCGTATCCCGCAGAAGCACCATATCCGCCTCAATGGAGATCCTGGGCTTATCCAGCCCTGCCTCAAACTGTTCCCTGCATCGTTTTTCCAGGGCTTTGTTAAGTTCGTCCTGGTCCCGGCATATGAGCACGCCGTTGTCTGCATCATCCTCCATGGCATCCTCTGCCATCTTGACGTCATCAAAGGTAATGGCTGCGGTTTTGACCGTCGGGTAACTCCCGATCAGCGGGCTGTCTACATAACCGTAGGTATTAGATCCTGAACGGCTTCCAAATTCAGGGAATGTCAGGGTGTGTCCGTTATAGGCCTTCGGATAGATCCTTGTCACTACCCCACTTGTATCTATCTCTTCTGTAAGACCATCTTCCAGAATATTTTTTCCATATCTCAGTTCCACACCGTAATCGCCGCCCACACGTTCATTGACGATCACCTCAAAGTTATCAAAAAGGATTTCCCCGCCCCATCGGCTGATGAAACTGTTCGCATCATCCCGTTCAGGGCTTCCAGGAAGTTTTTGTACTGGTAGTAAGCTGTGGCCGTCCTGGTAATGTTCGACCTCCCGTGATACTTGGAGTTAGGGGCAAGCATCATATCCAATGCCTGCTGCCCATTCTTTTGGTAGGCCGCACATCATCCAGCCAGCAGTCACCAATTGCATCATAAAAGATTGGTTCCATATCGCAGGAAATGCCGGAATCTTTCTTCTCTTTTCTGCAAATTCTGAAAAGCTGTTCTCCATTGAAGGAGGGCATTTTTACCACATTGTCCTCAGTCAGATACCTCCACCGTCCATCCGGGTCTATAGGATGTTCCAAATGAGCCTCCCAGGAACCATTAAGGACGGCGTGGACATATGCTTCTGTGGGGAGCAATGTCATATCGCCGTTCTTTTCCGGAACAGAGTTTATTTTTATAGGTAGTCTACAATAATACGCATTTACATCTACTGTAGTATTTACTGATTTCTTTCCCTTAATATAGGCTACTGCGCGGATATCCCTGGCACCGTATGCAGGATAAAAGCTATGGGAAGATTCACCGCTTTCAAAATATTCGTCATGTGTTTCCCCACTGCTGTCAATGTACGATATACCAAAATACAGGATATCATCACTTTTCCGGGAGGTTTCCATAAAAATAAAATCCTGTATGTCTTCGGCATACAGGATATCATCACTTTCCGGGAGGTTTCCATAAAAATAAAATCCTGTATGTCTTCGGCCTGGAGCGGCCACGTCAGGTTGATATATGTTTCGGTACTGACTGAGGATGTACCGTTCAGGCTGACATGTACTCCGGAAGCTTTTGGCTCAATCCTGAAACGTATCCCCCAGAAAGTATCTTCGGATATATACCACTTCCCTTCCGCAAGTTCTTCCCGGGTTATTCCCTGTCTGTAAACCTGGATCATAAGCGCCTCCAATTCGGAATCACTTTAAGGGTGAATCCCGATGTGATTTTGATATCATTTTCCCCTGGCTGCAAATACAGATCTTCATAATCCCCAGTTACTACTGTATTCATAATGGTTCCATCTTTTCTATAGGCAAGCATCTTCTCTGTGTCAACAGTAAGATTTTGTCCTACTGTGGCTTTCATGGTTCTCCCGTTGACTGTGAGGGTGCAGGTGCCGTTTCCGGTGATCTTGTAGATGGGATGGCTTTCCGAAAATGGGTTATATTTGATGTCCAGATCAGACGGATGGTACTCCAGACACCCCTTATCCAGATAGAGCCCCGGTTCACAGGTGAATTTCAGGTCAAAATCTCCTGCCATTTCCGAATATCTCTCCACTTCACCAAGCGATACCGTTTTTACCTTGTAAAACACTCCATAGGAATCACAAAAATATAACTTCCTGCATCCCTTCAGAAACTCCCTTGCAGCAAAATGCGCATCCTCCCAGTCTTCCCTTTTCCCGGCAAGGTTTAGGTCTGCCACTGCTGAAATAACCGTATCTCCATACTGTCCTGTATCTTCGTACAAGTCGCCCCGTCCGGCAACCGTAGTCTTCTGATACACCTTCTGCCCTGTCTGAACAGAAGGATACCCTTCAAAATACAAACAGAATTCTGTGGATCTTCTCCCTTTCTGGTCAGCAATATACCAGTCTTCCATTATGTGCCCCTCCTTTTGACTGTGTTCTCTTTTTTTGTTCCTTTGAGATCTCTTTTTTCGTCTTCTTAACGGTTTCATTGACAAGCTCCTTGCCGTCAACATGAAACGTATTATTGACTACCACGGAAGGATCATCATCTGGCTCATCCGGTTCATAACCGTTGTTTCTGTATTTCTCCCGTGCTGCTATTTCATTGTTATCTGCCGCCCTGTAGGATTTTTCCTGCATAGCCAGAACAAAATCAGCCGCAGCCGTTTTCTTCATGCGTCTACGGTTCTCCCAACGCTTTTGACAGACGCTTTTTCCAGGTTGGGAGTTTCCTCTTCACACCTTCACTGACACCGGCAATCATGTTCACACCGATCTCATCCCGTGCCCGTTTGGAAGGGGAATGGATACCCAGCCATCCCTTTACGGTCTCAATAGCGTTTTCAGCAGCACTGACAGCAGCATCTACCAGATTCCCGGCAAAATTGGATACACCGGAAGCAATCCCGGAAATGATATTTTTTCCAACACTTAACCAGTCAATCTCCGTAAATGCCTTTTTAGCACTGGAAGCAATCCCTTTCAGTTTGCTTGGAATACTTGTTACCAGGCTGCTGATCCCGTTTCCGATCTTGGTGATCAAATTTGTACCAAGGCTTCGCCAGTCTATATTCTGAAACATATTCTTGGCATTTGTTGCAATACTTTTTACCGTATCAGGTATCTTGCTGAAAAGCGCTTTCACACCATTCCAGATGCCTGTTATGATGGTTTTTCCAAGTCCCAGCCAGTTTACGGCTCCGATCACTGATATAATGGCAGATACAATTTTCGGAAATTCAGCAATCAGGTTCGGGATATTCTGTATGATACCGGTCAGTAACTTCTTGATAATATTTGCACCTGCAAACAGAATTTTGGGCAGGTTCTCATTAATAATATCCGCAACATTTTTAACAATGGTCGGAACATATGCAATGAGATCCGGAAGCGCAGCGATCAGTCCGTCTACAATGTTATAGATAAACAGGATCCCGGCATCAACCAATCTGCCTGCATTCTCTTTCAGAAATTCCGTGAAATTCTGGATAAGCGGAAGTGCACTTTCCAAAAACATTGGTATCGCCTGCTGCAGCCCGGCCCCGATCTGAGCGATCATCTCATATCCCGTGTTCAATAATTCCGGAGCGCTTTGGATCAGATGCGAAGCCAGTTCTGAAATGATATGGAAGCTAATTCGGCCAATGATCCTGCAACCGACAAGATCCCGGAAACCAAAGCCTCCAGTATCTGCTCTCCAGAAGACATAATCTGAGGAAGGTTCCCAGTCAGATTTTCTGTAATCGACCGGATCACATCCGCTGCTGCCGTAATGAGGTTTGGAAGCGACTTTGCGATTCCCAACAACAGATTACTGATGATTTTACTCCCGGCCCCGATCAGCCCCTCTGTTCCGCCTGTTTTGAACGCTTCTGTCAGCTGTTCCACTGCATCTATGGCCGCCGGCAAAAGCGTGCTTCCAACAGACTCCGTAATAGGCTGTACGACCTCTCCAAGAAGCTGCTGAGCATTATCCTTTAATGTGGAGATCATGCCATTGATCGTCTGGCTCTGCTTCTCCATGGACTTATAATATTTACCGCCTTCAGAGGTTGCACGCTGCATGGATGCCGTGATCTCATCTACCGATATCGTACCCTTACTGATGCGGTCGTACAGTGAATCCATAGATTCTCCCGTGGATTCACTGATCTCCTGAAGCGGGTTGAACCCGGCTTCGATCATCTGCTTCACATCTTCCAGGGAAACCTTGCCTGCTGAGGACATCTGTCCATAAGCCATAGCTATGCGGCTCATTTTATCCGCAGATCCCTGGGAAATGTCCCCCAGCATCATCATCTTATCCATGGCTTCATCCGCTGTGAAACCATAGTTCATGAGAAGCTGGGTGGTATCCGCAAGTTCCGGAAGCTCAAACGGTGTTGCCGCACCAACCTTTTTCAGTTCGTCAATCACCTGTGCTGCCTTTTCGGCTGATCCGGTCATAACCTCAAAGGAAGTTTCATACTGCTGGATAGAAGCGTTATATTTAACGCCAGCTGCTCCCAGACCGGCAAGAGACGTTCCTACTGCGGCAATCGCACCAGTAGCAATCTTCGCAGCACCAGCTGCAGCGCTGCCAATAACAGAAAATCCTTTTTTCGCAAATCCGCCTAATCCGGATAATCCTTTACTTAATCCGCTTTTATCAAGCTCTGTCCCAATTTTTACAGTTCCATCATTCGCCAATCATCCCACCTACCTTTTTCGATAGAGATCATCGGCTCATAATGGCACTACCTGATCTGTTTTCCTTTTCTTATCCTGATTTCAAATTCTTTCCCGCAATTTCTGCCCTTGCACCTTATGGTTATCCCCTCACACTCACAGGACGATTTATAAAATACAGGCATGGAATAACCACAGTATGGACAGATCACTCTTTTCTGCATTCGTCCATCCTCTTTCTGACATATTCCTTCATATCCCGGTTCCTCTTTGCCAGCTTCGCCTCATGGTCCATACTGCTCTCCGCCTTTTTCAATGCGTAAATACTGCGCATCTTTTTCAGGAAAGCTTTCTGGTTTTTCCCCAGCCCCTTCAGATCTGCTGTCCGGTAATACATGACACGGGAGATCAAAAGCTCCTCAGACAGTGAATCGAACATAGCCATAAATTCCCACCAGTGCAGATCCTTATCTGCAGTCTGGTTCAGATTTATCCGGTACTGTGTCCGGAAAGCCGCATAGATCATTTCCGCATCCTGTTCAAAGCAATAGGCCCGGACATTCCTTCCTGCTGTGCGTACCGGCTTCCCATCCGGACGTTTTTTCAGTTCCTCGCCGCAGCGGTGAAACAAAAGAAGCTGCTCCATGGCAGTCTCCATATTCCCCGGGATATTCTTCCTGTAAAAAATATTCAGTGCATCCAGAAGCTTCTGTTCATCGTCCCTGTCGCTGAACATGACCATCTCGATCAGGATATGGGCCCGGTATCCATAATTTACCGGATACCACATGCCGTCCACCTTGACCTCTCTCGGAAGATCATCCAGCAGTATATTGGCTTTCATCACTTGATCCGTTCAAGACTGTACGGAGACAGAAAATGCTCCTTCTGCTCACGGACGGCAGAGAGGAACTCGTCATAAGCTTCTTTTGCCTCCTGTGCATCTTCACAGTCTTTCAGCACATCTTCCCCTGTAGCTGTCAGAAAAAACTTCCGGAACATCCGGATCAGGGCATCCAGTACATCCCCCAGTTTCCCCTGGCTCATTTTCCTGATCCTTTCCTCATCTTTTTCCATGGCGCGGATCGCCTTTTCAAAGTTCGCTGCATGGTTTTTATTTGAGATACTGAAACGGATCTCTTTTCCATTGATCTGCATATCCTGTTCCTCCTTTTAATCTTGCTGGTAACTCCATTCCGACGGAGTGGAACCCACTTTCTTAAATTCAACATCAATGGCTGAGGTCTCCCCTGCATTGCCGCCTCCGTCTGAATTTATGATAATGGACACCTTGCCTTTTTCCCCTTTTCCGTTCAGGATATTAAAGTAAACGTAATCGGTGATAACCGCATTTCCGGTTCCATACTTGATCGCATGGCTGAAAATATAATCCTGTACTTCATCTCCGATATACCGGTCCCCGGTCACAGCGAAAGAACGCTGGTTTCCTGTCCTCTGCGTGGACTGTCCGGCACGGATGTAGGTTTTATCCACCGTGATCGGGTTCATCTGTGCATCCAGCCCTTCAATCCCCATCTGGACAACACCATATTCTGTCTCTTTTGTCTGCCCTTCCCCCGGTGTCAGGTTGATGGCAAAGACAAAATCATCATTTGTCACCCATCTCATATTCGGGTTTAGGTACTTTTCCCTGCATCAGTTCTGTTAATTTCATGCTCCTGTCTCCTTTTCAAAATAAATCAGCCTGCACTGGATCATATACCGTGCAAGCCCCCTCTCTGCATAAATACCGGCCAGATTCGGCATGTTCTGCAGGCACTCCATCTTTTTTATCTGGCAGTTGTCCGGAAATTCCGGATAAATCCTTTTTCTATTCTGGGAAGAAATCCAATCCATAAACGCCTGTGCAAGATTCATAGCTTCCAGGTTCAGATCGTCCCCGTATGTGGAATAGGTCTTTGTTATTACGATGGTAAAACCATATTCCTTTTCTGCTGCCCGTATATAGCTCTTCCGAACCTTATCAGAATAGTTAGTGATAAACGATACCGCATCTTCTGATTCCGGCGAAAAATTAAAATTCAAAAGATCACCTACAAGTTCGCCGATCTTCGGTTCAAAATACGCTTTCATAGCATCATGCTTGGTCACTTCTTTCCACTCCTTAGATAATCTTCATAAGCTTTTGCCAGCTCATCACCTCTGGCTGTTTTCATAGCCTTGTCCCATTCAGACGTAGCAAGGGGATGGGGAGACTTTCTGTACTTCAGCTTCTTCCCTGCAGGTTTCTTTTTGGGAGGAGAATAAAATCCTATTACCTCTCCGCCATCCATGATAGGATAATTCGGTCCATATACTTCTCCTTCATACTGATAATGGGCGTAAGGTGACAGATAATGTACAATTCCCTGTTCTCCGGCCACGTATGTCCTGACATTCTGAGCCAGAAGCAAATTATCAGCCGGAACATATGGATCCATCAGACGTTTTGCTTCATTGGCAAGGAATAGCAAACCTTTTTTCCCTCCTGCCTTTTCCTCTGCCACCTGCTTTACTGGTTTATTCCAGTTAAATTCCACGTCCATAGCTCTGCCCTCCGATTCTGTAATGCTTACCCATCGGAAATGCAGTGTTGTCCGAAAAAGCTGTCACTTTAAACGCATTCGGACTGTAACGGTTCAATACCTGTGCAGCCATATGTCCAGATTCTCCGGTGATCTCCTCCTGAATTTCACCCAGGATCACGATATCTTCCTGAGACACGGTGAAATACCCGGCAGGCTTCTTCACAAACTCATGATAAGGAAGATACCTGGGGTCCTTTGGTATCCGCACAGTATAGATGTTCCGGATACCGGCATCTGTTCCCGAAAAAGTCGTACCCACAGAAGATTTCCAGAAGCAGTTATGAAGCACGGTTCTGATCCATCGTTCTTTTCGGTCCGGTGTATCAGCAGCACGAATCCGGTTGTAAAGTGTAATGGTAAATATGTAATTCTTATTCATTACCTCACCCCCGCGTACATAAGACCTGTAAAAGACAGATATCGGTATATAATCTCTCCGATTTCCTCGCCTTTCCTTCTTCTGTATAGACCGACCGGGACAGATCAAAAGTACCGGATTCTCCATCATTATTATACGATTCTAAAAGGCCTGCTCCCCCCTGCTGCCGTGCCTGCTCTGCTATTTCATCTGCCTTATAAAGAAGTTCCGCAATCTCACAAATACACTGTTTTACCGGTTCAGTAATAAGAACTGGTTCTCTGCGCAAGCGTCCAAATGTTTTTTTATCCACTTCTCTTTCTGCCTGAGATTCCCAATATTCCCAAAAATCTTCTTTTATGACCGGGGAATCTGAATAATTCTCATAATACATATATGGCACATATAACATGGTTCCTCACACTCCTGCTAATTACGCTCCTGTTTTCATAATTGCAAACGGACATCTCTTGTTTTTGTCCTTCTGCAGAGCGTTGATCGGATTCGGGATCTCCCATCCAAGACGCATAACCGCGCGAAGGGCTACCATATCATTCTGCATCAGATTGTATGCAATACTTCCATCTGTATTCTGAACAACGCCCTCTGTAAACAGTTTAAAAGTAATATCCTGACGGATTGCATACACAAGCTGGGAGAAGTCTCCGGAAATCATAAGCGCCTTTGATTTATCAAAAGCTCCATTGTTCGGAAAGTTCATAGGAGAACCGTCCAGATAATAATTCGTTCCACTCTGCATGTCGCTCTTAAAAATCGGCTGTCCGGTAGTATCTTTTAAACCTCTGAGTTTTGCTCTCATAGAAATGTCTGCCATGTGTCCATTTACAAAAAATCCAGAGGCCTCTACCTTGCTGATCACCCCTTCCTCTCCCATGATCTTGTCATAAATACTGTCTTCTTCCCCCAGAGTAACAACCGCACTGGCTTTTGTTGCTGTGGCTACTACATCGTCTCTCCAAGTGGAAGGCTTGTCCGCCCCAAACAAAATTGCTCCGTCAATCTTCTGGCCAAACGCTTCCACAATTCTCGGTTTTACCTCTCCCCAGATATCATAATCAGAATCATCCAGCACAGCCTCCGGAACCGGAACAATCACCGCGATTTCCTCTGCAGTAATAAACTTTTTATCCCATGCCTGCTTTGTAGTCTGCTTCTGACCGGTATCTCCATTTACAAAGTAAGCGATAGGCAGCATATCAAGAACAGGCATTTTGTACTGTTTTGATGTCATATTTGCCAGTTTTTTTCCTCTGGTAAGTACTGCTGACTGGGAAACCACTCCCTGGATAATCTCATTAGATTCCTGTACCGGAATCAGAGATTCAGCTCCAGTACGGTCAATAAGCTGCGCATCATTATCAAACAACCTTAAATTCATTCTGTTTTTATTCATCTTCTTACCTCCATTATCTTCTTGCCGCCTGGCGGATTGCATCATTGATGGAAGAATTCAGGCTTCCCCCTGCTCCCTTTCCTTCAGAACCAGATGAAGTATCAATGCGGTATGTCCCAGCTCCTGCATATTTTGGATTGTCCTTCAGGAACTTTTCCGCAGCCTTTTTAAAATCAGTCTTATCATCCACCAGCTTTGTGACCTTGAACATGACATAGTCAGATCTTCCGATTTTACGCCTTTGGACGTCAGAACCTTTTCGTTGTTCATCTGCTCAACCTGCTGTTTATAGGTATCTCTCTCTTTTTCAATTTCCGACACATTCGGCTTATTCTTTTCTTTGTTGGCCTTATAATCCGCAATAGCTGCTGTACTTCTATATCGCTCATCCCCTGCTGCTGAAAGAACGATTTAAGTGCCGCCTGCTCCGCACGCTGGGCCCTTGCCGTTGCAATTTCCTCCGCCTGCTGATATGTATACGTTGCTCCGGCATTTCCCTGCTGCCGTTGCCATTATCTCCGGAGTTTGTCTGGCCTCCGTTGCCACCCTCCCCGCTTTCATCAAATAAATGCAGGTTCATCACATTTTTTTAACATAAAATAACCTCCGCTTTCAGTACGTGAACTTTCCGAGCTTTTTATGCCTTCACGTTTTGGGCATAATAAAACCGCCTGTAATCCCCAGACGGTTTAAATAAATTTTATGCAGTTATATTCCCTGTTGATATCCAACAGAGACAGATACCAGGAATCTACCAACAACTTACCTTTATCCGTAAGCTTCTGCCACGCAATTACAGTCATGCCGCTGCCTGTCTCCTGTCGGATATTTTCCATGGCAAGATCACTCAGTGAATTAATCAAACTGCAAGTCAGTGCGGAAATAGCAGCACAAACAATATCCTGACCATTTACACTGCATTCTGCATGACCATACATTTCAATTCCGTTTTTATGAACTCTTACATGAATCACTTGCACACCTCCTAAAATGAGTACAAAAATAAGACGCCTAACCCCGCGCCTCAAAGGGAGATATCTGGATCACCGCCTTTCTACTGATAACCTCTTACCATCAAAGCAAATCGTATCACCGATTTTGGCCGTCTGGTCATTTACCCTCACCCCTTTCAAGATTTCTGCACCATCACAGATGCCGTACAAAAATTTTACCGTTTTATAGTCTATGCGGTCTGTCAGCCAGTTTGGCGCCAGCATGTCCGCATCTTTGGTTATTTTATAGCGTTGCATTTTCAATCCGCAAACACCCAGTCCTCTGCTAACATATCTGCCTGGGATGCAAGCCACCCCATTTGTACACCACTGGTTCCTACAAAAGCAATTGCCATATTTCCGATTGCTTCATGCTCACAATTGATAATATCTCCAGAGGCATCTTGGTAGGAAATTCCTATAGCAAGTTGAATGTACTGTTTTTTTCCATTCCAACCTTTACGTTTTAATTTCAACCCTCGTTTAACGTACTTGATTGCATCTCCAAAACCAAATGCTGCTTCTCCACCCAAAACAGGGCAATTCGTTTCATCTGCAATAATCCATTCATCAGATGCCACATTCGAAAGAGTATATTCAACTCTCTGTGTTTCTCTGATATCAAGAAAATCTCCCTGATCAGAGTCCTGTGGTCTGCACTGAATCATTACTGTCTGTTTTTCTTTATCCCAATACCAATAACCACCCCATGACGGAAGTTTTACTTTCTTACCTTCCTTCATTTCTCTTAATGCTTCTGTAAATTTCATAGCTTTTCACTTTCCTTCTTAAAAATGGGTATAAAATACCACCTGTCATTTCTGACTGTGGTACCTAACTGATATTTATTCTCGTTTTACAATAACTGCATTGGAATCCTGGTGACGTTTTGTAATCACCACGGGATTCAAAGTATCCTTTTTTGCAATGGTGACAAAGCACCTTTTCTCCATTCCTTAGTTTTTTTATTACTTTATTCATTTCGTACGGATTCATAAAATCACCTCCAAGGAAGTGTTGGGTACAATTCTTTTACTGTTCTTAATTATATCTTTCAGTTCATTTGCTGTCAAATTATTTTTACCGGTTCTATGCTTTAATTCCTGTGCAAAGCATACACATTCAGCCCACTGAGAATTTCCAATATCATATCTATGATGTGTTATTTCGTGTACTAAAGTCTCCGCTGTATTCTGCACTGTTTTTGTTTCGGAAGCAAATATATAAATATTATCTCCATCCTGATATCCCCTTATACCCGGTTCATGGTCTATTTTATAGCACATTTGAATATCCAGTTCCGGATGTTCTGCTATATAGGAGACCACTTCCTTTCCAATCTCTGTTCGATTCAAATTATTCATGAGCCTTCTTGTTGTTATTACATCCTTTTGACCATTATTATACTCTGTAAAACGCTCTGAAAATTTTGATTTTCTCAGCCTCTGCATTTTTTCATTTTCTTTTTCCTGCCGGTGGATCTGTATTTTTGTCTGGTCTGTTTTGGTCAGCATGAACCGTCCGCGTAATCCATCCTGAGTGATTCGCTTCATCTGCTCCGGAAGTCCCATCTTTTCAGAAAAAGCCCTGTAAGTCTGCATCTGGCCCTGGTATTTTGCTTTTTTGAGCATAACCTCCATCTCATCCGCTCCGCCTTCCTGAAGGAGCTTGATATCCTGCCTGCTTTTTCGCATGGCCGATTCCATTCGGCGTTGCTGCTGAAGAGCCTCATATGTGGTATACTGCTTTCCATTATAGGTCTTGGGTGTATTTTCCTCTTTCATCATCTGTTTCAGTTGCTTATCTGTGTAGCTCCTCACAGAAACACCAGGAATAAATGCATTATAATCATGATAACAGTTTGCGCCCTTTAATCCAGTCACTGTACCAAGACCGCACACACTCTGAAGTTGCTCCATAGTCCATACACGCCCCTGCCACTTTTGATGCTCCGGTCGTGCACCTACATGATAAGTTACTTCATAGCTGTCAGTTCCCAGATCTTTCGCAACCTGTTCATTGATTTTTCCCTGAACCTGTCGAAACCCTGTCATAATCGCCCTTCTGGCAGCAACATCAATCCGGTTATGATGTCCGGAATCATAATCTATCCAACGCACACCGGAATCCGTCATTTTCTTAATAGTTCTCGAAAGTACCTGATTATAAGAGAACGCTCCGCTTACAATATCCATCACTGCGCCATCCATGGTGGAGCGGTAAAATTCCATTAGCGGCGAATAGGTAATCCGTCCATCCGCACCTCTGATGGCAAATCCCATAGAGTTTGCCAGGTTTTTATATTCTCCGGATATCTGCCTTTTTACTGCTCCTATAGTCTGTTGCAGGGGAGCATTATCTTCCAGTGGTATCTGCTCAAATCCGGAAACTTTATAGTACCTGTCATGTCCATAGTATTCTCTGTATGCCTCATCTGAGAAAATACGATCCATTTCTTCATCGGATGCTTTTAGTGCTTCCTGAATCCATTTTTTAATATCCTCTTCCGATTTTCCAAGCTGCTGCAGGCGAGTGATCTGCCAGTCTGAGGATGCCGTAGAAAAACCATTCTCTTTGATCCTGCGGACAATATCGGTCATAATCCTGATTTCCAGATCAGAAAATATTTTGCTTATTTTCAGCGGTAACTTTTCCAGTTGTCCCTGTGTCATTCAATCACCTCCGCCGGATTTTGCACTTTCCTGGCTGCTTGTTCCTCTGTTTCCCCATACCATTTTGCCCTGTATTCCACCAATGACATAGCCCCTATGCTACATCCTGTCTGTCTGTATTTCTCTCTGATTCTTTGTCTTCAATAATAGAATCATCAAGTCCACAGTGATCTCTGTCTTCTCATTAAGGGGATAATTTAAAATCCTGCCTAATCGGATAATAATTTTGATAAGCTGCCGTATCGCATCCTCCAATATAATACTCATGTTTTTTTAACATTCGATACATATCTGAGTTTTCCGAAATTACTTCTGTTGCAGTCTTCGCCTGTCCACTGTCAAAACGATATCTTTCTGTACCAAATCCACACTTCAGCGACAAATAGTTCAGATCATCATTAATTGCTTTGCTGTGGCTCTCTGTCCGGATCTGCATATCCACTTCATGAATCAGCCCTCTTTCTCCTTGTCGTAATCATCCGGCATTTTGTAAAACACCGTATCTTCCGGATCAAATGCCATAGATCCATCTATGTTTTTCATCATTTCCGGAGCAACAAAGATACGTTTCTTTCCAAGTTCAAATTCATTGCAGTAAGAATCAAATTCAATATCCAGCTTTTTCAATGTATCTATTGCATTGGCAAAGATCGCTATACCCATAGGATTACTCTCATCTGCATCCGCATTATTTACAATGTTCAGCCTGTCTATTACAAACTGTGGATCCGGACTTCCGGTTTCTATCCTTGCAGTCAGGTTTCTAAATGGACGTAGTTGCTTCCACTCTTCACGCTTCAGTTCCTTCCCTTCCCTGCTGCCCGTGATCGCCTCCAAACTGATATTTTCTAATCACATACAGCCCATTTTCCAGTTTATGATACTGTACCTGTATATACTTTTTCCGATTTACTGTATGCGGAAACGTAAAGATACACTCCGTAACCTTTCCTCTTTGCCAGCTTACCGGATAGATATTACCTGCACTCACATAGTTAATGCCAATCTTTCCGGAAGTGACCGCTCCATCCGCTTCAATCTCTGCATCATACAGATAAGGTATATAAGCAACCGTACCCGTATAAGCCTTACGCTCCTGATAATCATTTCCAAACACCAGAAACTGGTTTTCATCCAAGACTTCCTGCACAAAAGCTCCTGTTGCATCATCCGAAAAAACAAATTTTACCCGCTCATTTAACAGCAGATCTGCAATGTCCTCACACACTTTCTTTGCCATACCCATTGTTTTTCTTTTTCGTTTTGTATAACTTCCCTGTCCGGTGTATACCCGATAAAAAGAAAAATTACGGACATTTCCGTTATACCAGCTTTTCCATTCTTCAATTTTCCGGTAAAAAGTCGCATCCAGAGTATCGATCCCCTTCCTGCGAAAATAACTAAAAATATCCATCTTCTTTCATCTCCATCTTTGATATATCCACTTCATAATGTTCTTCTTCGATATCTGCCGGCAACCAACGTTTTACATACTTCCACGCCCCCATGACAGCGTAACGGGTTGCGTCGCATCCGTGATCCTCTTCTTTAACCGGAATCTCCTTGCCTTTCTCAATAGACTTTTATCATATTTGATACAGCCCCATTTCACGGATCAGGTTTTCTTGCGCCGGCGCAATACTCATGATTCCAAAAGTCAGCACTTTCTGAACTCTGCTGATGCCAAGCGCCACATCATTTTCCGCATCACGAACCAGTACCGAATAATCCAGGGCTGTGCTATGTACAGACCTTCTTATCTCTTCCTGCAAGCCCTTTGCTGAAGGATCCAGATAAATATAAAAAACTCTTGTTCCATGCTGTTCATGAACTTCTTCCATTAGTTCTATAAGATTCTGAGCATATTCTGACGGACTTCTCTGCTTTCCGGTATCTCTTCCACTGTGATAAAATTCGTTCAACCCCTGCAATTTATGTCGGTAAGTATCAAGACCAAAAGCCTGATAGGTTGTTGCATTTTGCTGTCCATAGTCACCGCCAATATATACTCTTTCGTATACACGCTCTGGGTCAGGCACTGTCTGTGACGCTCCGAAAACATATAATAAATCAGTTCATCTACTCCAACCGGTTCTCCCAGCCAGGTCCAGCGGTACATTTTAGGATCTGCTGATTTCATTGCTTCTGCGGAATCTATCAGATCCTGTCCCAGCCACTCCACAGGCACATCCCTGTAATCTGTATGTATGTGGATGCAATCCGGGCGCTTTTCCATTTTCTTACACCAGACATTTACCGGAGCATTGGGATTCTTCGGAGGATTATACAGATAGATCATTTGAAATCCGGCGCTGTTTCCACGGACAAAAGTAGCTTCAATATTTGCCAGTTCATCTTCCCCTTCGCCATCATCGAAAAACTCTGTCAGCTCATCAATCACAACAAGCTTAATCGGCTTATCCTCATCAATAATACCTTTGGTATCATCAATACCATCTGATCCTGAAAAATAAATTGTAGTATTATATTTTTTATATGTGATCTCCATCGGGCTTCTGGTGATATAAAAACGATTCTTCGGAATTCCCAGCCGGTTAATACCTCTCAGCATTTCCTTATATACCGTTTTTCTCAACTTATTGTGATGCTTGCGTAATACCACAGCAGAAGCAAATGGATCTGATACAATCTGATAGTCTGTACGGATTGCAGCACAGCTCGACTTTGTACCTGCTCTTCCGGAAGTCATGATGATATGCTTGTACCTGGAATCAAATACTTCCTGATATTTCGGAATTACTATCTCCGATAGTTTCACTTCTTTTCTGCAGATCATTGATGATCACCACCCCGTCCTCATCTCCACTCTGATTCACTGTTGAAATACGTTCTGTTTGCGCTCTGATATGTTCAATCCGGCAGCGCTGCTCTTCAGAAGCGCTCTCCCAGTCTTTATGCAGCATCTCGTCATATTGCTTGATCAAAGCTCTTAATTCTCCCTGGGCGCGTGCCTGGCTTTCAGGAACTCATTCTGTTTATCCCATGCCTGCTGTACCTCCCAACGTTCCCCTATGACGTTACCGTCTTTCTCTTCCACCTTCTCAATCGTCTTGTCCTGCTGATCTCTCACATAGGCAATTTTCTGTGCCCGGATAATAGCAGCGTAGGCTATCTGTATCTGGTGCAGAGAAGGTCCAGTGGATCCGCCTGGTCAATGGCAGAAAAAATCTCCCGGGTCTCATCCGGGAGATACTTGCTGAAGAAACCATATTTTTCAGCATTCTTATTTCCAGGCGGTCCCGTAGCATTTTTATTCCCTGGCTGACCACCTCTTTTTCTTTTGCGAACGCTCGTTATTTTATCCGAACGTTCGCTATCCCATTTATGGGTACATTTCCACCTGCGAACCGTTCCCTCTGGAAGATTTAGTTGACTTGCAATCTCAACCAATTTCATTCCTTCTAAGTACATAGCCTTCGCCTGTTTAATTCTTTCATCTGGCGCTCTGGCCATGTTTCATCACCTTGATTCGTCGTTTTGTTATTTATATTAATACAGTCCTGCCAGCCCCATGTACGACCGCCGATTGCGACCGCTAGAAAGGAGGTATTACGGCTAATGAGTAAAACCAAATACTGCTGGGGCTGTGCGCGCTGTACGACTAATTGCATAATAAAAGACACCTGACTGCTGCCAGATGCCTTTGCTTCAGGCAACCAGGCTATGAAACTGACTGCCGTGAGATGGAGGAATTAATGATTTTGTTCATCAAATTCCATTTACACTATATCATAAGGTGAGTGTATCATTCTATATCATCTTTAAGTTTTTTAGCGCTGATGAATGAATCCTGTGTGTCTGTGCCCATGCATACCCTATTTCCACTGCCACCTCCTCCCAACTCAATCCGCTTATGTACCTTAATCTCAACACTTCCTGTTCATCCTCGTCCTCCAGACTCCGGATGCTCTGCTCTATCTTTTTTCGTATCTTGACCTTTTCCAAGCGCTCTCTTTTAAGATCTTCAATCATTTCATCTAAGGTCGCCGCATATCCTGATAAGTCCGTCTGACTGCTGCCGTGCGGCATCCCATCCTGGACAATGGAAGGAAACATTTTGTCCAGGCGGAGACACTGGATCTCGTCAAGAATACGCTGTTCTCTTCTTAATGCTTTTTTATACGATTTCAGATATTCTTTTTTCTTCTCATTTTCTGTCAGTTCTTTTTCGTCCATTGTCTCCTCCTGAATTATTTAATCCTCTTCCGATCCACGTATCATTGCTTCCAGTCTGGTATAGCTTGGACAGATTCTGATTCCATGCTTATCCTCCAGAAGAATACAATACGGGAAAAGCTGTTTTACTGTGTATGTGATTTTCTTCTTTGCAATCATGCGTCTGCTGCCTTGGTCTTCCCGCACTTTTGCTTCGACTACAATTTTCTGCCCACGGCTGTACCCGTGTTTACGTTCCAGGGCTCGCTGCCGTTCCTCTCGTCTGACACCGTTTAGGGCTTCTCCCTGTACCTGATCAGGGTATCCTTCACTGTTTTTGTACATGCGGCACCTCCTCAAATAATTCCTGAGTCTCTTCCTTCTGGCTTTTGTCAGCTTCTTCCTGACACCTCTGGCAATCGTCTCCTGCTGCCCCGAAGCAGCCGTTACAGTCTTTATTCATGGTTTATCCCTCCTCTAAATTCTTCTAATCGTTGTTTCGAAATCTGATACATAAAAGAATCTATCTCGAATCCTACATACGGTATCTCTGCTTCTTCCAACGCGATCAGGCTGCTTGCACTGCAACATGAGTATCTAATATCTTCCACCCTGGTTTTACATATTTTTGAATCAGCCAGCGATACAGATTGATTGGCTTTTGTGTGGGATGTATCCGCTTCTCATTGAGCTTTTTATTTCCTTGCTGTACCCATCCTTCAGAAATGCTTTTCCCTTGAAACATCCCATTCCACATATACCGAAACAGTCTTGCAGAATTGTGAATACTACAGGAAGCAATCTCACAATCAGAAAAGGGGCTGTTTCCGTTGCATTTATCCCACACAATCCGCCCCGGAGGAAAATTCCAGTCAAAATAATTGCATCCCCATATGATCTGCTGTTTTGATACCCGTATCAATTCTCTGAAATACTCCTCTCCAGGCACTTCCCACACATCCAATGTTCCGTACAGTCTTTGCACGCCTATAGGGCTGACTTTTCTTCCGTAATAGTTTCTGCGTTCCGGTCCTGAAAAAATATGGTGGATCAACAATCGCCAAGTCAAAGAATTTATCCGGAAAATCCTTCATACCAATCATGCAGTCCATGTTGTAATATCCAAAGTCAATCACTTATTCCCTCCTATCGAATTTCCTCATCATCTGCTGCCGCCAGTCCTCTCTGTGCTGATTGCGGGTATCGTCCTCGTGGATCAGGATTCCCTTGCGGTCACAGAGGCCGTTATCGTTGTCTATACAGGTTGCACAGGTTTTATTAACCATTCTTGATTCTCCTTTCCAGCTCTTCCCGGACTTCCGGCACATCACAAAGGCCGAATCCGTCCAGGATATCAATGTTGTTTGAGCAACTGTTACAGTCCATTCCGTCACAATTTACTTTTTCTGCCATTTCCTGGCAGCGTTTAAAGTCTTCTACCATCTGATCTATGATCTCTACCGTAAGGGTAACGTTATCTGCGTATTTAATCTCCATTAATTTACTCCTTTCCTCAGTGCGCAAAATGTACACAGCGCTTTTAGTGTTGGGTCTGACTGTTTGATGCTCTGCAAAAGTGGAGTCTCCCAGCACGCTTCTCCGCATTCCGGGCAGGTGGTTAATTTCCATCCTTTCTTGCCCTGTGGGATATTACCCTTTAAAGGCATACATGCGTATCCTCCGGTTTCTTTTTTTGCTTCTGGGCCATATTTTTACATTCATAAATAACTCCTCCCGAATATTTTTCTAAACTCTTCTCTGGTGTGGGTTTTTTCAAATTCCTGCTGCCCGATCTGATGCAGGACATTTTGTGTCTCCTGGCATCTGTGGACTGCTGCCGGTCCTGTAAGATGGTGTTCCGGACAAAGATAGACTTTTAACCCTTCCTCTTCGGAACGGATTCGGTTTGGTCCTCCGAAAATATGATGCTCATGGAGGGTTTTGTGTTTATGGTGATCTCCATTTAGCAAGATACAGAGATAACAGGTATGATTCTTATCTTGCAAGATGCTTGGTTTATGGTGTTTTCTCTTCTTTTTCGTTGGTGTTTTTGGAAATAACAGCCCCGTCTGTTCCATAGGCTCCTTTCCGGGGCGGAAAGCCGCCCCTTGTTTGTGTGATATATTTGGATTTTAGTTGCACCCTTTTCTTTTCCCTCTACTGCATCCGTCATTTGAATTAATCCTTTCATCAAGCCCATTGTTTAGCCGGCAGTAAGCAAATTCATTTCCCTGGCAGTCGTTGTCTTCACGGTAATATTCGCATTCGCCGCAGAGGACAATTTTGGAATACCGGTTGTTTTCATTCAGGATCGCGCAGATCTGATCTCCTGCAGGGCATTTCGCACAGATCTCATCCGCTTCTTCCTGGGGTACTCCCTTTATTTTTTTGCAGTTATCGCAAGCTACGCTCATTAAATTATCCAGCAATTCTACCAACTTCTTTTCCTGCATTTCTTTCTCCTCTCTGTCATGGCCTCAATAAATACTTTTAGGTTTCTGGTTTCCTGCTGCCGGATCAGCTTCGGTGTCCGGATCCGCAGGCGTTCTCCACATAATTCCATCCACTTTGGAGGATTCTCCCCGTGGATTTTCTTAAACTTTTTCTTTTTCTGCCTGGTATTCATAGATCAAACCTCCTTATGGTGTCTTCGGTCTTTTCTGTCCATCCGATATCGATATCATATTTTTCTTTCAGTATCCTCATAGTGTCCCTGGCTCCGTGTTTCATAGAATCGATCCGGTCATATTTTTCTTTGGTTCCCTTCATAAATTTGTCCAACATGCTTCCGTCGCCTTTCTTGTGCTTCGAGAAGCTGAAATCCTCGCACAGCTCCCAGATCACTGCAAGCTGGGTGCAGACAGACTGGATATTCCGGGAATCGTCCCAGATTTTTTCGTAAACGGAATAAGGAATATTTCTGCCTATGTATTCCTCCATCCAGTTTGCGTCTTCAAATCCCATCTCTTTGTTAAGATCCGGATCTTCAAATTCCATTTCAATTCCCCATTTCTCACTGAGCTCCCGGTAGGTCTCCTGGATATTCTGCTTTTCTGAAGCTGCCACGCTCTCAGAATAATGCTCCAGAAGATATCCTGCTGCCGCTTTGGCATACCGGAATCCCTCCAATGCCTTCAAGGAAGTGATGATATTGCAAAGAGTAATAAAATTTTCCGCCTGATCCAGTTTTTCCTGTGCTTCCATAATGCAGGCTTTTCTGATCTCCTCTGTCTGTTCCTTTCTCCACTGTTCCAGGACGGCAATTTTAGTACCGGTAATGTTTGCCACTTCCTGCGTGGAAAGATTTGTGGTCTTTAACGGCGCCGGAGGAAGCTGAAATTCCGGAAATCCCGCATTCTTTAATACCTTGCTAATCTTTTCCTGTTCCTTCTTCCGGCTTTTGGCCTGGCGTCTTAATTCTGCTCTTCCCATTATGTTCCTCCATCTCTCTTTCCGTTACTTCTGGACTGCTTTTAAAAATTCCACAATTGCTGTCTCGCTGTCCGGAAAACGGTTGAATCTGTCATGTGTCTCCCATTTCCGGATTCCATATTGTCCCCTTGGGGCTTCCGGTCCTCCGATCAGGTGCAGGTAGACTGTTTCATGATCCGGTATATATTTGTCTCCCTGACTTTTCCATTCTTCCGCTACCAGAACAGCGCCGTTATCAAACGGTACTCGTAGTATTTTGCACCTGTGTAGGCGTCCACATGGCGAAGCGGCCATGTTCTGTAATTCCGCAGCCATTCTTTCCGCTCCTCATTGTTTTTCAGGCGAGGAAGCTCCGGCTGGATTATTTCATCTTCTTCCGTTTCCAGGACGTCTCCTACCAGATTCTGTAGGATCCTGAGCCCGGCTACCTTTAACTGCTGCCGGAGAACTGTTCTCTCCGGAAGCCATCACATTCCAGGTAATCTCTCAGCATCTTTTCTTCCTCTTCCAGATATTCCCGGATAAATAACTCAGACGGCACTGGAATGTCAGATAAATCTTCCGGCCAGGTATCTGTGTTTATCTGGATGCTTAGGTTATCCAGATAAAGATTTTCTGTTTTTATATCCTTTGCGTTTGCAGCCACTGCAGGAATTATTTCTGTTTGCGCCGGCGCAATTTCCGGTTTTATTTCTTCCTCCGGATCCCTGGTCGCATTTTCCTGTTCCGTTTCAGCTTCTTTTCCTGGCTTCCGGGCTTTTTCCAGATTCACGACATTCCACATGCTCTGTATGGCTGCAGCAAGATAAAACCAGTCATAATCACCCATGTATCTGCTGTCTTCGTCCCAGAGCTGGACGTAATCATCAAACATATTGATATGGGCTGTTCCTTTGTCTGTGGCAAACCATCTTGTACGGCCGTCTGGTCCCAATTCTCTTTTTAATTCTCCCGGAGATCTTTCTACATGCAGCACTCTGTTTGTAAAATCTTCTTTCATCCAGTTCCAAAGTGACCGGATCAAATGTCTGGCCGCAGCGTCAAGATACTCTTTTTCCGTCTGACCTGGCTTTTTCAGTTCTTTTACTTTCTCTTCTGTTTTCTTTGCTTCCTGTTGATCCAGGAGTTTCTTCTTTTCACAGGATCCGCAATCTTCTGAGATACATTCCTCTTCCGGGAGATACATGCAGTGTTCAAATTTCCGGCCATGGAGTTTCCCTGGAAGATATTCCGGGTGGTTCATGATATTATCCTGGCCGGGGATCTGTTCTTCGAAATCTCCGGCGGATCCGGGTTAAAATAATTCTCCCAGGTATCTTTCCCTGCTGCTGAGCTGTCAAAGATCGATCCCATAGTCTGGAAAATTCCGTCCAGGTGATATCATGCAGCTCTCCGTCTGAGCTTTTGATAAAAACCTGATCCGGATAGAGCATTACGAACACTCTGTTCGTCTGGAATTTCTTTTTCTTCTCGTGATACAGGAATCTGGCCATCTTTTTTATATCTTCTTCCAGATATGGCCAATGCCGTATTGTTCGTAGATTCCGTTCAGATCTTTTTTCTGGAGAAAAAGAAGTCTTTCACTGCCTCCCGGATGATATCGTCCGGTTCCTGCTGCCAGTTCAGGAGGTTGTCCGGGTTGTGTTCGGACTGCTTATTAAATTTCTTCAAACCCCGGATATCTTCACGCTTTGTTTCCGGCCGATCATTCTGTAGTCCTCTTCTGGAAGCTGCAGCATCTCCGTCAACTGGGAAAACTTAAAATCCCGGTATTCTTCCCGGAGTTCCGGCGTATCTCCCTGAACGGAATATTTTTCGTAGACATGTATGAACCGGCTTACTCCATCCGGTGTCATGCCAAAGGTTTCCCGGGCATACTCCGCGATCGAGCTGTAGCCTTTTAATTTATAGGCTCCTGACCGGTCAATCCTGGACAGATGCCAGCCGGCCCGGACAAAATTCTTGACGATCCCACCCAGGTTCTCCCGGATCCCCTGCTCTTCCTGTTCCAGTTCCGGGAGTGTTAATCGTAACTGTTCCATAAATTCTCCTTTCGCGGACACATTTTTTCCTGTACTTTATCGTGGTTTCCAGGCTTATTTGCCGATTTTTGCGGACAGCTTTACAAATTTGTCTTTCAAAATCCTGTTTCCACAGCCTTAATCCCTTAATTTCTACCAGTAAAACCGTGTCTTTTGGTTGTTATCCACTTTTTTATCCCCATAATGCCGTAAATGCCCATTTTGCCTAACTCCATGGGGTTTCGTCAGGATTTTTGTAGAGTTCCATATTTTCCATCTGGAATGAGACCGCATGGGGACGCAGTAACTCCTCCAATTGCTGCCACAGATCCAGATTTCTCAGTTCTTTCCCATCTGATCTTTTCCATCCATTGTCTTTCCAAGCAGAAAGTCTTCTCTGACCGTCCGCGAAGTAATGACAGTCTGTATGTATAGTGATTATGGCAGGCTGATTCATGCGTTTCAGAGCTGCTATGGCACATTCCAGTACCATCCTGTGTCCGGTTGTGTCCAATACCCGCTCTTTTTTCTGCACAGTATGACCATTGCAGACTAAAATATATTGATACCAGGCTTTCCGGGTTTTTCCCGGCGCTCTGGTGGATGTGATAATAAAAGCATCTACCTGTTTCACTTTTTAAATCCTCCTATCCAGCTTAATCAGTGTGTAATGCCTGTAGCATAGCCGGTTACAGGGTTGATTCCCATACGGACAGAATCCGGATCTATGTAATAACCCTTTGGCGCTTTTGGGTAGATCACCCTCCCCTGCTTATCAACCAGATTTCTTCGATTGATCACTTTTTCTTTCGGCTCTTTGCGGATCAGATTCCGTGACGGGTGATATCGTTTCGCTTCTTTTGGCTCCCATTCCTCTATCGGTTTTGCTATATACTCTGCCAGATCTTCAAAATTCCCGGTCTCATAGAGGGAACGGAAATTAATGTGACCTTTTTTCCAGCACTCCGAAAAGAAGATATCTGTCCCTCCGTCCTGACTTTGAACCCGGTTTACCAGAATATGGATGTGTGGCCCTCCTCTTTTTCCGATCTGAAGGCGGTATATGTACTTCAGCTCTTTTCCGATCTTGCGGTAACGCTTCCGAACATCTTTGATCAGCTTCTGGATATCCTTTATCATTTCAGACCATGTAGGACGGTCCCCTTTTCGGTATGTAATAGTCATCCAGTAATCATGCTTTCCGAAGTTCCACTTGATCAGCCTGCGAAGATCTCTTTCTTTTTTCCATTGATTCTGTCTCTCAATATCCTCCGGGGTTGCTTTCTTTCTTTTCTGTCTCTTCTGTCCGCTGGCTCCATATCTGCCCGTATGCTTTTCTTCTACCTCCAGAGTCTCTCCGCACTCCCATATATGTCTTATGTATGCAAACCTCATATACCACCTCGTACCTATCTCTAATACTTCTTATCAAGCCTTGAAGGGGTCCTGTCCCCAAAAAAGTTAAAAATAAAAACGGGATTTTTCCCGCATTAGCTTGACCCTGCGCCCCTCAGATGGTATATTGTTTTCATGAGTTGTTTTCTGAAGGACGCAAGCCCTTGCCCGTACATTGCCGTGTACGGGCTATTTTTTATTCTGTTTTTCAGTTCCGTTAATTCCTTTACCGTTCCCAGATCTTCATACTGTCCTAACCGGTTAGCCAGTTCACCGAATATATTCAGCTCACCCTGCTGCCATTTCAAGTCCAGTTCTCCCTGAGTTGCCATAGGAACACGGTATGTACCACTGCTATTTTTCCTGGTCAGTCTCTCCGGCATTGCGGTTCCCTCCCTTCGTTTTCAAGAGCTCTCTCCAACCGGATACTGGTTGATAAGATCCGGACACCCGGAGGCACTCTGGATCCAGCAAATCCTGTAAAGCTTCCTCAATAACCTTACGCATATCCGGTATTTTCCTTTCCGAAGCTTCTGTTTTTCCTTGATAACTTCTCAGCATACCAGTCCTCCTTCTGGATCGTTCCGGCAAATGCT
>ENA-OQAA01000050-OQAA01000050.1-human-gut-metagenome-genome-assembly--contig:-NODE-50-length-76707-cov-3.977553_pt1 | contig 76707 bp, 78 predicted proteins | sample MGYA00242489_ERZ504515 | MGnify/ENA primary metagenome ERZ504515 (study PRJEB26092, sample SAMD00036237) | human gut metagenome | host: Homo sapiens | study: EMG produced TPA metagenomics assembly of... | reverse complement strand
ATTTCCGACAAGAAACAGAATCAGCAGCGCGATCACGACTCCCGACACGATCATCAGTATTTTCATGATCCGCTTCGTATCGGGATTTACATCATTCTTCTTCCGCCTGTCTTTTTTGACTGCGCCTTCTGTTATCATAATCATTATCGTCGTCGTAGTCATAATCGTCGTCATCATCGTACTCATCATCGTCATCGTACTCATCATCATAACGACTGCCTGAATCCGTTCCAGTTCTTCTGTCGACATAACCATCGTGCGGTCTGTCTCCGCTCCTGTTCCCGCTCCCAAAACAACAAAATCGCCGTCCGGCTCTACAAGCGATCTTTTCAGATCCATAAGAAGAGACGCACAGTCCGGATAACGGCGTCCCGGATTTTTCTGTGTACACTTCATGATAATGCACTCAAGACTGTACGGGATATTCGGAACTTCTTCTGCCGGAGACGTAATCTCTTCCTGAAGATGCTTCAACGCGACCGACACCGTGGAATCTCCGTCGAACGGTACGTGCCCGGTGATCATCTCGTACATCGTAATACCGATGGAATAAAGATCGCTCTTCTGATCTACGACTCCGCCCCTCGCCTGCTCCGGAGATGTGTAATGAACCGATCCCATAACGCTTGTGCTGATCGTCTGTGTAGACGTGGTCGCACGGGCAATGCCGAAATCCGTCACTTTTACTTTTCCGTCTTTTGAAATGATAATATTCTGAGGCTTAATATCTCTGTGGATAATATGATGATTGTGCGCCGCCTGAAGCCCTGTCACCATCTGAATGGAAATACTGATCGTCTCTTTTGCCGAAAGTCTTCCCTTTTTCTTTATATAATCTTTCAGAGTGATCCCTTCGACAAGCTCCATTACCATATAGTACAGACCTCTGTCCTGACCGACGTCATACACATTGACAACGTTCGGATGCATCAGTCCTGCCGCAGCCTGCGCCTCACTCAAAAATTTCTTTATAAATACCTGATCCGAACGATAATCGCTTTTTAATACTTTGATCGCGACATAGCGGTTTAATTTACGATCCTTTCCCTTGTAAACATCCGCCATACCACCCGATCCGATCCGTCCGAGTATCTCATATCTTTTTCCTAAGCAAACTCCCTCTTTAATCATAATACACTCACCTCATCTGCAAACGGTTCTATAAGGACAACCCCTATATTATCTGTACCGCCGTTTTCTTTTGCCGCTTCTATAAGAGCCTGACCGGACTCTACGATATCTCTTCCTCCCTGAACAATATGAAAAAGTTCCTCATCTTCTACCATATTGCTCAAACCGTCCGTACACATCAATATGATGTCTCCCCTTTTCAGACGGTGCTCGTAAAAGTCTACCTCTACATCCGCTTTCGCGCCGATCGCTCTCGTAATAATATTTTTATCCGGATGATGTTTTGCTTCTTCCGGTTTTATCCCGCCAAGCCTTACCATCTCTTCTACCAGGGAATGATCTTTCGTAAGCTGCTGAATGCCCTGATTGATCAAATACAAACGGCTGTCTCCTACATTCGCGAAATACATCATCTGATTTGAGATCGTCGCCGCAACAACCGTCGTTCCCATTCCTTTGAGATGTTCGTCTCTTGAAGCTTCTTTTATGATCTCCCTGTTTGCCGTTTTTATAGCGCCTACAAGACATCTTTCAATATCTTCGCCTTCGCTTAGCGCCAATTCCCTGTTGAGCACTTCAACCGTATACTTGGAAGCATAATCTCCCGCCTGGTGACCTCCCATACCGTCTGCCACCACAAAGAGGTTCTGAAGAATTCCGAGAGGTCTGTCAGTCACATAAACATAATCCTGATTTACTTGTCTTACCATTCCTACATCTGTTATCGAAAATGTTCTCATATGCTTCTCCTTAATTCTCATTCATTGTCTCTTCCTCGTAGCGCCGTCTAAGCTGACCGCACGCCCCGTCGATATCCGAGCCCATTTCTCTTCTTATAGTAACATTAATTCCGCTTTTTTCAAGTTTATTTTTGAAATTCAAAGCACTTTTGCGGCTTGGACGCTGAAAAGAACGCTCCTTTACCGGATTTACCGGAATCAGGTTCAGATGACAGTTACGCGGCGCGAGAAGCTCGGAAAGCTCCTTTGCATCCTCGTCCGTATCGTTCACCTCATGTACAAGACTATACTCAAACGTCACTCTGCGTCCTGTCTTTTTAAAATAAGTATCGCAGGCGGAAAGTACCTCGCCTAATTCGTACTTATTTGCGACAGGCATCAGTTTCCTTCTCTTTTCCTGCGTAGATCCGTGAAGAGAAAGCGCCAGTGTGATCTGCAGACGTTCCTCTGCCAGTTCCAGTATTTTCGGTACGATCCCGCATGTAGAAACAGTCACGTTCCGCTGACTGATATTCAGTCCGTGTTCATCTGTCAGTATGTGAATGAATTTCAGAAAATTATTATAATTATCAAGCGGCTCTCCTGTTCCCATGATAACGACGTTGGAAACCCTCTCTCCGATAATTTTCTGGATCTGGTAGATCTGACCGAGCATTTCGGATGCAGACAGATTCCGTTTTAATCCCCCGATCGTCGAAGCGCAGAATACACATCCCATGCGGCATCCCGCCTGCGAGGAAATACATACCGAATTACCGTGCTTATACCGCATAAGAACGCTTTCCACCATGTTTCCGTCATACAGACGGAACAAAAACTTGTTCGTTCCGTCCAGTTTCGACTGCTGCCGCTCTGCCATCTGTACCGGAAAGATATCATATTCTTCCGCAAGCTTTTCCCGAAGTTTCACAGACAGGTTCGTCATCTCGTCGAAACGATCTGCAAGCTTCACATGCAGCCATTCATATATCTGTTTTGCCCGAAACGGTTTTTCTCCGAGACGTTCCAGCTCTTTTTGTAATTCTTCATATTCATATGCCCGAATATCTTTCTTCATTCTCATACTTTCCTTTTTCATTTTTCGTATCCTGCCATTTCACCCTTTTGCGCGTCCTGCCATTTCATCCTTTTTCGGCGTTCCGGCATTTTCAGACTTCTTTTTTCCGCAATCGCGCAATAAAAAATCCGTCGCTTTTATGAACTCCCGGAAGAAGCTGGATACAGCCGTTCTCTGTCACGCTTTCCCTCAATTCAAGGCAAAGATCTTCCCTTATATCGTCTGCGTAAAATTCAGGAAATTCTTTCAAAAACCAATGTACGTTTTCGATATTTTCTTTCGGGTTCACAGTACACGTACTGTACAGAAGTTCTCCTCCCGGCTTCACATAAGAAGCGCGCAGGAAAGGATTTTTCGCTGAAGCTTTACGAGACTTACGATTCCTTCCGGCGACGCTTTATATTTCAGATCTGTTTTCTTCCCAAGCACTCCCAGACCGGAACAAGGCAGATCGGCGATCACAATATCCGCTTTACCCGCTGATTTTTCATCATACACAGACGCATCCTGACAAACCGCAGTTACATTGCAAAGTCCCATACGTTCTATATTTTCCTCGATCAAAGACACTTTATATTCTGTCAGATCACGGGCTTCCACATGACCGGAACATCCGGCTTGACCTTCCATCAAAATGCGTTCCGCCACATCAAGCGCCTTTCCGCCCGGCGCCGCACACAGATCGATCACCTGCGCTCCCGCCTGCACATGCGCCAGTCTCCTACAAGCATCGAACTGATATCCTGCACGACGAACAGACCTTCCCGAAATGTTTCCAGAGACTCTAAATAATCATATTTTGAAATGAGAAGCGCATCCTTTAAATACGGATGATTTTCCACTAAAACATGTTCTTCCTCAAGCCGCTTTTTCAGCTGCTCCGTCGTAATCCGGCTTCTGCAGCATCTGATCGTTGTCGGCTTTTCTGTCTGGAAATCTTTCAGCATCGTTTCGATCAAAGAAAGATCATACGTTTCTTTCCATAATCGGATGATCCATTCCGGACAGGAATATCGTACCGAAAGCCGTTTGATCGGATCTGACGGATACTCCACCTCATCGATTCCTTTGACAACACTTCTCAGCACGCCGTTGACATAGCCTCTCAGACCGGAAAACCCTTTCTTCACTGCCAGTTTTACCGATTCACTGCAAACTGCATGATCGGGAATACTATCCATATATTTTATCTGATAGACCGCGCTTCTTAAAATTGCCCGAATTAACGGCTTCATCTTTTTTACTTTTACTTTGGAGAAACAATCCAGAATATAATCGATCTCTGTCATATGTTCCAGCGTTCCTTCCGTAACGCGGGTGATAAATGCTCTTTCCCTTTTCTCAAGATATTGATATTTTGTCAAAACTTCTCTTAATACAATATGACTGTATCTGCCGTTTTCCGTTACTTCCATAAGGATTGCGGCTACGATTTCTCTTTCATTGATCGCCTTTGCCATTATTCTCTCCCAAACACCATTCCTTCTTCCACTTTATATCCGCGCAGAAACGAGCCTGTATCCATTCGTTTCTTGCCGGGCATCTGTACTTCTAAAATACGAAGCACGCCGTCTCCCGTCTGTATGCAAAACGAATCTTTTGCTACGGACACTACCGTTCCCGGCATGGCGTTCTTCCCGGTTTTCTGCGCTGTATGTTCCTCGCTTCCCAGTTCGGTTTGCTCTGCACATTCTTCCTGTGGCTTTGCCAACGCTTTCCATATCTTCATCACTTTTCCGTCCCGGTGTGTATATGCGCTTGGCCATGAATTCAATCCACGCACGAGACGCTCGATCTGCACTGCCGATTTCGCCCAGTCGATATTGCCAAGATCTTTCGTGAGCATTTTCGCATAAGCAGTCGGGCTTTCCGGCTGCTTTTCAAACACTGCTGTTTTATTTTCTATTGCATGCAATGTTTTTACGCAGAGAGCGGCGCCTGCTTCTGCCAGTTTGTCATGAAGCGACTCTCCTGTCTCGTCTTCTGCGATCGGGATCTCGGTCTTTAAAATCATATCTCCTGTATCAAGTCCTTCATCCATCTGCATCGTTGTAACGCCCGTCACGCTCTCTCCTTCTATGATCGCCCACTGGATCGGTGCAGCCCCACGATATTTCGGAAGAGAGATGCATGGACATTAATACATCCGTAAGGCGTCATCTCAAGAATCTCCTTCGGAAGGATCTGACCGAAAGCAACAACGACCATCACGTCGGCATTGTATTTTCTCAATTCTTCCACACACTCAGGATCGCGCACTCTTTTCGGCTGATACACCAAAATCCCATGCTTAACCGCCGCTTCCTTTACAGGCGTAAACTGCATTTCTTTTCCTCTGCCTTTTGGCTTATCAGGCTGTGTGACGGCGAGACACACATCATGCCCCGCTTCCACAAGCGCTTCCAGTGTTCCGACCGAAAAATCGGGTGTTCCCATAAATATGATTCTCATTCTTCCCCTCCTTGCGCATCGTCTTGATCTTCTTCATCATAAGACACTTCATGAAGTCCGTCTTCTGCCAGTTCAACATACAGTTTTCCGTCCAAATGATCAAGTTCATGGCAAAACGCCCTTGCAAGCAAGCCTTCGCCTTCCATTTCGAACTCGTTCATATTTTCATCAAACGCCCGCACTTTTACACGGTCCGGTCTTGTAACGATTCCGAATTTTCCCGGTACGCTTAGACATCCTTCTTCTCCTGTCTGTTCGCCTGAAGATTCGATGATCTGCGGATTGATCAAAACAATCGGACCTTCCCCTACATCGATCACTACGATTCTTTTCAAAACGCCGACCTGCGGAGCCGCAAGACCGACACCGTTGCTTTCATACATTGTCTCAAGCATATCTCCGATCAGTATTTTCGTGCGAAGCGTCATCTTCGGCACTGCTTTACACTGTTTTTCTAATATATCGTCTCCTATTTCTCTAATTACTCTGATTGCCATTTTTCTCCTTCTTTCTATCCGCTACATCGGATTAAAATCAAATTGTATTCTCATTTTATCAAATCCCGAATTAATCTCAATATATTTTTCCGTCCGGTCTTTCAGCACGACAAGATCATGATAGTCCGCGGTTTTTACATAGATCACTTTCCGATAAACATCGTTGATCTTTTCGATCCCCGGACTTGCCGGGCCGATCACGGACGCTTCGATATCCTTCTTCGCTTTTATCATATATTCTTTCAAATAACGGCAGCCTGTTTCCAATAACGCCTCATCGGCGCTTGATATAAACACTGCCAGAAGATTTTCTGCCGGGGGATACCCCATCATCGTTCTGTATCGGATCTCTTCCTCATAGAACGCCTCATAATCCTGCGCCGCAGACGTTGCGATCGCATAATGATCGGGACTGTATGTCTGAATCACCGCTTCTCCTTTTTTATCTCCGCGCCCCGCTCTTCCGACCGCCTGAGTCAAAAGCTGGAACGTTCTCTCGCCCGATCTGTAATCATCTGTATACAACGACATATCCGCAGCCAGAATCCCGACTAATGTTACATTTGGGAAATCATGACCTTTTACGATCATCTGCGTACCGACAAGTACGTCCGCCTCTTCATTTGCAAATGCAGACAGTATTTTCTCATGGGAATCTTTCTGTCGTGTCGTATCCATATCCATCCGCAGCACTCTTGCCTGCGGAAATACCGTCTTCACAATCTCTTCGATCTGCTGTGTTCCCGCCCTGAATTCTCCGATATGGTCCGAGCCGCATTCAGGACATATTTTCACACGCGTCTGTTCGTATCCGCAGTAATGACATCTCATCTTTCCGTCCCGATGGACCGAAAGCGACACATCGCAATGCGGACACTTTATAACATGCCCGCATTCCCGGCACGAAACAAACCCGGAATACCCTCTCCGGTTCAAAAAAAGCATCGTCTGTTCTTTCTTTTCAAGCCGCTCTTTCATCAGTCTTTGCAGTTGTTCGCTGAGTATCGAACGATTTCCGTTCTTCAATTCTTTCCGCATATCCACCGTATAAACCTCTGCCGGATCCTGCATTTTAGAACGGTTCTTCATTTCCATCAGAACATACTCGCCGTTTTTTTGCCCGATACATGGCTTCCATCGACGGAGTCGCGCTTCCCAGAACAACGCTCGCGCCTTCTGTCTGCGCTCTTCTTAGCGCCGTTTCCCGCGCGTGATACCTCGGCGTCTGTTCACTTTTATAAGTCGGCTCATGTTCTTCATCGATCACGATCAGTCCCAGATTCGGAAAAGGAGTAAAAAGCGCCGATCTCGGTCCGATCATCACATCCACTTCCCCGCTTTCGCCCTCATCATCTGATCGTATCGTTCTCCTGCGGACAGCCGGGAATTCATAACAGATACCCGGTCTTTAAATCTTCTGTAAAATCTCATCACAGTCTGGTAAGTTAACGCGATCTCGGGAATCAGAACGATTGCCTGCTTCCCCTTATCTACAACAGACTGTATCATTTCCATATAAACTTCTGTTTTTCCGCTGCCCGTAACTCCATGGAGCAAATATGTTTTTCGGATTCCGTTTTCATAATCCTTACAGAAACGCATAATCGCACGTTTCTGCTCCTGCGTATAAATAATCTCCTTCTTTTGAATATTTTCCGCATGAACCGGATTACGATACACCTGCTCTGATTCTACGGCGAGAACATGCTGTTCTTCCAACGCGCGTATCACCGTGGCAGTAATATTAAGCTTCTTTCTGACAAGTTCATAATCTAAAAGCGGATCGTCAAGAAGCGCCGCCATCAGACGCGCCCTCGCTTTCTGATTCTTTTCCAGATAATAATGAAGCTGTTTTTCCCCCGTCTCCCGGTCGATCAGCAGTCTGAGCCGCTTTTTTACCTTTATATTTTCTTTTTCTTTGATAGGAAGAACCGTTTTCAAAGACTGCAGCATCGTTCCGCCATAATTCGACTTCATCCATGCCGCCAGCGCGATCAGCTTCGTCTCGATTTCCACGCCGCTTCGCGATATATCAGCGATCTCTTTCACTTTTGAAATATCATAATCACATGTCTTTGACAATGCGGTTACATATCCTTTTGTCTTACGGTTTCCTTTTCCGAAAGGTACGACCACCGCCATCCCCGCTTCCACTTCATGTTCCAGCCGCTCGGGGATCCGGTATTGAAAGATCTTATCCAGTTTTTCATGTTGAATATCTATGATTACATCCGCAAACAATCTCTGTCCCCTTGTCTTTCCTAATTTTCCCTGATTTCCTCAAGTACCTCTGCGATCAGCGTTCTTTCATCCATCGGGTATTTGACTCCTTTGATCTCCTGATAATCTTCATGACCTTTTCCGGCCAATACGATCACATCTCCCGACTGACCATGTTCGATGGCATATTTGATCGCTTCTTTTCTGTCGCAGATCTCCACATATGCCCCGTCAGTCTTTGCGATTCCGACTTTGATATCATTGATAATCTCCTGTGGTTCTTCAAAACGCGGATTATCCGAAGTAATGATCGTAAGATCCGCCAGACGTCCCGACACTTCGCCCATCTCATATCTTCTGTCTTTTGAACGGTTTCCGCCACATCCGAACACACATACAAGACGTTTCGGTTCATATTCTTTCAGTGTTGTCAGCAGGCTCTCCAGACTCATCGCATTATGTGCATAATCGATCATCAGCGTAAAATCATCCGATACTTTTATCATCTCAATACGCCCTTTGACATGCGCTGTTTTAAGCGCTTCTGTTATTTTCTCAGACGGAACACCGAAATGACGGCACACCGCGATCGCAGTCAGCGAATTATACACGCTGAATTTTCCGGGGATATCGATCTCCACATCAAAATCAGCCTTCCCCGCCACATGATACGAAACGCCTAAATATCCCGGCTTCGATACGAGATTTACATTCTCCGCTCTCAGATCCGCTTTCGGAGAAAAACCGAAAGTTTCCACTTTACATGTCGCGCCGCGGAAAATATCTTCATAATAAGGATCGTCTATATTGGCAATGCCAAGTTTGCACTGTTGAAACAGCATTGCTTTGCACCGTTTATAATCTTCAAAGTCTTTATGTTCATTCGGACCGATATGATCTTTTCCGAGATTCGTAAAAATACCGATCTCAAACGGAATTCCCGCCGTTCTGTGAAGCATAAGTCCCTGAGAGGAAACTTCCATAACAACACTGTCGCAGCCTTCTTCAACCATCTGTGCAAAGTACTGCTGGATCGTAAACGATTCCGGCGTCGTATTTGCCGCAGGGATCTTCCGATCTCCGATGATCGCTTCGATCGTACCGATAAGTCCTACTTTATGTCCGACACCTTCTAAGATAGACCGGATCAGATATGTTGTCGTCGTCTTTCCTTTCGTTCCGGTAATTCCGATCACTTTCAGCTTCTCTGCCGGATATCCGAAATACGCCGCAGACATCAGCGCCAGCGCATATCTCGTATTTTCCGCTTTGATCACCGTCACCCCTTTCGGCGCCTCGATATCCCGTTCTGCTATAATCGCCGCCGCGCCTTTTTTGCCACATCCGAAACATATTGATGCCCGTCAAAAACCGCTCCGCTGATACAGACAAAAACAGATCCGCTTTCTACTTTTCTCGAGTCATTGGCAAGCGTTGTCACTTCTGTTTCGACACTGCTTGAACAACCTCATATTCTAACCGTTCTAATAATTTGCTTAATTTCATACTCAGCCCTCCCGATTTTATTTTCCTTTTGAAAATCGACCTTTTGACACCTTTATAGAATAACACAAGAAGCGTTTTGTTGCAAAACAAACGTTTTTACTATATAATTAACCGGTATGTATGCATTTTCGGTGACATCAGTCCCGCTTTGTCGTTCTCACACCGAAATGTATCTAAACTGTCTGCATTCGCAGTACGCGATCGTCAATCATATAAGCGATATTGACACAGCAAACATGACTTTAGGAAAGAGAGGGAAAACTATTGTTCACAGATTTTATTACAAACATGATCAACTCGCTGAGCGAGCTGCTCTACAGCCACATTTTGATCATACTGCTTCTCGGAGCGGGAATCTTCTTTACGATCAAAACAAAATTCGTACAGATCCGTATGTTTATCGAATCTCTCCGCGTTGTCGCACAGCCGGGCAGCGATAAGAACGGACTTTCTTCCTTTCAGGCTCTTATGGTATCAACCGCTTCCAGAGTCGGAACAGGAAACATCGCCGGAATCTCAACAGCGATCTGTCTTGGCGGATCAGGCGCAGTGTTCTGGATGTGGCTTACGGCTATTCTCGGAAGCGCATCTGCATTTATCGAAAGTACGCTTGCTCAAATTTACAAACACAAAGCAAAGGACGGAAGTTCTTACGGAGGACCTGCATATTATATTCAGGCCGCTTTGAAGAAGCGTTGGATCGGCGTCCTTTTCGCAGTTGTTTTGATCCTGACTTATATGGGCGGATTCAACCTTGTAGCTTCATTTAATATTGCGGATTCCTTCCGTGTCTATTCTTTCTTCAATCCGGAATGGACTCCGCTCATTGTCGGAGCGATCCTTGCGGTTGTATTTGCTTTGGCTGTATTCGGAGGAAGTAAAAAGATCTCACAGATTACGGAAGTGCTTGTTCCGGTTATGGGTATCTTTTACCTTGCAGTTTCTTTATTCATCATCCTGAAACATTATCAGCTTGTTCCTGTAATGTTCACAAGCATTTTCAATAATGCATTTGACGTACAGGCCATCTTCGGAGGGTTTGCCGGATCCTGCGTTATGCACGGTATCAAAAGAGGACTGTTCTCCAACGAAGCCGGTGTCGGTTCTGCTCCGAATGCAGCGGCAAGCGCGGCAGTTTCCCATCCGGTAAAACAAGGACTTGTGCAGATGCTTTCTGTATTCATCGACACTATCCTGATCTGCTCCGCAACAGCGTTCATGCTTCTTTGTTCCGGCGTAGAGCCGACTTCTAAATTGGCAGGAATGCCGTGGGTTCAGGCAGCGGCTTCCAGCTCGCTTGGCGGTTTCGGTACGATCTTTATTACGATCGCACTTTGCCTGTTTGCCTTTACAACGCTGATCGGAAACTTCTACTATGCGGAAATGGGGCTGAAATTCCTCTGCGGCAGAAAACCGCCGAAAGCAGTGATCAATACATTTCGTATTATCGCCGCCGCCATCGTACTTGCAGGCGCGACAATGGAATTCAGCATCGTATGGAACACAGCGGACGTACTGATGGGATTGATGGCTTTAATCAACCTTCCTGTCATCCTCATCTTATGCAAACCGGCAATTCAGGCTATGAACGACTATACAAAGCAGAAAAAAGCCGGAAAAGATCCAGTCTTTAAAGCTGCCGATATCCAGTTAAAAGACAAAACAGATTTTTGGAATTAAAGAGAAACCGGGACAGTCGATCTGACTTTCCCGGTTTTTGAATATTGAACACTTTTTATTTATATCGTTGCTTTCTTATTTTATAACTCTGTTATTTTCTTGCATACATATCTTAAGATCTTTCTTAAGTCTTCGATCGTTACTTTTTCGTCTCCTGTCACATCTCCGGCTTTCATCTGTGTTTCCGTCAAATTGGTCTTTTTACAGATATATCTCAACGCAGTGCGGACGTCTCCGACATCGACTTTACTGTTGGCATCCACATCGCCTCTGATATAGTCCTGCGGCTGAGTCATCTCATCGATTTTTGCAAGAAGTGTTTCACACTTTGTTTTTACTTCTGCAAGAATTGTCTTCTCTTCTTCCGCTGCATTTTCAACTGCTGTTACCGCGTCTTTCAATGTGTTTTGCACTAAGCTCTGTCTGTAACCTTTACTGTGTCCACAGACAGATGCGAGATCCTTTTCTGAAGGTCGGAACAAGGATTGATCGTTATTTTGCAGCTTGTACTGTTTCCTCTGCGATCCTCTGCTATGATCGTGTACTCTTTCTTCCGATTATTTTGATTATCTGCGGAAAGAGAAATTTCCGTTCCTGCTTCTTGTTTCCCGTTTACAGTCACAGATGCAAGATCGTTGTCAGCGTCTCTTACCGTTATCTTTTGTGTAGCGTAATAATTTCCACCGTTTTCCACTCCCTCAATAACCGGAGCTGTCCCCTTCGGCTCTTCATACTCTGCTGAAGCGATCTTCAAAACAGAGTTATCTCCTGTTCCATACAAATCTTTCGTCCGTCCGTCATAGGCAAAAGTAATAGCATCATCATAATAAACAGTATTAAATACATAACCGTTTTCAACGCTTCCGTTGTTCTTATCCCATGCCATGAACAGTCCGCCGCGCTCTCCCGCTGTCCCGTCATCGCTGTTCGTCACATCCACAAGATAATTTCCGTCTCCGATCGTCACGATATTCCACATATGCGGTCCTTCTCCCGTACCGCCTCTCATCATGCCGGTTACGCTGCAGCAATTATATCCCGGATCAAGAAAATCGCTCATATCGCATAAATACTGAAATGCTTTTGCATATCCCTCGCATACAACATTCGTACTTTCATCTCCGTCAAATACATAGATCATCTGCCACGGATCTCCGTAAGCGACACCCGGTTTCACAGCATCATAATTATACGATGTCAGATCACAGATTTCTTCTTTATAAGATTCCATCTTCTCATAATCTTTTTCGGCTTTATGCTTCTCTATGATTTTTCGCGCATTCTCCGCCGCCGAACTGGCTGCCCCTGTCTTCTTGCTGTCAACCGTACACTTCGTCTTGTATTGCTGTTCGATTTCCGGTCCCGCATAAGCATCCGCAGCCGGGAAATTTATATCAATCTCCACAACTTCCCGTCCCGAAATTCTGCCGTTAAACCATGTGGACGCCGTTTTATTATACCAGTACAAATCATACGGACAGTCCGCAAGAAGCGCCGCAATCACTTTACTTAAACTAAATCCTTTAAATGCGCCGCCTTCATATGTAATCCCCTGCCCCGCAACGGAAAGCGTAAATTTCGTAGATACATACTGTCCTGACGGTTCGCTTCCGTCCGCCGCTTTTCCGTCCGCGATATTAGCGGCTATTTTTTTCAGTTCATTATATACATATTTGTCCGCTCCGGTTAAAACATTCTGCCCGATATTGCCGTAAACTGCAGGCGTACGATAGCTTTCGCTCTCTTCACCGTAAAATGTCTGTTCTACATACTGAGCAAACAACTCCTCGTTTCCGGGAACTTGATCCGCTCTCGGAATGATGCTCTCTCCTTGAATCTGAGCAACTTTACTATCTACTGTAAGTTCCTCTGCCTGAACTGTTTCCGTCATTCCTGCCGCCATCGGCGATGCCACAAGCATTGCCGATGCAAGAACAAGACTGACCCCGCCTCGTACTTCCTTTTTCATTTTCCGCCTCCATAAACTTCTTCCATCTTTTTCCGTCTGCCTGTAAAACACTTTACATGATTATGCAATTTTATCACAAATTCAGTTCACTTAAAAGATGATCGACACATCATTTTATTTTTTGTACATTATTTAAACATTTCTTTTGTTTTCATAATTTTTTCAAGAAACTTTTCTCCGGCTTATGTGCAATATAACGAATCATCCCATATCATCTCTATCACCCGCTCAAGATCTTCCGCTTGTTTCCATAGGAATTGTTTTACTTCTTCCGGAGGCTGCACAAGATCGGGAACAACGATCACGCGCATACCTGCCGCATGTGCCGATATTGCTCCTGAAGGCGCGTCTTCCAAAGCGACCGCATCTTCCGGCTCAATCCCGATACTTTTACACGCTTTCAGATAAATCTCCGGCGAAGGCTTTCCTTCCTTCACTGTATCCCCGAACACTTTGCCGTCAAAATAATCGTACAATCCCGCTCTTTTCAAAGACTGCTCTGCGTGTATCTGCCGCGAAGACGTTGCAAGTCCGATCATACATCCATGACTTTTTGCGGCATTCAGCAATTCCGGAGCGCCTTTTTTCACCGCTATTCCTTCTTTATCCGCAATCTTATAATAATATTCCCGTGTCATTTGCGCAAATCGATCCATCGGAAAATCCAAATCAACGTTCGTCTTGAAATATTCTGTCCGCCTCTTCAAGTTAAATCCGACTGTATTATAGATGTGATCTCCGAAGTTTTCATATCCAAGTTCTTTTCCCGCATAATCCCAAGACCGTTTTACAACTTTTTCCGAGTCAAGAAGAAGTCCGTCCATGTCAAAAACCAGCCCCTTCACAGAGACCGGTTTTTTCTTAATCAAGAGTCGCACTCCTGCACTGTTCACATTTTTCTGCGGCTGCTCCGCCTCTTTTTGCTCTTCCTGGCTGCGAAACGTCACCGTTCCCGCCGCAGCATCCATTCCGTCAACGATTGCCAGAGACTCAAGCTGAAAACCGAGGTTGCGGATGATCCTTCCTCCCGACTGAAAGCCTTTTTCAATCGCGATCCCGATTCCTTCTACTGTCGCGCCTGCGGACTGAACGATCTGGATCAATCCCTGAAGAGCGCATCCGTTCGCAAGAAAATCGTCGATAATAAGAACATGATCTTCCGGCGTCAGGAATTTTTGAGATACGATCACATGATTTCTGCATTTGTGTGTAAATGACTCCACTTCCGCTACATACATTTCTCCGTCAAGATTGATACTCTGCGATTTCTTTGCAAACACAACCGGCACATCAAAATGCTGTGCCGCCACGCAGGCAATACCGATCCCCGACGCTTCGATCGTTAAAATTTTATTAATCGGCTTTTTCGCAAAACGTCTCTTAAATTCAGCCCCCATCTGATCCAACAGCTTAATGTCCATCTGATGATTCAGGAAGCTGTCTACTTTCAATACGTTTCCTTCTTTCACAACCCCGTCTTTTACAATGCGTTCTTCTAAAAAATTCATCTTCTGCTCCTCTCGTTTTCCTGCCTGTGCAGATTATTTTTCCATCTTATTCTTCCATATCGGTTCTTTCTTCGTCGCCGCCTTCCGCCTTTTCATCAAATACACGGAACACTCTTCTTAATATACAGGAATTAATAAAAGCAAGAATACCTGTTCCCGCCAAGATCCAGACCGGGATCGTAAGCATAAGGATTCCCGTATTCCACCACGACAAAACAACCGCTCCGACTGTCAGCGCTGTCATCAAAATTGTATAAGGTAATTTTGCCACCGTTAAAAGGAGCGCATTTTTCAGCGTAGCCCCTATCGTATTTTCATATCTTGCAGTCAGCGCAAATGAATAAATCGTTACTGAAATCAAAAAAAATGCAAGCAGTAAAAAAACACTTTTAAACACCATTCCCAGTGTCCCCGGCATCATTTCCGATATTCTGTAATCAACAAAACAAACGCCTCCGCACAAAAGCAATATAAGCCATATGATTGTACTTTGCTTAAAATTCAACTTAAATGCATGAAGAAACCCTTTAAATATATAACCTTCTTCATTTTTTACAAGTTTCAGCATTACTGTATACAACGCTGTTGTCGATGCTCCGATCGTAATGATCGGCAGTGAGCAAACAAGCCACAAAACATTCAGACACACGATATCGCAAATCTTTGAAAGCACACGCATAATACCGCTGTCAGTAACATCACCCCGCATGATCCGCCTCCCGTTTTTTCTATTGTAAACTACAGTATAGCACAGAAAAGCCTGTATAGCACAGGCTTTTCACATCTTCTTTCGGATAATCACCGGAAGCGATAAAAGATGCGTTCCGGAATCGCAAGCAGCCGTCAAGTTCCCAGGCAAGTCCGGGATTCGGCTCTTCGCCGTTACAAAAAAACAGTCCAACCACAACGGCTGAAACCGGCTGAACTGTTACGATAAAAAAATAGAGCGGGTGATGGGAATCGAACCCACGTATCCAGCTTGGAAGGCTGGTGTTCTACCATTGAACTACACCCGCGTCATCTCTGACACAAGTAGTATACTACCACATGATAAAGATAATTGCAAGAACTTTTTTTACTTTTTTTATTTTATTTTTTTATTTGCTTTTTTATTGAATCTTTGTTATAAGATTAAATAGATTTTCACAAATCGAAATCATATAAAGGAAAATATTCCGAATAACCAAAAAGGAGTTGTGTTACTTGAATTTATCACAAATCGCACGTTTACAAGCTTTAAAAAAACATCTGGAAACTTTTCGTAAAAATCACCCGAAATTTCCTTCTTTTTTGAACGCGGTGTCTCATAACGCTTTGGAAGAAGGCACAGTGATCGAAATCAGCGTCACATCGCCTTCCGATAAAAATTATGTTACAAACATAAAATTGAGGCAAGATGATCTGGACTTTCTTCGCGAACTGCAGTCTCTGAATTCCAAATCATAATTTCCCGGCGAAGGGCCGCACATCAGCAAAAACCGGAAGCGCCAAAAGGCACATTCCGGTTTTTTGTTTTATCTGTTTTATTTATTTCGCTATTTTCAGATTTTCATACCGTTTCTCGATAAACTGATCCGGGAAATACTCATCTAACTTTTCAGCGATAATCCCGTTTCCTTCTTTTCCTTCCTGACGTTCTCCGTAACGCGCCAAAGCGGCAAATGACAGCGCCATATCCGCCGTCAGAACAACAAGCAGCAAGGAGCAGATGATACGTCCCGCCTTTTTCGGCAATCGTTCGATCTGTCTTGACAAAAACGGGTAAACCGCTTTCATCCAGATAACGGCGGCAAATCCCCAGAAGAAACAATACAACAGGTTAATTCTTCCTCCCAGATTAAACGGGATCTTACTATAATCCCAGAACACTGTTCCAAAGGCAATCTCCGTAAAAACACTGCATATGTATTCATATGCGCCCCCGAGTATTGTTCCGAAAAGGAATATAAACCAATTACTCTTATCACGGTATCTATATAAAATCCATGTCAGAAGCGCACATGCAATTCCCCACACGATACTGAACTGACCAAACACAAGACTGCTGCGGCTCATAAGACGCCCGGTTGTAATAAGGCAGAATATCGTCTCTACTATATCCCCGATAAATGCTCCGATGATAAACAGACTCGCCAGTTTAAAAAATCCGCATCCTTCCGCAAATTTTTCTTCCTGTTCAGCATCTTTTTCAGTCTCAATATTCGGAAATGCCTTTACCAGTCTTTTCTGGATCCGTTTTGTCAGAGCGTTTTCAAGAAATTTAGACGTTTTCTGCAGCTCTTCCGTAATCTGCTCGATCCGACCTTTCTTTCTTTTCAATTCAAGAACCGCAATTCCCGAACCGAGACCATCCGCAATAAGCAGGCCTAAAAGCACCCATAAGATCACTTCTCCGATCAAACGGGGTATCATATTGACAAGACCGCAAAAAAACGGATTCAGGAAGTAGATCATCAGTACACTGCACACGCCCCATAAAGCAGATACCCGCAGACAAATGTAACCGTCCAGATGAAATTTCTGATCTGAATAATCCCACCACTTTTTATGCAGTATCTTTTCCATCAGCCTTCCCGTAATATATTCTACGAACGAAGTAACGATCATTCCGCCGATAAAAAGAAAGATCAGATTTTCTTTTAATTCCGGCAAAAACACCGCCACCGCCACCGCTCCCGTTCCGTAGATCGGGCAGAGCGGTCCCGCGATAAATCCCCTGTTGACAAACTTGTGCCTGTTAACCGCCGCAACGATGACCTCGCCGCACCATCCGATAAATGAATAAATAAAAAAGATCCATGCCAGTTCATATATTGTGTTTACCATATTTTCTCTTTTGAATTCCTTTCCCGCACATCTTTTTTGCAAAGACGCAGTTTCAGATGCACCTTCGATAAAAATAATCCCCCCGGACACGGTTTTATACGAGACACTCACTCCTGCCCGGGAGGCGCCGCTTTATGTGATGCGTTCTTTTCTATCCGAGCACATCTTTATACAGGGCATGTTTTTCCAATGCCTCCGTGATTTTGACCATATCGGACAGATCTCCGATCATGATAACGCCTGCAAGGCGGTTGTTTAAAAAGTAATATTTACTGTATCTTCCTTTTCCCATATCTTTAAATTCTGCCGTCTTATAAAGCAGATTCGGATTTTTCCCGTTATCTCCGGCTGCGAAAAGAGCCGTGTTCATCCCATGGAATGTCAATGTCGGAGCTGTCGCCGCATACTCAATCTGATCCCCTGCCGCATTTGCGCCCGCGATACGTCCCTGTTCGGAAGCCTCCGGCCAAACAGCATAGTTTGCCCCGTTAAATTCCGCACAGTCACCGCATGCATATACGTTCGGAACACTCGTTTCCATCCGTTCGTTCACTTTAACGGCACGGTCCGCATCAAGTCCGATCTCCTTAGCCAATGCTGTATTTGCACGCACTCCCGCCGATACAACGACAACTTCCGCAGGAATCACCTGACCGTCAGACAAGCGGACTCCCGATACATGTCCGTCTCCTTCCACTGCTTCCACGGAAACGCCCGTACTGATCTTCACACCGCTCTTTTCGGCGAACATCCTCAAAATGTCCGAAGCGTTCTCGTCAAGCTGACGTCCCATAAGAATCGGAGCAGCTTCTAACACTTGTACATCAATCCCCGCTTTTTTCAGTTCCCAGGCAGCTTCCAGACCAAGCACACCGCCTCCGATCACAACCGCTTTCGCCGCATGTTCCATCATTTTTTCCAGTTTTTCCACATCTGCAAGGCGGCGGATCGCAACTACTTCCGGCAAAGAACTTCCTTCGATCGGAGGTATAAAGCACTCGCTTCCAAGTGCATAGATCAGTCTCGTGAAATGCACTTTCTCTCCGCTTTCAAGAATCACTTCTTTTTCATTTACATCGACAGACGCCACTTTCTTTCCTAACATTTGGAACACTTTGTTTTCTTCATACCATGACGGATCTACGATCGCGATCTGATCCGCGCTCAATCCTGCCACGATCGACTTTGTCAGCATCGGACGGTTGTATGCCGGATACTCTTCATCGGAAATGATCGTAACAGCTCCCGTTTTATCACGTTCTTATCGCCTTGGCAGCGTTAAATCCTGCCGTTCCGTTTCCGAGGATAACATAATATTCTTCTGTATTATTCAAAACGGCGCTTTCTTCTGCTTCAACTTCTATAAAATTCTCTTTTCCGACTCCGCACACCGGACATATCTCGAGCGAAGAATCGAAAATTTCTCCGCAGACAAGACATTTCACAAGCGTTCTGGCGCCTTTTTTCTTCGGCTTTACAGGTTCTTTGTTCTGCACGATGCACCCGAACTGATATCCGTACTCATAAGCGCTCACAAGATCCGCTTCCGATGGTTTAAACCGAACGCGGAATCCTTCCGATACTTTCATTTTCAGTTGTTTCAGACGCTGCGTAATATTCGGCACTCCTTCTCCGCTCCAACCGTAGCTTCCGAATGCGCCGGCATATTTTCCTCCGTGAGTAGCCGGAAACATTGCAAGTGTAAGATCCCATATCGGCTTGAGCGCTTCTCCGACAATCGTAGGAGTTCCAAGCAATATTCCGTCCGCAAACAAAAGTTCTTCGTTCACTTTCTCTGCGTCTGCCTCAACCATGTCATAAGACCTGACGTCGATATCGCCGCTGTCTTTGACTCCTTCCGCGATTTTTTCCGCAAGCATCTTCGTGTAGCCATATGCGCTCACATACGGGATAATAACTGTTTTTTTCTCATTCGGATTGACCACTGTCGACCATTCTCTGTATTGCTTCATAACCTGTCTGATCCGATCTCCTACGAGAACCGGTCCATGCCCCGTACAGATCATGGAAATATCCATTGTTTCAACACGGTCGAGAGCTTTAAGCATAAAAGGTTTGAACGGTCCGATAATGCAGTCATAATAATATTTCAAAGCACTTTGATAATCCGCCTCATTTTTAATCTCACTTGATACGACTTCCGGGAGACAGTAATGTGCACCGAAAGAATCACATGTTACAAGAATCTGTTCTTCCTCAATAAAAGTGTACATCGTATCCGGCCAATGAAGATTCGGAACAAACAAAAACTCAAGCGTCTTATTTCCGATCGTCATCTTCTCTTTATCCCTTGCCGGAATGCCGACAAAATCCCGGTTTACGATCTCTTTCAGGAAACCGAGCGCACATCCCGTAGCGATCACCTTCATCTGCGGACTATAATCGAGAAGGCGTTCTACGCTTCCGGCATGATCCGGCTCTGTATGACTTACAACAAGATAATCGATTTTCCGAATGTCGATCACTTCTTGAAGATGTTCCAAATATTCGTCAAAAAACTTCGCTTTTGCAGTCTCGAAAAGAACTGTTTTGTCCCCCGCCTTCATCACATAAGAATTATAAGTTGTACCGAATTCCGTATACATGATAATATCAAATACTCTGAGTTGATCGTCAATAATACCTGTCCAATAAAAATCATCTCTTAATTTCAAACTTTTCATTTTCTGCCTCCTCTTTTTCTTTTTTATGAAACTCCGTTTTTCTTGCAAATATCCGCCAGACAGCACTTCTCGCAGTACGGCTTTGTCCTTGCCGTACACACATCCCGCCCGTGGAAGACAAGCCTGTGACAGAAATCGCTTCCCTCCTGAGGAGGAATGATCTTCCACAATGCCATCTCGACCTTTTTCGGTTCTTTTATCCCATCTACGAGTCCGATCCGGTTTACAAGCCGGATACAATGCGTATCTGTCACAATCGCAGGTTTCCCGAACACATCACCCATGATAAGGTTTGCGCTTTTTCTTCCGACTCCCGGAAGTTTCATCAGCGCGTCAAAATCATCCGGCACTTTCCCTTCATACTCATCCCGGATCATCTTCATACAGCCGCTGATATCGCGCGCCTTGCTTCTGCCAAGACCGCACGGACGCACAATTTCTCAATCTCATCTACATCCGCTTCCGCCAAAGCTTCCACTGTCGGATATTTTTCATATAACCCTTCCACCACTACATTGACACGGGCATCTGTACACTGTGCCGCAAGCCGCACACTGACAAGCAGTTTCCATGCCTGATCATAATCAAGCGTACAGCCGGCGGACGGATATTCTTTTTTCAGCCGCTCGATCACCTGTAACGCACGCTGCTTTTTTGTCATCTTTGGTATCCCTCCGCTATCACTTCTCATCCATATGTTTTCTCAGTTCGGCAAGAGCTTCTGAAAATCTTTTTGACACAGCCGTCGGATTGCCTTTCAAATGTCTTGCTGCACGGATATAGCTTCTGTCTGTTCTGTCGTGCATCTTCGTCATCTCCCGGGAAATATTTTTCTTGATCTTCGCATATTCTTCCCGTTTATCTTCGCCGATCAATTCGTCAACCTTTGATGTAAATTCTTCCTTCATCAACAGTTCCGCCCTCTCCGACAATCTTGCAAGAAGACGCTGTCTCTCTTCGCGCCTTGCATGAACACGCGCCAGATATTCTTCTTTGCGTGAATTGATTTGTTCGCGGCGTTTCTTCTTTTGAACTTTGATCTCTTCTTTGTATCCCTCTACCATTTCTTCTGCGCGCTGACGGTAACTGTCCATATGCTCTTCTGCCAGTTTTTTGTAATCTTCCGCCATTTCTTCCGCACGTCCGCGGTAATCCTCTACATGTTCTTCTACACGCCTGCGATAATCTTCTACAAACTCACCTGCGCGCTGTCGATAATCTTCCACAAACTCACCTGCGCGCTGTCGATAATCTTCCACAAATTCTTCAGAAGCGACTTTTAATTTCTCCTGTATCTTCCTGATCTGTTTTTTGCTTTCTTCAAGCTGTGCAAGAATCCGCTTCAGATCCATCGCATCATTAAACGACTGCGTCACATCGACCGCCGCCGCAACAGTCAGCACAAATGCGATACCCTCCGCAATAATCGTCGGAATCTTCAGCACCGCTCCCTCGATCGGTACATGAACAAACTTAACAAGTAAAACGGAAAACAATCCCCACCCCAAAGACGAGGTAAGACAAATATATCCGTTCAGATTAAATTTCTGATTGCTGTAATCCCAGTATTTCACATTGAAAAGTCTCTCCATAACCGCCCCTGTAACGTATTCCAACAGCGTTGCTCCAACCATGCCGAATAAAAAGATCAACGGAATACTGTCTCTGACTCTGATCGTACTGATCAAGACCGCAAGCGCTCCGAATCCATAGATCGGCAGCATCGGCCCGTACATAAATCCGCGGTTTACCCAGCGGCGTTTCCGCACAGAAACAAAGCAGCATTCCCATACCCAGCCGATAAAACTGTAAATGAAAAAGAACAATACCCATTGTGTCAGATGATATGACTGCATGTTTATTTCTCCTCAATCGCTGTAATCAGGTCAACTCTTCTTTGATGACGTCCTCCTTCAAACTCAGCGTCAAGCCATGTCTCTACGATCATTTTCGCAAGCTCCGCTCCTACCACACGAGCTCCGAACGCCAGGATATTACAGTTATTGTGCACTCTTGCCATCTTTGCCGTAAACGGCTCGCTGCAAACCGCGGCGCGGATTCCTTTTACTTTATTTGCCGCAAGAGAAATTCCAAGACCTGTTCCGCAGATCAGGATTCCCTGTTCAACCTCGCCTGCTGCCACTGCTCTTGCCACGATTTCCCCGTAGACCGGATAATCACAGCTCTCGCTTGAATTTGTTCCGTAATCTACTACTTCATGTCCTTTTTCTTTCAGGAAACTAATGATTTCCGCCTTTAATTCTAATGCTGAATGGTCATTTCCGATTCCGATCTTCATATTCTTCTCCTTTTCTTTTCCACTTTATTTTATTTACATGCTTCTTTACAATAAAATTGATTTCTCTATCATCATAACAAATCCGGCGCTGTGATTCAATAAACCTAATTTACAAAACGCTCTTTAGAAAGCCGGTTCTGTCAAACAATTTTTATAAAAATATTTCCTCAAGTTGTTCCGGTTTCCCGGCGCGATAAGTCGCATCCGCTTCTGTTTCCGGTTCGCCCCATACCGCATGAACACAATCCACTCCCGCATTGAGGCGCATGCCATATCTGAAGCGCTGTCTCCGATATAGACGGTTTCTTCTTTCCGCGCTCCTGACAGTTCCATATATTTCAGCAGCGGCTGTGCCGACGGTTTATGCTCTTTCGTGTCATCGGCACATATGCATATCGAAAAATATTTTCGTATCGGAAGCTGATCAAGAACAAGCTCCAGTTCCTCGCGTGTTCTTGATGTTACGACACCAAGCGTACTTCCTTTTTTCTCCAGTTTTTCCAGAAGTTCTTCTATTCCGTCAAAAATGCGGATCATATCGATGTTCTTCTCTTCATTTGCCACCCACATTTCGACTGCGCCCGGGATTTTTTCTTCTTCCACCCCGAGAAGATGCATATTTTTCACAGATGTATTAGCCAGCACAAACTTCAGATCTTCTATCTCGTACCGCTCTCCTTTTACCGTCATGAGCATCTCCTGCAATGAATATAATATGCAGTCTCTCGTATCGATCAGTGTTCCGTCCACGTCAAAGACAATATGTCTGTATTTTGCCATTCCTATACCTCCCGCTGTCTTCTCAAATCTTTTTTCTTCTTTCTTTTTTCGTTTTTCAGGAAATTCCTCTCATCGTAAGCTGTATCCTCTTCTTTTTCATATCCACGCTCATCACCTTTACATCCACAACGTCTCCGACGCTCACTGCCTCAAGGGGATGTTTGATATAACGGTCTGTAATCTGGGAAATATGTACGAGACCGTCCTGATGAACTCCGATATCCACAAACACGCCGAAATCAATGACGTTTTCGCACCGTTCCTTTCAATATCATTCCTTCTTTTAAATCTTTCATTTCCAGTACGTCCGTTCTAAGAATCGGTTTTGGCATCTCGTCACGCGGGTCGCGCGCAGCTTTTCCAACTCTTTTACGATATCGCGCAGGGTGATCTCGCCGATTCCTAATTCTTCTGCCGTCGCTTTATAGTCTTTTATCGTAAGAGATAATCCCGCCAGATTATGAGCCGCCACATCTTCCGGTGAATACCCCTGCTTTTGCAAAAGGCCTTTTGCCGCTTCATATGATTCAGGATGGACGCCCGTACCGTCAAGCGGATTCTCTCCGTCGCGGATTCTCATAAATCCCGCACATTGTTCAAACGCTTTCGGCCCAAGTTTCGGCACTTTCAGAAGTTCTCTTCTGCTCGTAAACTTCCGTGCTCCTCTCTGTAGCTACAATATTTTTAGAAATCGCCGAACTGATTTCCCGAAATGTACGATAAAAGCGGCGCAGACGCCGTATTCAAATCAACGCCGACTTTATTAACGCAGTTCTCTACGACTCCCCCAAGCTTTTCTCCCAGTTTCTTCTGATTCATATCATGCTGATATTGTCCGACGCCTATCGACTTCGGATCGATCTTCACAAGTTCGGCCAATGGATCTTGAAGTCTTCTCGCGATGGACGCCGCGCTTCTTTGACCTACATCAAACTTCGGAAATTCCTCACTTGCAAGCTTACTTGCCGAGTAGACAGAAGCTCCCGCTTCATTGACGATCACATACTGAACCTGCTCAGGTATCTCTTTCAAAAGTTCCACGATAAACTGTTCTGATTCACGGGAAGCAGTTCCGTTTCCAAGCGAAATAAGTGAAATATGATATTTCGGAATGATCTTCTTTAGCAAGTCCTTACTTGCCTTGATCTTCTGCGGAGTCGTCGGAGCCGTCGGATAAATGACCGTAGTTCCGATCACCTTTCCCGTCGGATCGACAACTGCCAGTTTACATCCCGTACGAAACGCCGGATCCCATCCAAGCACTACTTTCCCCGCGATCGGCGGCTGCATGAGAAGCTGATGCAGATTTTTCCCGAATACGTCGATTGCTCCGTCTTCCGCTTTCTCCGTCAGTTCATTTCTTATCTCCCTTTCGATCGCAGGCTCGATCAGACGTTTATAACTGTCCTCGACAACTTCTTTTAAGACCGAAGTCGTATACGGATTATCATTTACAATCGTCTTTTTCTCTAAATATCTCAGAATATCTTCCTCCGGAGCCTCTACTTTGACCGTCAGTATTTTTTCTTTCTCACCGCGGTTCAGCGCAAGAATCCGATGTCCGGCAAGCTTTTCAACCGATTCTTCAAATTCGTAATACATCTCTAAACAGATTCTGTCTCCGGATCTTTTGCTGTAGAAACGACTTTTCCTTTTTTCATCGTCGTTTTTCTGATCCATGTACGATAATCCGCATTATCGGAAATGATTTCCGCAATAATGTCTTTTGCTCCGGCGATTGCTTCTTCCTCTGTCTTTACTTCTTTTTCTTCCGAAATATATTGCTTTGCGGTTTCTTCCAAAGGTTCTTTTGCCTGCTGCAGCATCATATACGCTGCCAAAGGCTCTAATCCTTTTTCTTTCGCGATCGTTGCCCTCGTCCGCCGCTTCGGACGATATGGCCGATACAGATCTTCCACTGTCACGAGCGTCTCAGCTAAAAGGATCTTCTCTTTGAGTTCTTCTGTCATCTTTCCCTGCTCTTCAATGCTCGAGATCACCTGCTCTTTCTTCTCTTCCAGATTTCTCAGATAGAGAAGTCTTTCATGAAGCTTCCTAAGCTGCTCGTCGTTGAGTGACCCGGTCGCTTCTTTTCTATATCTCGATATAAACGGGATCGTATTCCCTTCATCGATCAAAGTTACCGCCGCGTCAATCTGCCAGCGGTTCACATCAAGTTCTTCTGTCAGTTTTTGATTGATATCCATTTATAAAAATCCTCTCTCTAAATTAATTCACAAACAGCATTATACATAGTTTACCACACACGTACATTCCATTCCACCTTTTCCCGCGAACTTTACACGACTGCTTTACATTATTGACCGGTCTTGTCTGTCTTTGTTATAATATATGACTGAACTGACGCAATACAAAAACAGACATGCGAACCCGGCATATAAAAATTGCCGCCTCGTTTTGCGCGCCGAAACGAAATGGAGAAGTTATGGAACGTACGATCACATATAAAATAACCGACAGCGGACAAAACATCCGTATTGACAGTTTTCTCCGAAAGCACGGATATTCCATGCAAAATCTGACACTTCTTAAAAAAATGCCCGAAAGCATTTTAAAAAACGGAGAATGGTCTTATATGCAAACAACACTTCAGGCAGGAGATATTCTGACTGTCCGCATTCAGGAAGAAACTTCCTCTCCGAATATTCCCGCTGTCAATCTGCCGATCGATATTGTCTATGAAGATGAAGATATCATAGTGATAAACAAAGCTGCCGGAATGCCGATCCACCCTTCTCTTAACAACTATCGAAACTCTCTTGCAAACGCGCTGATGTGGTATTATGAACAACAAAACAAACCTTTTATTTTCCGCTGTACAAACCGTCTTGACCGGGACACTTCCGGTCTGACTGTCGTTGCGAAGCATATGGTCAGCTCTAATATCTTATCTTCCATGACCGCCCGGCATCAGATCGAACGGGAATATCTCGCCATTGTACGCGGACACGTCACTCCTTTTGAAGGAACGATAAATGCTCCGATCGGACGAACCGGAAGTTCTCTCATCGAACGGAAGATCGATTTTGAAAACGGCGAACATGCAATTACCCATTACCACACAGTTTTTTGAAAAAAACGGGCTTTCACTCGTTTCTCTTATTTTAGAAACAGGCCGCACACATCAGATCCGAGTCCATATGAAACACCTCGGATTTCCTTTGATCGGAGATTATCTGTACAATCCGGATATGGAACTGATCGACCGGCAGGCGCTTCACTCTCACTGTCTTCGCTTTCTCCATCCGATAACCGGAAGACAAATGACATTTACCGCCGATCTGCCCGAAGACATGGCAAGATTGTTTGCCTGAGAACCCCTTGAAAATCATTCTTTAAAATTATTCATTTTTTATTCCAAAAAGGGTTGACATATTTCAAAACCTATAATATAATAAATTTCGCTGTGAACGAAACAGCAAATGTGCGATTAGCTCAGCTGGATAGAGCGTCTGGCTACGGACCAGAAGGTCGGGAGTTCGAATCTTCTATCGCACGTACGAAAAGAGATGTTGCTTATGCAGCATCTTTTTTATTGTAAAATAATTCTTGATCAGGCTCGGATTTTCCCCGTCGCCGACAAAAAAACTCAGAAGAACTTTCTCCTGAGTTTTTTGATATCATTTCTTATTCTGCAAACTGTTCTGACTGCGCTTTAATCAGTTCTGTATCGTCAAAGTAATTGATCTTCATTGCAGCTTTTACTTCTGCAAGTGTCTGTGCCGCAACCGCTTCCGCTTTCTCGCTTCCCTTTTTAAGCATCTCATAAACCGCCGGAATATCTTTACTGAATTCTTTTCTGCGGTTCCTGATCGGCTCTAACTCGGCCTGAAGTACATTATTCAGAAAACGTTTCACTTTCATATCTCCGAGTCCGCCGCGCTGATAATGTGCTTTCAGCTCGTCCAGATCCGAATATTCCGGCAAAAACTCTGCAAAATATTCCGGTCTGCAAAATGCATCAAGATAAGTAAATACTGTGTTTCCTTCCAGTTTTCCCGGATCTTCCACCCGGATATGAGTCGGATCGGTAAACATACTGAACACTTTCTTCTTAATCTCCTCCGGCTCTTCCGACAGATAGATACAGTTCCCGAGCGATTTGCTCATTTTCGCTTTTCCGTCAATTCCCGGAAGCCGCAGACATGCCTGATTTTCAGGGAGAAGGATCTTCGGATCTATAAGTGTATCCCCATATACGGAATTAAACTTATGAACGATCTCTTTTGTCTGTTCGATCATCGGCATCTGATCTTCGCCGACCGGAACAGTCGTCGCCTTAAACGCCGTAATATCCGCCGCCTGACTGATCGGATATGTGAAAAATCCTACCGGAATACTCGTCTCGAAATTACGCATTTTAATCTCTGTTTTTACAGTAGGGTTTCTCTGAAGTCTTGACACCGTCACAAGATTCATATAATAAAACGACAGTCACATAACTGCGGAATCTGCGACTGGATAAAAAGCGTCGATTTTTCCGGATCAAGTCCGCACGCAAGATAATCCAAAGCGACTTCAATAATATTGCTGCGCACCTTTTCCGGATTATCCGCATTATCCGTCAGCGCCTGAGCATCTGCGATCATAATAAAAATATCGTCGAACTCTCCCGTATTCTGAAGCTCCACACGTCTTCTTAACGATCCTACATAGTGTCCCACATGAAGTCTTCCTGTCGGACGGTCACCTGTAAGCATAACTTTTCTCATAATGTTCATTCCCTCTCATTTCCCATTTTCGCTCCTGTCGAAATGTTCCTGTTAAAATTAATCTATCTTTATCCTGTTTATCTTTACCGCTGCTCTTTTATTTATTATGAGCGGCAATCCGCTTCTGCTTTGAAAATTTTTGTTTTGAGAGCTGAGGTATCATCTTCTTTTCCGGCTCATAGACGACTTTATAAAGTACATACGCCATAATCACCGCTCCGAATACGTCCAGAACAGAATGTTGTTTCAAAAACATCGTTGCAAGAATGATCAGCGCCGCCAATATGTACGCCGCATTGCAGACAGCTTTGTGTTTTTTCAGTTTTTCACTCTCATGGACAGCGATACACACGCTCAGCGTATTAAATACATGCAGACTCGGGAATACATTCGTACATGTATCCGCACGATACAGCATCCGCACCATATCCACAAATACATTATCTCTCTCAAATACGACCGGACGAAGATCCTGCCCATTCGGAAATATCGTCGATATGATCAAGAATATTGTCATACCGGTAAACATAACTTCGCCATTTTATAAAATCCCGGTACGTCCGTAAAGAAAAAATACACAAATGCAGCCGCGATAAACGCAAACCACATCAAATACGGAATAATAAAATATTCAACAAACGGAATCCACATATCAAACTGCGTCTGGATCACATGATAGTTTGTCGTTACATGCTTTTCCAAAAGCAAAAACCACGGCATGTAGATAAAAATATACAAAAATACCCACGCATGTTTATACTTTTTCAGCCAGCTTCCGAATTTACCACTTTCTTTTTTGCCCATTACACGACTGCCCCTTTTCATATGCAATCTTTTAATCTTTGCGATTGCAACGATTATAGCACGATTTAAAATGTACAACAACCTTCTTCATAAAACATTTAGGAAACATTTATTAAATTTTCCGGCTGTTATCCTGCAATGATATGCAATTTTTCTTCCAGTATCTCCACCGATGCCTTATATCGGGAAAACGCCGCCTCTCCGTCTGTATGGATCGGAAGGCTTCGCTGCGCCTCAACCGATACCGAAGGACTCCGAATGATCGTAATTTCTTTTGCTCCCGTATGTTTCCCAAAAAACGCTCTCGGCAACAGCCACACCGCCTTCAAAGGAGACATATGGTGCGCTATCACGATATCGATGCAGCCATCCGTCACGGACGCCTCCGGGGCAAATCGAAAACCGCCGCCTTCATATGGAAGATTCATAAAAGCCACAAAAAGAGTTTTTTCAAACATCTGTTTTCTCCCGTCAGGCAGCGTTACCGTCAACTTTGTCGGCCGGTCTTTTTTCAGACGGTCAAGGGCAACTACTGCGTAACTTAGTTTACCCAGCCCTATTTTATTCAGCCGCTTTTCCATTGTGACACGCACACTTCATGACAGACTCCTGCGTCGAACCCCATCCCTGCGCTTACAATAAATCTCCGGCTTTTTCCTTCTCTTGAAATCTGTCCTACATCGGCAGAAATCACTTTCTTCGGAGATAATACAGATTGAAGTGCTTTCATCGGATCTTTCGGAAGTTTTAATCCCCGCGCGAAATCATTGCTCGACCCTATAGGGATATACCCAAATGTTATCAGATCCGGACGTTTTATCCCGTTTACGACTTCATTAACTGTGCCGTCTCCGCCTAAAACAACAATCGTATGCCGTTTATCATCTGCCGTGATACGCCGCCGTCTTAGCGGCATGACCTCTTCTTTTTGTCAGATATACACGGTAATTTATATGTCGTGCCTTCAATTCTGATTCTATTTTCTGCCATGCTTTCATTCCCATTCCTGAACGCGCTTTCGGTTTATAATAAAATCATATTCTTTTTCCATTTTTATTATCTCTTATCTATTGTTCCTTTTATAAGCTCCGTCCGCTTTTTATGTTCTGTTTTGTTTGTCTTTCGTCAGCGAACCGCTTCGCGAAGCGCCCCGTCGAGATAACATCTAGCGACCGGCTCATATTTCCTTCAAAATCAGCCTTTCCATGCTTAATGCACCACTCAAACACATTCCCGATTACGATCATCCTGATATCTGTCGTAAATTCTTCGATCGGCTCATTCAATACTGCGACGCCTGCCTGCACTGCCTTTTCGACATAAGCTCTTACTGTCACGATCGGATACGGACGTTCTGTACGGATATCTGCATTCAACGCCTGGTTTTTCGTATCATAGTAACCGGACATAAACTCAACTCCAAGTTCACGGCAGTATTTTACATAATTCAAATACACTTGGATAATACCGTCTTTTACTGCTTGTACGCTGTCCGGAAGTTCCAAAAGATTCGGTTCGATCTGAGGCTGATCTTCTATATAGTAAGAAAGAAGATCATCTTTGTCTTAAAATGGTGGTAAAAGCTTCCATTGGAGACACCCGCCTCCTCACATATATTTTTGATAGACAGTTCCTCGTATCCGCCCTTCTGCAAAATGCGTTTCGCTGCCTTGAATATTTTTTCTTTCGTCTCCCGGGATTTTTGCTGCTGTCTTGAGATCTGTTCTTTTTCTTTCATCCAAGCACACTCCTGTCTGTTCTGACTTCATTCAATACATACAGCAACAGTTTACCACAGTATCTCATACATTTCAAGAAAACCGAGTGTGCTCTACAAACTTATCAAATGCAGACGGCATCGCATACTCTTCCTCTAATTGTTTTATCTTTACAAATATATTTTCCGATCCATCCGCTCCGTTTTCCACACACATTTGACCGACGTTTGGCGCCGACGTTTTTCCAGTTCATCGACCAGCAGTTCATATCCTGTCATATGCCATTCTACATGGCTGAAAATATGTTTTGCCGTTCCAATCCGTTTTACACGTACCGGAGTCAGCCCTGCCGTCTGCGCATACCCGATCACTTCCTCTGTCCTGAGGTGCCCTTCCACATTCGGAAATTCATACATTCCGGCAAGGAGTCCTTTTTGAGGCCGTTTCCTGATTGCCACTTTTTCATTATCCCGAAAAATAAACACCGTCCTCTTTTCTATTCTTCTTGCTTTCGCCTTTTTCTTCACCGGGAAATCCATTTCCCGTCCTTCCTTATGTGCTTTGCACAGCGCTTCAAGCGGACAGGCGGCGCATTTCGGCTCTCCGTTCGGAACACAGACGATCGCTCCCAACTCAATCAACCCTGATTAAAATCACCCGGCGCATCTTTCGGGATGATTTCTTCGATCAATTCTTCTACTTTTGATCTTACAGCCGCCGTTTTGATATCACCCTCATCTGCCGTAAGCCTCGATACTACGCGCAGAACATTTCCGTCTACTGCGGGTTTCGGAATGTGATAAACAAATGATCCGATCGCTCCCGCAGTATAATTTCCGATTCCCTTCAGCGAACGTATTTCTTCATATGATGAAGGAAACCTTCCTCCGTATTGTTCCATAATCTGACACGCCGCAGCTTTTAAATTGCGGGCCCGGTTATAATACCCCAATCCTTCCCACAGTTTCAATAACCTGTCTTCCTCGACAGATGCAAGTGCGCTCACATCGGGAAGTTCACTTAAAAAGCGCTCATAATAAGGCTTTACCGCCTCCACCCTCGTCTGCTGAAGCATAATCTCCGAAATCCACACTCTGTATGCGTTAATCCTCTTTCTCCACGGAAGATCACGCTTATTCTCACGAAACCACTCTACAAGAGGCCGGACAGATTCTTTTAAGATCGGATTGCTAGAACGACGTCTACCGCATCGCTCAGCTCGATCGCATCGCTTGTCACATCACAGTCATAGGCAAGCACTTTTACACCTTCCTTTGCCGTCTTTTGAAGCGCTTCGGCAAATTGAGGATGTGTCTCTGTATTCGGCGTGAAATAACGCACGCCTTTCATCTGGATCACAAAAAACACATATGCCTCATATCCATTCTTCTTTGCATCGGAAAGCTCTTCCAGATGTTTTACGGCTCGTTCGCTTGGCGCATCCGGGAAGCGGCACACTCCGTTTTCTTCTAATGTCACACCTTTGATCTCAATAAAAATCTTTCGGATTCCCCCGTTTTGATCTTCCGCTTCCACATACAGGTCAAAATGAGAATTTTTGTATACGGTTTCAGGCCGGATCAAAGTCACATTTCCAAAAAGATTTCCCTGTTCAATCCATTCTTTTACAACCTTATTCGGAATCTGAGAGTCCATATTGATCATTCGACTGCCCTTTTTTACGGCAATCAAGTCCCACCTTGTCTTTCTGGACGGATTATCGCTTTCCTGAATATAAATATCTGCTCCCGGCCGAAGAAGCTCGGCGCATCTTCCTGTATTTTTCACATGAACCGTTTCCTTTTCCCGTTTAATTCTGCATAGGCAATAAACCGGTTCGGACGTTCTATAAACTTCGCCTTATAAATTCGATCGTATCTCATTTTCCACCTCGCTTTAAATAAAAGCAAAAAGTCTGCTTCGGACTTTTCATTCTTTCAAAAACAAAAAGCAGAGTTTCTCATCCACCCTGCTTTTCATATGTTCTTCTGTGCACAGACATGTACACGTTTTTCAACTTACAGATTCTTTTTACAAAATCTTCGACAAAAATTCTTTCAGTCTCGGATTCTTCGGATTGCCGAAAAATTCTTCCGGTTCAGCTTCCTCAACAATCTGCCCGTCATCCATGAAGATCACTCTGGACGCAACCTCTTTCGCAAATCCCATCTCATGAGTGACTACAACCATCGTCATTCCTTCCTGAGCCAGCTTCTTCATCAACTCAAGAACTTCTCCGACCATCTCCGGATCAAGCGCCGATGTCGGCTCGTCAAACAGGATCACATCCGGATTCATTGCAAGAGAACGAATGATCGCAACTCTTTGCTTCTGACCTCCCGACAATGTAGACGGGTAAACGTCCGCTTTGTCTTCAAGTCCGATTCTTCCGAGCAGTTCAAGAGCCTGCTTTTTCGTCTCGCTTTTGATCTGTTCTTTTGTCGTTGTAATTGGGATAAGTTCTTCTTTTTTGCTTCGGAATATATTTTTAAACCGGATCATTCTGTTTTTATTTTTTGCTTTTTTCAGATCCTTGCACTGCAAATATGCCGGAGCCATCATTACGTTTTGAAGAACTGTTTTATTATTGAACAAATTAAAATGTTGAAATACCATACCCATATGGCGGCGATGCACGTTGATATCGACTTTCATATCCGCGATATCGACTCCTTTAAAAACAATGCTTCCGGATGTCGGATCTTCCATACAATTTAAGCAGCGCAGAAACGTACTTTTTCCGGAACCTGACGGTCCGAGCACCGCGACAATGTCGCCTTTATTGATCGTGATATTGATGCCTTTTAAGATTTCAAGATCACCAAAGCTTTTTCTAAGATTAATTACGTCTATCACTCTTCTTCAGGCTCCTTTCCAATAATTTTACAAGCAGTGTCACAACAAGGATCAATGCAATATAAATAAGCGCCATCACGAGATACGGAACCATGAATTCATAACTGTTTGTTCCGATATAGTTAAACGCCACATACAGATCCGCCGCGCCTACGAAACTTACAACCGATGTTTCTTTGATAAGCGCGATAAATTCGTTTCCGAGAGTCGGAAGAATATTCTTGACAGCCTGCGGAATGACAATCTTCATCATACTCGCCCCGAAACTTAATCCGACTGCACGTCCCGCTTCCATCTGTCCTGCGTCTACCGATTGGATTCCGCTTCGCATAATTTCCGAAATATATGCGCCGCTGTTCAATCCGAACACAAGCATCGCGACCTGAACTCCCGTTATGTTCCATCCGATGATCGGAAGAAGTACATAATAAAATACAAGAAGCTGCACAACCATCGGCGTTCCTCTGAACATCGCCACATAAACGCTGCATATACCGTTCAAAACTCTTGGGAGCACTTTATATTTCGGCAGCACCCTTGCCGTCGCGATAACAGTCCCGATCAAAATACCGATGACCAGACCGACAATCGCAATAAGGACTGTGTTCTGCAAACCTTGCACCACTTTTACATAGCCGTTTTGATCGATAAATATTTCTATAAACTTATCTACTTTTGCACTAAAATTACCCATTACTTTCCTCTTTGCTTTCTTCTCTCAAACGTCCAAAGAAAGGAAAACGCCGATATTTTCCGTTTTCGGAACATACCTGTATTTCCCTTTCTGATTTAATACTGTTTTCTATTCTTTTTGCAAAACTCTCAGTCCGAAATCATCCGCTCAATCGTCCGTTTCATTTCATACTGTTTTGAAATCCTCTTCTGTATTGCGCCGATTGCTCATTCTGCTTCCGAGAACTTATTGCATTGCATTAATCGCTTCTGTGATCGCTGTAGCCGGAGCTGCATCGATGATCACATATTTGATGTTTCCGTTCAGCATATCCTGAACCGCAAGTGATCCGCTCTTATACGGCTGGCATGTAGCCGGAAGTCCTTCAAATCCGAAAGCTTCGTCTCCTTCGATGTAGCTTTGCGCTGTCGTTCCCTGCTGTACGCCGATCTTATCTTCTTTTTTCAGTTCGCCAAGTTTTGCCGCAACTGCATCTGCATCTTTCAGATCGTCGAATGTATCGTCATCGCTCGGAACGATCAAACGCTGTGACGCCTGATAATATGTATCTGAGAATGTCACATATTGTTTTCTTTCATCATTGACTGTAAGTCCTGCGATAGCGATATCACATTTGTGCTGTCCTACAGAAAGACATACCGCATCAAAATCCATATTCTGGATTACAAGTTCTTTTCCAAGCTTTTCCGCAAGAAGAGCTGCCAGTTCCATGTCGATTCCGACATATTTATCGCCTTTTGTATACTCAAACGGCTCAAACGCTGCATTTGTGGCAACTACAAGCTGATCTTTCGACTCGTCAAGTTTTGCGGATTCTACTGCTGCCGGCTCTCCGCCGCCGAAATACTTGTCACAGATCTCATCCAGCGTTCCGTCTTCTTTTACTTCTTTTATAAATGCGTTTACCTGTTCAACAAGTTCCGGCTGATCTTTATCAATACCGAACGCATACTCTTCATTTGTAAGATCAACGTCGATCACTTTCGCCGTTTTCGCGCTGCTTCCTTTATCTTCTTCTTTACCGTCTTCTTTGCTTCCGCAACCTGCTGCCAGTCCGGCAACAAGCGCCGCACTTAAAACTACTGCTAAAAACTTTTTCATTTTCGTATTTTTCATTTTCGCACCCTCCGTTTATAATTCCATTGCTCAATGCTGAATAACCATGCATTCCATGCACTACATTCTAACACGTTCTGCATAAAAATCAAGCTCTTTTTTTAATTTTATGCATTCTGTTTCAGTTTTTATGTATATTATGCGTTACTTTATGCATAAATCTTCATTCTTTATACAGGTTTTTTGCAAAATACACATTTTCGCCGAAACAATTCTTATGCAAGCAGCGTCTTAATACCGAAGTAAAGAAGCACAATGACTCCCAGTACGATTCTGTAGTAACCAAACACTTTAAAATCATGTTTTCTGATATACTGCATGAGGAACTTGATCGCAAGGATGGAAACCGCAAACGAAACGACCGTTCCCAACAAAAGCAGAAATACCTGCATACCCGTGAAATTTAATCCGAATTTAATCAGTTTCAAAAAACTTGCGCCGAACATCGCCGGAATTGCAAGGAAAAATGTAAATTCCGCCGCAACTCCTCTTGATACTCCTATGAGAAGCGCTCCCACGATCGTCGCTCCCGAACGGGATGTTCCGGGGATCAGCGCCAATGCCTGAAATACGCCGATGATCAAAACCGTCTGTATCGTAAGCTGAGAAAGTTTTTCCACTTTCGGCTGCTTATCTTTCTGATAGTTTTCGATTACGATAAACAGAATACCGTAGATGATCAATGTCGCGGCAACAACATATGAATTGTTGAACTTTTCTTCTATAAAATCATTGAACGGAAGCCCGATCAGCATTGCCGGAATCGAACCTATGATCACTTTGACCCACAACTGGATCGTCAACATCTTCTGTTTCTGGGTTTTCTTCGGTGAAAACGGATTCAGCTTATGGAAATACATAACGACAACCGCCAGTATCGCTCCAAGCTGGATCACAACATAAAACATGTCAAGAAACGCCTGATTTTGTTTCAAATGCAGTAATTCTTCCAACAAGATCAGATGCCCCGTGCTGCTGATCGGCAGCCATTCCGTGATTCCCTCCACAATACCGAATATAATTACTTTTAATGCTTCTAACATCTTGCTTCTCCTCCTCCGAGAACAAATCTTTCAATCGCTTGCGCAACGCCGTCCTCTTCATTTGACAGTGTGATATAATCTGCAGCTTCTTTCACCTGCGGCTCTCCGTTTGCCATTGCGACGCCGAAACCGACTTCTTTCAGCATCACGGTATCGTTATCTCCGTCTCCGAACGCCATGATCTCTTCCCGCTTAATACCAAGCCTGCTTCCGAGATTGACAAGTCCTGTTCCTTTATTGACTCCCGCCGCGTTCACTTCTATATTATAACGAAGAGATCCGACCAGTTCCAAATCCTCATGACGGGCAAGTTCTTCCCACGCACGTTTTCTCTCGGACATATCCGCAAATAATGCCTGCGTTTTATCGAGACCTCTGTTTTCTCTGTCTACCAGTTCAAAAATATCATCCACCGGAATACGGGTTTTACGCATATATTCCCACATATTCGGATTTTTGTGATATCGTTCCACAAACTCCATTTTTTCTGCCGGAGCATATCCCTGTCCATCAAAATATACCTCTTGTAGAGTATCATATTTTCGACAAATTTCCAACGCCTTTTTCGCTGATTTGACAGACAACAGATGTTCTTCTATTACATTTCCCGTACGAGTGTCGATAATCCTTGCTCCATTAGACGTCAGCGCATAATTCATACCCGGAAATTCTCTCAATTCTTCCGGAACTCCCATCCACGGACGCCCCGTAGCTACAAGTACGACGATTCCGCTTCTGATCGCCTTTGCAAGAACTTCTCTTGTCCGCACAGTCAGTTCTTTTTTATCCGTCAGCAATGTTCCGTCCAGGTCAAGTCCGATCATTTTTATCTTATGCGTCATAGATATACCTCTTTCTTTTCCGTTCTGTCTTTCGCCGCTTTTAAAAGCGGCCTTCTCAGCCTTTATCATATCAAAGTTTGCCAAATAACGCAATTTGTAGTATAATGATTGTTCAGCACTTAAAAAATGCTTCAAGAAAGGAATTTAAAGCTATGAAATTCTACAAAAAACGGTGGATACAATCAGGCATCATCCTGATCAGTTCTCTCGGAATTGTACTTTCAGTTTTTCCTTCATTTGCAGATGACAACATTGACAATTTAAAAGGACAGACTTCTGCACTCGAAAGTGAATTAGACGGTATCAACAAAGATATTCTCTCTTTGAGCGAAGAGATCTCTGCAACAGAAATGCAGGTTGAGATCTTAAACGGTGAGATTGCCCGTACTTCCGATGCACTTGTCGAAGCTGAAGAAAACGAAAATGAGCAGTATGAAAATATGAAATCCCGTATTAAATATATGTACGAACACGGGAACGCAACACTGCTTGAGATGCTCTTTTCGGCGGAAAACATGGCAGATTTTATAAACAAAGCTGATTTTATCGAAAATCTGAGCGAATATGACAAAACTGCCCTTGACGATCTGAAAAATATTTATAAAAATATCGAAGATCAGAAAAACACATTAGAAACTCAGCAGGATTCACTTCTTGATCTGAAAGATGAACTTAAGAAAAAACAGACGGAACTCCAGGAAAAAGCAAAGGCGACTTCAACAAATCTTACGGAAGTACAAGCCAAATTAGAAAAAGCAAAGGCTGAAGAGGCTGCCCGCCTTGAGGCAGAGCGACTGGAGCAGCTCCAGCAAAACGGCGGCTACGACGATACTATTACAAACAACGGCGGACAGATCGACGCTTCTGCGGATGACGTCACACTTCTTGCGGCGATCCTGCAGTGTGAAGCTCATCAGAACTATGATTCTCTGCTTGCTGTCGCAACTGTAATATTAAACCGTGTGGAAAGTCCTCGTTTTCCGAATACGATCAGAGGAGTTATCTATGCAAGCGGACAGTTTGAACCGGTATGGACAGGTCGTCTTGACGCTGTTCTGAAGAAAGGTCCGACCTCTTTATCTATGCAGGTTGCGCAAGATGCGATCAACGGCGCAAGACTTGCGGCAGTGGCAGACTGTTATTATTTCCTCTATGCAGGATCTACAAACCGACCGGGAGTCAACATCGGAAATAACCTTTTCTTCCCTAGCTGGTAAAGATATCGTTATTGAAACCGAAAACAAAATCCCCGTAACAACGAACTCTTCCAAAAAAGTCAGACTTTTTGGAGCAGTTCATTGTTACGGGGATTTCTTACTTTTCAGTTCTATATTTTCGTTGTCTGCACAGCTTAACTTTTCTTTATAAAAGTCGTGCCGCACTTCGGACATCTTACTTCAATTTTCCCTTTGCCTTCGGGATGCGGATTTTTTGTTTACATGACGGACATGTATAAATGTGGTACACTTTTCTCTGCTGCCAGATGTTTTTTTGATTCTGAAACCAATTTCTTATCTTGTATGTTTTCATAAGATATGCCTGATTTTCTGCGTACCGCTTCTGTACATTTCTTGAAAATATCCGAAAATAACAGTAGATCACGACTCCCCAGCCGAAAATATATAAAAGCATGCTCACCGCGGTTTCTCCGAAAAACGCCGATAAAAGAACTACCGCCAATCCCGTGATCAGAAGAAACTTCGATAATTGATCGATACCGTATCTGCCCTGCATAAAACGTATTAATTTTTCTTTCATTTCCATCCATCCTTCTGCATTAATGCCTTTTTGATATGAATAACATTCTCTCTCGTTTCTCCTGCAAAGTCAATTAAAAGAATATAAAATCTTACTGCTTATAACCTGTTTTTATTCTTCTTCATTTAATATATTTCCACATATTGCATCAGAAACCAGATACACAATCTTTGAATCATTTAACATCACATATCTGTCATCCCCGACCCGGTTTCCTATATATAATGTCAGTTTCTTTTCTTTTTCATCTTCCTGATAAGTCACTTCTACCGCAGCCCTTAAATCTTCATCCAAGCCGTATTCTGATAATTCTTTTTCTTCTGCACAATAATCTGCCGTTGTGGACAGCTGCACAGCTCCAAGCCTCCGGCTATTGCGATTATTTGTTCCGTCTGCGTCTCGTCTGCACTGTCATATACAACAGAATTTTTATTTTGCGTAATAACTGCCTTCTCAAGATTGCCACTTCCAATCGATGGATAGTCGTCAAGTTGTATCAGATCTTCTTCTGTATAATTTAAATCTTCAATGACCTGACTCGAAACAGTATAAATAGATTTTTCCCCTTCTAATGTTGCATAAATATTGTCCCCTGTATTATTTCCGAAATAAACAGAAATGACATCATCATTATCATCTGTATACTCGATCGTATAAATAGGAACATCCAAACCATAGTCTTTTGCTTCATCTGCATTTTTCAACTTCCGATTTGCAGAAATACTGCCAACCGTATCTGCAATTTCATTCATAATGCTTTGATTAATCGGAATATCATGATCTAAAGCATCATACCACACACCATTTTCTTTTTCAAAGTTCAACTCTCCATTTTCTATATTTAAAGCGATCTTTTTAATCTTATCTCCTTCTGTATCTGTAATTCGTATCATTGTATTTGCCTGTGCCTGTTCGCTTTGATTCCACGCGCGAACCCACATATATATACATATAAGCGCCACGAAAACAATTATGAGCAAACCTATTTTCCTTTTTTGTGTCATGCTTTTCTCCTCCTGTACCAAACAACAAAACCACTGATTAAAATCACTGCAGGTATTCCAAAAATCATCAGTGTTCCGAATAATCCGGCATGCTGAACAGCATTATATTCTACACTAAGGCTTTTGGCTTCGATTGAGACATTTTTCACATTTTCAAAATTTACTGCCATTATGTTCATAAACAACTGTGTATTTTCCAATTCCGTAAAGGTATCTATAATCTGCTCATCTATCAGACTTCCTGCAGCAATCACCGTCAATCTACTTTCCTTCTCTGTATCTTCCGTAATTTCTTCCGACGCTTCTGCATTTTCTTCTGAAATTTCTGTTTCTTCTGTCTCTGCGGAGATCTCGCTTACTGTTTCTGTCGCATATGCTCCAAGAATATATTCTCCCTGCTTTTGGTCTTGCTCCGTCACTGCAAATGCCTGATCAGACGTTGACATAAACGGAACCGTTGTAATCGTATCCCTTGCCGGATCGTTCACTGTCATCCCATGGGTATTCATAACAAGTGTCATTTCTGACTTAATCTGTTCTGCCAAATCACCGCTTACAGATAATTTGGGGAAAATGCAATAAGGATTATTTTGATAACATCTCGTCATATCTGCAATGTAACCGCCTTCCATCGTCATGCCATATTCAGACAAAATACTTATCAGGTTCGGGAGCTTTTCCCCTTCTGTTTCTCCTAATAGGACGGTCACCTTTCCCCCTTGCTGCAAATACAGCTGCAACATTGTTTTCTCATCTTCTGTCAGATCAGAAGTTACTGCGTTCACAATAAGAAGATCACAATCATCCGGTACAGATGTTGACATAAGTAAATTAACTTCCGACAACTCATATCCATTTTTATTCATCAATTCCGTTATCGTTTCAGCAAGCTCTTGTTCCCCATGTCCTGTTGACAAATAAACTTTCTTTGTCTCCTCGCCTGTCACATAATTCAGTGCACTTGTGAGCTGTCCTTCTCCGTCAAATGATGTATACGATGTACTTCCATAATAATAGTAGGAATATTGATCCATCACCAAAATATCATCAAAAGAAACCGTCGTATTTTTTCCTGTTTCTTCACAGGAAATCACAATCGTATTTTCTGTAGTTTCATATTCTGACAAAACCGACGGATGAAGAACAGGATCTATCCACTCCATATGTATTTTATTCGATAAAGCCGCATATTTACTCAAAAATGTAACGATTCGTTCATCTGTATTTTCTTTTACGGCAATTATCTTCATCGATATTTCTTTATCCATTTCTTTCAGGAAATCTTCTGTCGTATCTGAAATCTCGTAAATTTTTGTATTACTCACATCTATCTTTCGGAATTTTTCCGGTATCTGGCATGCAATCAAGTTTATGACAACTGTAATTGCAAGAAAAACCGCTGTCATCGTCACGCTATACGCTCCATGTTTTTTTGCCGCACTTTCTCAAAGTCGTCTTCTAATCGACTGAACTGTCAAAAATAAAAATAATGTGATCATCGACAAGTACAATACAATTCCGCTCACATCTACAATACTATTTTGTGTAATATCGGTAAAAATATTTGTCAGAGCGAACCCGCCCAAAGACTCTGTAAACAGATTTTCATAAAGCGTCTCTTTCAGAAAATACACTGCTATCGCTACTGCCACTCCGACACAGCCCACTCCTCCCGCAATCGAAAAACTGTTCGTCATTCTCCATATGTAGAAAGCTGCCAGCAAAATAAGCAAAATTATAAACACAAGTCCGCTCATCGCCGTATTTGGAAACAGAGATAAGATACCATCCCATAAATATAGAATCAGAAAAATACCAAACGTCCCTATATACGCAATAATTTGACTTTCTGTAAGCGCTGATAAAAGCATTCCTATAGCTGCAAAAACACAGCCGAGCAGGAAGAACAATCAAAATCGAAATATAATCAACTGTCAAATACGCCGTCCCCTGCAATTTAATGATAAGAGGGAAAATACAAAATATAAGATTCGGGATTGCAATTACCGTCACCATCGCCAGGTATTTTCCAACCACAACTTTCCACAAACTCACTGGCGCTGTCAACAGAATCTGATCTGTTTTATTCTTTCTCTCTTCTGCAAATGAACGCATCGTAATCAAAGGAATCCCTACAATAAATACGATCAACGATCCTGAAAGTGTATAAGAAAAATACGGATATCCTGTTGTCATATTATACGCCATGAAATAAATTCCAGTAAATGCAATAAGAAAGGCAATAAATACACACCCTATTATAGACTGAAAATACGCTTTTAATTCTTTTTTATAAACCGCCTTCATCCTCTTTTCCTCCCTCTGTATTCATCTCACATTTTCTGGTTTCCACTCCTATCTGTTTCTCTCCCGGTCGGCTTTCTTTCACCCGTCCGTCCTTTACCTGTCTATCTTTCACAAGCGATTCTTCGATTTGCATATTTCTTTCTATATTATCGTTCTGTGTCAATTTCATAAACGCTTCTTCCAAACTCGTTTCAGGCGCCGACAATGAATATAATGTTTTTTTCTCTTTCGCAAATTCACAGAAAATCTCTTCTCTTACTTTTCTGTTATTCTGACTGCTTTTATCTCCAGTCACTTTTACCTGTACATAAGTACACTTTTCTCCTTTCACACGCATCTGCATCGCACAAACTCCGGGAATCCTCCCCAGTATTCTATGAATTTCCTCCTCCGAAGCCGATGTTTCTAATTCAATCACATCGTGAAACCCTATCATCTTCTCCAAGTTTTCCAGCGTATCCTGTGCTACCAGCTTTCCTTTAGAAATAATCAGAATATAATCACATACTTCTCTGATCTCCGTCAATATATGCGAGCTTAAAATAACCGTATGGTTCTCAGCCAACTTACGGATTAAATCTCTCATCTCTATAATCTGTTTCGGATCCAATCCAACGCTTGGTTCATCAAGAATAATCATATCCGGAAATCCTAAAATTGCCTGTGCCAGCCCTACTCTCTGACGATAGCCTTTTGAAAGATTTCGAATCAAGCGATGTTCCACATCCTGAACCTTTACCATTTTTTCTGCTTCATCAACAGCTTCTCTTCGTTGAGATTTTCTAATTCCTTTCAGCTCTGCTGCAAAATCCAAATATTCCCGCACAGTCATATCCATATAAAGAGGTGGATGTTCCGGCAAATATCCGATATATCTTTTGGCTTTTTCAGGTTCTTTCAAGATGTCATATCCATTAATCAGCACTTCCCCCTGAGTTGCCCCATGCATCCTGTCATAATGTTCATTGTAGTAGATTTTCCTGCTCCGTTGGGACCCAAAAAACCGTAAACCATTCCCGGCTTAATCTGAAAGTCCAGGTGATCTACGGCTAAATGATTTCCATATTTTTTTACCAAATTTTTTACTTCTATCAAAATGATATCCTCCTAACTTTGTATTCTTTCTGTGGATTTCTGCACTCCCCTCTATCTGTGACATATACTTTTTCAATATACTTTAATCTTATTTCCACATATTTCATACAATATATTTGTTTAAGACGATATCAAACCTATGTGAATCTTTTGTGGTAGAACTGTGATATTTTATAACATACATTCATGCACAGCCTGCGGAGTTATATCCCCCTCCTCCATCACTTTCAAAAGATGTTCCCTCTCTTGCGGCAGAACGCACCATGCAAGTCCGCATCCGGCCGAGATCGTACCCGGAACAGGAATCAGTCTGCCCGGTTCTTTTCTCTTTTTACAGTACCGTTCCATTGCCATCGCATCCGTTGTCGTATGAAAAGTGATCACAATTTTTTTCTCTCGTTTTTTCATCTTCTCCCCCGTTTCTTATGATTCCATAACACCTTGCCCCGCGCCTGTTCTTCTTATTCCTCAGCAAGCTCTTTTACGGCGCGGATTGCCTCGTCAATTTCCTCTTCCGTATTATAATGGGAAAAACTGAATCTGACCGCACCCTGTATCTTTGTTCCAAGCGCTTCATGCATCAACGGCGCACAATGCGCTCCGGACCGCGTAACGATCCCATATCTGCCGCTTAATTCATCGCTTATCTCTGCCGAATCATAATCGCCGATATTCAAAGAAACGATGGCTGCCCTTCTGTCCGTCCGAAAGTCTCCGTACACTTTCACATTCGGAATTTCAGCGACTCCGTTATAAAAACGGCGCATCAGCTCCAGTTCTCTTTTCCGCAGGCGTTCCATCCCTTCTCTTTCCAAAAATGACAATGCCGCCCGAAGTCCCGCGATCCCGTGACCGTTCAGCGTCCCGGCTTCAAGCGCTTCCGGCATCTGCGACGGATGATGCATATTATAAGAATCTATCCCGCTGCCGCCTGACAAAAGCGGACGGATCTTTACCCCGCTTTTTACATACATACCACCTGTTCCCTGCGGTCCCATCAGTCCTTTATGTCCGGTAAAACAAAGGACGGAAATCCCATATTTTTGTACATCGATCTCCCATACTCCCGCGGTTTGGGAAGCGTCAACAATAAAGAGAATACCATACTTTGCCGCAATCTTTCCGACACTCTCCAAAGAGATCATATTTCCGGTCATATTTGACGCATGAGTACATATGATCGCCCGTGTATTTTTTCTGACTGCCTTTTCCATCTCTTCATATGAAATGTTAGCATATTCGTCGCATGTAAGAATTGTCATCTCCACACCTTTCCTGCGGCATTCATACAGCGGGCGCAGCACGGAATTATGTTCCAGCACCGTTGTGATGACATGATCTCCCGGATCAAGTATTCCCTTGATTGCAATATTCAGCGCCTCTGTAGAATTTGCGGTAAACACAATCTCACTCGCATTTTCGGCATGAAAAAGCCGTGCCAGCGCTTCTCTTGCATCGTAGACTGTTCCCAATGCCTTAAGCGCCGGCTCCGATGCCCCTCTTCCGGAATTTCCCATCTGCCCAAACGCCGCTATAACAGCTTCCTGTACTTCCTTTGGTTTGTGCAAAGTCGTAGCGGCATTATCCAGATAAATCATTTTGTCTCTCCTCCTATATTAACGGATATATATTTTTGCTTCTTCACATTCGGAGTCTATTACTTTTCCGACAACCGACACTTTTGTTTCCATCTGTGCTTTATCAAATTCTTCCAAAATCGCATCTTTTTCTTCTTCCGGAACTGCCGCCAGCAAACCGCCGGAAGTCTGCGGGTCACTGAGCAGATCTACATACATCTCATCGGTATTTCCCGCTTCAAGAAGCTGTGCGACATGATTTCTGTTGCGATATGCTCCCCCGGGAATAAGTCCCATCTGCGCATATTCCTTTGCCCCTTCAATATAGGCGATATCTTTTGGCCAAAGCTCTATCTTCGCTCTGCTCGCCGAAGCCATTTCCCCGCAATGTCCGAGAAGCCCGAACCCGGTAACGTCTGTACATGCATGGATCGTAAACTTGTCCAGTATTTCCCTTGCCTTTTTGTTTAACTGCGTCATCACGGCAACCGCTTCTTTCCCGGCAGCTTCCGAAGCCATCTGTGCTTTGACCGCCGTATTGACGATTCCGCTTCCCAGTTGTTTCGTAAGGATCAGAACATCTCCTTTTTTACATCCGAAGTTTTTATAGATGCGATTCGGATGAACAAGTCCCATAACCGACAGTCCGTATTTCGGAACGTCATCTTGTATCGAATGTCCTCCAACAAGGACAGCTCCCGATTCAAGAACCTTTTCCGCGCCTCCTTGCAGAATTTCCCCTAAATAATCCGGATCCAGTTCCCCGGGAAAACAGACGATATTCAACGCGATCTTCGGTTCTCCTCCCATCGCATATACGTCGCTTAGCGCATTCGCAGCCGCAATCTGTCCGAACGTATAGGGATCGTCTACTACAGGCGTAAAAAAATCCAGTGTCTGTATCACTGCCGTATCGTCCGAAAGCTTATATACGGCCGCGTCATCCGAAGTTTCAAAACCGACAAGCAGGTTGTCCTCATGAAACTTCGGAAGCCTCCCAAGCACTTTCCCAAGCGTATCAGGACCGATTTTTGCAGCACAGCCGCCGTGTTTTGCAAATTGTGTTAAATGAATCTTCTCCATCTTCCTCATCTCTTCTTCCTCCGAAAAAATCCATAATAGTCGTTTTTATTATGACTCAAATCTACCTGTTTAACAACTGTTTTGTAGATTTCTAAAGCAGACCAAAAAAGAATCTTTCGGACTTCATCCCTCCACCGTTACAAAAAGAACGAAAGATCCGTCTCCGACTCTTTCGTTCTTTTCCTCTGTTTTCCGAAATCTACTTTAGAAAACGATTATTTTATTGTTCTGCGTCTGCGATATGCAAAGAACACACCTGCTCCCGAAAGAACTGCGCATCCAAACAGAAGCGCTGCGTTTGTCCGATCTCCTGTCTGAGGAGTCGTCTTATCCGGTTTTGTCTGCTCCGGCTGTGGTTGAACCAGCTGCTGCTGATTCGGATCTTTCACCTTCTCAAGTTTAGCAACTGCCGCATTCAATACGTTTAATGCGTTGTCTACTTCTGTCTGAGCTGCATCTTTATCAGCGCTGTTTCTTTTGCCGCATTCAACGCCGTCTCAAACGCTTTCCAGCTTTCTGCTGTGTAATCTTCTTTTTTCAAAGCTTCTGCATCTTTAATCGCCGCATTAAGCGCTGTTTTATCTGCGCTTTCCGGCTTCGGATTCGGGTTCTCCCTCTCCGCAACGTTTCTCGCCAGCGCGTTTGTCGCATCTAAAGCGCGCTCTGTTTCAGAATGAACGAGCATACGGTCTTTTTCGGATGCCGCCACCGCAGAACCTTGATATGTTCCTTTCTGCGGTTTTGCCAAATGCTCTACAACATCTGTCAATTCTGTTTTTTCTTCTGCTGTCGCGCTTTCACTGTTCAACAGATATTTTGCTTTTGCCACATCACGGATACCTTGTTTGAACAATTCATAACGCGGTGTGCTGTAGAAGGAAGCGTTAAAGTCCTCTCCTACCGCTTCTCTTTCCATCGGATAAATGAACCATCCGTCGCCCGGCTCCCAGTAACGGTAAGTTGCATCGCCGTGCATATCGTATACATAGTTATCCCATGCCCAACGCATATAGCCGTCTGTTCCTAATGTCATCGTGTACCAGATATCCCAATAGTTGTCGCCCGGATCACTGATCATAAAGTTACTCGGATAATCTCCCGTACATGTGTACATCGTTGTCGTCAGACCTAAGTCTCTGCGGTGATCTGACAGATCGTTCATCTGCTGTACGTTTCCTGTGTTTCCGAGATTGATCGAAATATCATCGATACGGTCTGTAAACTCATAATATTCCGGAGCTGCATAGTTCAGCGCCGAAGAGATCTTAAAGTGGTTTCCATCTTCGTCTTTCACTGATTCGATCATCTCAACCGCTGGTTCAAGCTGATCGAGCCCTCTTTCGTCCATTGAAATATAAGTGATGTCAAACCATCCCATTTTTTTGGAATGTTCCATAAAATCTTTTAAGAACGGTTCCCACATCTCTTTCCACTTTGCAGTTCCCGGATTGTGTGATTCTTTCACTACTTTACCCTGCGCTTCATCATAGTAAGCGATCTGATTGTTCCATGGAACGATACTGTAACACTTGATCTGTCCGATTCCGTTTGCAGGATCTAAAACTTTGCACTCGATCATGAAATTGATCCATGCATCATACCAATCATAATCAAATTCCCATGTTCCGTCCGCTTTCTTCGTCCATTTTACCATCGAAAGATCGTTATAATATGACTGATGATTCCATGCCTCTTCTACGACATTGGCAACTACGTCATGACCTCCGATCGAAACATACTCTTTGATCGAGTCTCTCATCAAATTAAAATGTTTTTCTGTAAAATAGAAATCTTCCCGCACCTCGTTTGTGATGCCGCCCGACGGATTTTCACCTAAACCTAAATAATAATTCGCAACTGAAAACGGATGCTGCCAAACTTGCAGTTCTGTTGCCTCCGGCGCCGGCTGTACAAGGTTCAGCACTTCGATGTTGTACGTAAGCTCGAACGGCTTGTCTAATTCGTCCGCCGAAACCGTAATCGTACCTGTATAATTTCCTGCCGCTGTATCTTTCGGAATCGCGATATTTACCCATGCAAACTGTACATCTTGTGCATCGATATCTTTCTTCCCGCCTTTGTAGATCACATCCGGATAATTTTTTGTCTGCCCCTGTGCGTTACGTCCTTCTTTTGCCGCAATTTCTTTGAGCCATTTAATATCAATATTGTCTTTTGACAAAACCTGTCCCTTTTCATTCTTGAAATCGCTTGCTGTAACCTGAACATTGTGAACGTCTTTTTCTGTCGTCACGACAATTTTAGAATTCAGTTCATCATTCAACCAGGCTGTTCCGTTATAAACGCTTCCGTTTCCTGCTTTCAGCTTATCATAATCAAGCTCTGTCTCTAAGAGTTTTTCATTGCCTACATATGCGTTCATAAATGCCAGAGCCGGATCGACTGTAATCTTAGCTTCTGCTAAAACACTGTTGTCTTCAGCGCTTGCCGCTGTGACAGTAACTGTCTTTTTCACATCGATCTCTTTTGCAGTCAGTTTTCCATCGTTTACTTCTACAACACTGCTGTCGCTGCTTGTCCACACAAGCTTCGCATTTGCATTCCACGGAATGACAGACGCCGTAAGCTCTGATGAAGCGCCGGGTGTCATCGTCAGCTCCGTCCGGTTCAATACGATCGAATCAGGCACAGTAATTTCATCGTGAAAAACAACAATCTTATCAAGCTGTATTACTTTGCCTTCAATGCTTTCTCCCTCTTTCGGAACGACACGAAGCGTATGCTTTGTATTCGCAAGATCTTTTTTCTCAAATAATTTCTGTTTGTGCATTGCTCCGGCATTTTGTGCCGCCAGTTCTCCGACTTTCACATCGTCGATATAAACGTCGCAGTTCATATGAACTGTATTTTTGCTGGCATGGATCTCTACTCCGGTTCCAGTAAAGATCATCTCATAAGACACATCAACGCCTTTTGCGCTGTAATGCTCTGTTCCGTTATAAAACAAATTTCCGTTGCCGCTTCCCGCAGTCCAAGCGCCTGCCGGCTCGTACTGGATCTGAGCTCATGATTTGTTGTAAAAACAGCATCGTCAACTTCTGTATATCCCGGAAATTCCGGCTCGGCAATCTCTGCCTCAAATGCTTTTGCATACACAAACTGTACGCCATAAACGCTTCCTGTCCCTGTAGAAGCTTCATTTCTTTTTTCTAAAACTGTGATATGAGCTGTATGATTTCCTGCCGCAAGCGTTTTGCTTTCAAACAATTTTGCCTCCGGTTCTGTCACTGCGGCATAGGCGTCGCATTCTACTGCCTCGCTTCCGTCAATGCTCACGCTGAACATTGCATGATTTGCAGCTTTTTTACCGTAAAGCTCCAGTTTTGTTCCGTTGAATGTAATGTCCAATGTCGCGCCTGCCGTGTTGCTCCAGTGCTCTGTAACGGAAGCGTCGCCCGCTCCCGCCGATTCCCATCCGCCGTTATTTGCATTACCGTCTGAATATACAAAACGTGCGTCTGTATCATCGATGATCTCGAAATCATCTGCTGCCGCATTTACGACAGACGGCGCAACCAAAGTGATGACACAGCAAAAGGCAAGTAGCCATGACATTACCAGTTTTTTGGTCTTTTTCATTTGTCTTAATACCTCCTTATTATGTAGGGGATATCTGTATTTTTGTTTTCCTTTTCCCCATGTAAACTTACTCAACTCAAAAGCTGCATTTCGGGACAAAACATGCCGCTTTCCTATGAGCTGTTATCGTATTGTATCAAACTTTTGCAATACTGTCCTTACACTTTTATCTATCCGTTTATACTTTTTGCCATTCTTTCTTTTTCACCCATAATAAATATTTTTCCTTATGTCCTTCTCCTGTCGTTACGGAGAAACAACGCTGACTGCGTTTTGAAGAATTTCTGCAATCGTATACATATTTGTCACTGCTCCGACTGCCAGTTTTTCCTTTAATCCGTAAAAGTCAAGACATGTGCCACACGTCAGTATCTCGACGCCTTCTTTTTCCAAAATCCTGATATCTTCTAGCAGTCCGAACCTTCCACCGTAAGTTTCGCGCCTCCGTTGTAAAAAAGGATTTTATCCGGAAGCGTATCAAGCTGCGTCTCCGCAAAAAAGAAACTCTTCATTAAACTGCGCCCAGCTCATCATTTCCGCTTCCCATTTTATCAGAAGAAACCGCAACGACCGTTCCGATACATGTCGCGCATCCCGCAGATGATAACTGCACTTTGTTCATCCCCTGCGCACTACTGTTACTTCCATTTTCTGCTGCCGGATTGTGATCCGATTCGCCTGCTTCTTTCCCCCCGCCTTCTGCCTGCGCCCGGCTTTCTTTTCCTGCGGTCTGTCCTTTTTGATCGCTTTCTGATACAGCCGCGTTCTTCTCTTCTACCGTAATCATCACTTTGTATTCCCGATCGCTGATCTTTTCCGATTCCGCTGACGCGCCGCTGCTTTTTGCCATCTTCATGACATTTTTCATTGCCGTCTCGTTATCTACAAGCACTTCTATCTGTCCTGCTCCCTGTAATTTTCCAAGCGCTTTTTTTGTTTTCACTACCGGAATCGGACAGTGATCTCCCATTGCATCTACTGTCATTTTCACCATAAGACATCTCCCTCAAAATTTTATTTCTTATTTTATATTGTATCATGAATCATGCCGTATTTCACTTTGAAAATTCAAGTTGACGAAATCCACAGACAGTAAAAGCTCAGCCTGTGCATTCGTAAAACCGCGCTGCATGGCTGAACTGTTACAATTTAGATTGTTTTATGCTTTCCTGTTGTACATGCTTGTGGTAAACTATAGCTATATTCGCACACACTGTATGGAGAAAGGATATTATTATGTGGATTGCAGACAACTGGAAAGATTATGAAGTTATAGATTGTTCTAACGGAGAAAAACTGGAACGATGGGGAGATTATCTTCTTGTTCGCCCCGATCCTCAGGTAATCTGGAACACGAAAAAGAATCATAAAGGATGGAAACAGATGAACGGCCATTACCACCGCAGTAAAAAAGGCGGCGGGGAATGGGAATTTTTCAGTCTGCCTCAGCAGTGGCAGATTCACTATGGATCTCTTACATTTAATTTGAAACCATTTAGTTTTAAACATACCGGACTCTTTCCCGAACAGGCGACAAACTGGGATTGGTTTTCGGAAAAGATCCGAAACGCGGGACGCCCGGTAAAAGTTTTGAATCTTTTTGCCTATACAGGCGGCGCAACTCTTGCGGCAGCGGCCGCCGGAGCGCATGTCACCCATGTGGACGCCTCAAAAGGCATGGTCGGCTGGGCGAAAGAAAACGCAGTGTCTTCCGGGCTGAAAGACGCTCCGATCCGCTGGCTTGTCGATGATTGTGTAAAATTTGTCGAACGGGAGATCCGCCGCGGCAATACTTATGACGCGATCATCATGGATCCTCCGTCTTATGGCCGCGGTCCGAAAGGCGAAATATGGAAGATCGAAGATATGATCCACCCGCTCATCAAACTTTGCACAAAGATCTTGTCTAAAGACGCCCTTTTTTTCCTTGTCAATTCCTATACGACAGGGCTTGCACCCGCTGTACTTACGTATATGATCTCGACAGAACTAAAGCCATGGAACGGCCATGTAGAGTCGCAGGAAATCGGACTTCCTGTCACTGATTCGGGACTTGTCCTCCCATGCGGCGCATCCGGACGATGGGAATCTGACTGATCACACTTTTATCCGGCTTAATATTTCTCCGATCGGAGCTGAAATCGTCAGTTCTGATCGGATATTTTTTGCCGTTTCTGATTTATTGATCACCGCAAGACGGCTTCCTCTGAAATAATCGATAAATCCTGCTGCCGGATAAACTACGAGAGACGTGCCTCCGATAAGCAGCATATCTGCAGACGCGATCGCCTCCACAGCGCCCCGGATCGTCTCCTCATCAAGACCTTCTTCATAAAGGACAACATCTGGTTTCACGACGCCCCCGCAGGAGCATTTCGGAACACCTTCGCTTTTTTTGACATATTGTGCATCATAAAATTTCCCGCAGTTCATACAATAATTTCTGTGAATGCTGCCATGCAGTTCATACACTCGCTTACTTCCTGCCAACTGATGCAGACCGTCTATATTCTGCGTAACGACAGCCGTAAGTTTTCCCGCCCGTTCCAGTTCTGCCAATTTCAGGTGAGCCGCATTCGGCTTTGCATCAAGAATCATCATTTTTTCTTTATAAAATTCATAAAATGCTTCAGGATACCTCATAAAAAACGTATGACTTACAACCTGTTCAGGTGAAAAACGATACTTCTGATGATAAATCCCATCCGCACTTCTAAAATCCGGTATTCCGCTTTCTGTCGAAACTCCCGCTCCGCCGAAGAAAACGATACTTTCACTTTCTTCAATCATCTTTTGCAGCCGCTCTGTTTCCCGCTCATACATTTTTCAAATTTCCTTTCTCAACATGTTTATCCATAATTTCAAGCATTTTTTCCCATACGATATCCGACGTATCCGCAATCCGCTCATTTCGCTTACACACCTGAGCCTTATGCACTCCATGCTCTGCCCAGCTTTTCCCGTCTGATGCGTCATTTAATAAAAGCGGCTGGAAATTATCGAGCAAATGAGCGAATTTTGCATCCTCTGTACTATATTCTTCAAATTCATCCCACAAACTTCTGAAATATGTTCCCTGATCTTTTGGAAGAATACCGAAAATACGCTCTGCCGCTTTTAACTCCCTCTCTCTTTTTGACTTGGTGCCCTCGGAATCGTATGCATAAGTATCACCCGCATCTATCTCGACAAGATCATGGATCAGTACCATGACGATCACTTTCATCAGATCAACAGGCGCGTCCATATGCTCTTTCAAAAGTATCGCAGACAATGCCAGATGCCATGAATGTTCCGCATCGTTTTCTTTCCGGCTTCCGTCGGCAAGATATGTCTGCCGAAAAACGCTTTTCACTTTGTCCGCTTCAATAATAAAACGGATCTGCTGTTCAAGCCGTTTCCTTTGTTCTTTCTTCTCCGTCATCTTACTTTTCGTATTTTCGCTCATGCCATACGCCTTCCTTTCTCCTCATATAAATAAAAAACCTCCCTGCCGGGGCAATCCCGCTACAGAGAGGATAGCAGACTTTTACAGATCGACTTTACCTGTCGTATCGCCGTTAATTACATAATAAGCTGCTGACTCTTCCGGCTTCAGATAGATCTTAACATCTTTCATATCGCCGACTTTATTTTTCAAAACTTTTGACCAAACATATTTTATTTTGTCAAAAATCTCTTTGTCTGTATATTCTTTTCCCGCAAACTGAAGAAACATCTCTGTTTTCAGTTCCGCTTTCTTAGATGCCGCCTTTTTCACCGGCGCTTTTTTCTCTGCCTTTGCCGGAGCTTTTACTGATTTTTTTACAGCTGCCTTCTCTTCTGTCTCCGGTGTATCTACCAAAACTGCCGCTTTTGTCTCAAGCTTTTTCGTTGTGTCTTTCTTTGTCTCAATCGCTTTCGCTGCTTCTTTCTTTTCCGGCTCTGCTTTTACAGGAGCTTTTTCAGAAGCTTTCACTTCTGCCTTTTCCTCTGCCTTCACAGCTGTTTTCTCTTCTTCCTTTACTGCTTTCGCCGCTGTTTTAGCCGCCTTTGCAGGCTCCGCTTTGATCGCATTTGCTATTTTAGCCGCTGCCTTGATGTCGAAGTTGTTTTCTTTACTGCCATACTTGTTCCCTCCTAAAATAATACAACCAAGTATTTCCGATACCGCTCTCTAATCCTGTTCAGTATCACTTATTCAACCCAAATCAAAAAGTTTCATAGGGGATTGTACCTCATTTTTCAGAAAACGTCAAATTTTTATCATTCTTGCTGTAATTTCAGTCCGCCTTCACTGTAATTTTCTTATCATCCGGCTATTTTCCGAGATGAAAAACCTTATGATACACGCATCAGATTCCACCTGAAATGAGCTGCCAAAAAACGGAGCAGCACCGTTGCCGCCAGTCCTAATATCGTACCGTAAGCTTCTCCGAATGCCGTTCTTCCGACTACACAGACGATTCCTCCCGCAATCGCAGCGCATGCGTAAATATGCTTTACAAGAATATACGGAGTCTCGCCTGCCATAATATCACGAAGCACCCCTCCTCCTACTCCTGTAAGCGTTCCGATAAATACAAAGAAAAACACATTTTCCCCGCCGACGGCCCGCACCGCCGCCTGTATCCCCACTACTGTAAATATTCCAAGTCCTGCCGTATCGCACCAGAACATCAGCTTATCATAATAATCTGTCTTTACCCGAGACTCAAAAGCCGTCGGTTTCGCATATGCGATCACAAAAAGAATCGTCGATGTCAGCGCCGCCACAAGAACATAGACCGGATGCGAAAACGCCCCCGGCGGCGTCAATCCGAGTATGATATCCCGCATGATCCCGCCACCTACCGCAGTTGTCGCCCCGAGCACATTTACCCCGAAAATATCCATCTTTTTTTCTATGGCGATCATTGCTCCCGAAGAAGCAAACGCTACTGTTCCGATCAATTCCAAAATAAAAATAAATTCATCCATACCACAAATCCCGCCTTATCAGATTTCCGTTTTCCTGTGTTATGACTGATAACTTCTGAAAAATGCAGAAATATCTTTAAGCATTTTTACAAGTGCGTCAATTTCTTCGTCATCCAGCTTTTCTATCACGGCGTTGGTCATCTGACGATGGAACTGCTCGTGATGATAAAAAGCTTTCTCTCCTTTTTCCGTAAGCGCTATATATACGACCCGTCTGTCCTCTTCACTTCTTTCCCTCTTCACATATGCCTTTCTGACAAGCGCATTGACCGCAGTTGTGAGAGACCCCGCCGTGATCTTCAGCTTTTTAGCTACGGATGACATTGTATTTTCACCGGATAATCCGATTGCTTCTATGATATGCATATCATTATTTGTAATATCTTTAAATTCTTCGGTTATGATCGCTTCTTTTTCTAATTCCCATATTTCATTAAACAGATTTACAAGCGTATCATTAATTGTTCTGTATGCATCCATCGGACCTCCTCCTTTTCCATATATTGTGTTCCATAACCGACGCTTCTTGCGCCTGCATTTTCGTAACCTATATTATAGCACACACTTTGTTCGGAAAAGAAGCACTTTTTACATTTTACGAAATCTGTCATATCGATGATTCAGCAGTTGTCTTTCATCCATAGATCCGTATTTTTTCAAAAAAACGCTGAGCATGTTTTTTAATTCTTCACATACCCCAGCCATTGTCTGTGACGTATACGACTTCGGTTCTCTGATCACCTGTTCCACTATCCCTAAGCATTTCAGATCATCCGCCGTCAGTTTCATCACTTCCGCCGCTTCTGACGCACGCTTGCTGTCTTTCCAGAGTATACTTGCAAATCCTTCCGGAGAAAGAACCGAATAGACAGAGTTTTCCAGAATCCACACTTCATCTGCCACAGCCAGAGCCAGTGCTCCTCCGCTTCCGCCTTCCCCGATCAGTACCGAAACGATCGGAACTTTTATCGAGGACAGTTCATATAAGTTTGAAGCGATCGCTTCTCCCTGTCCGTGCTCTTCTGCTTCCTGTCCGCAAAATGCTCCCGGAGTATCTACGATACAGATCACCGGACGTCCGAACTTTTCTGCCTGCCGGATCAATCGTAATGTTTTCCGATATCCTTCCGGAGACATCATCGCAAAATTGCGTGTCACATTTTCTTTCGTCGTCTTTCCCTTCACCTGAGCGATCACCGTGACCGGAATGTTCCCGAACATTGCAATTCCTCCTGCCACTGCAGGATCGTCTCTAAAAAGCCTGTCTCCATGAAATTCCATAAAATCAGAAAACAGCATATTCACATAGTCTGTTCCGACCGGACGGTCTGTTTTTCTTGAAAGAAGAACTCTTTCCCACGCGCTTATTCCGCCTTTTGACCGCACCTGTTTTGGCATAGTATCTTCTTGTGTAGTGCTTTCAATCTTTTCGGTTTCCCCGGTACTTTCTTCTGTTTTTTCTTTTGTACGGTCATGCATATGCAAAATACGCGCAAGAACGCTTTTCATTTCCGACCGCTCTACGATCCGATCTACAAATCCATGTTCGAGCAAAAACTCCGACCTCTGAAATCCTTTCGGCAGCTTCTTTCCGATCGTCTGCTCAATCACCCTCGGTCCTGCAAACCCGATCAGCGCATTCGGCTCTGCCAGAATAATATCTCCAAGCATGGCAAAGCTTGCCGTTACTCCTCCTGTCGTCGGGTCTGTTAAAACGCTCACATACAGAAGCCCTTTTTCACTGTGCCGTTTCAGCGCAGCCGCCGTTTTCGCCATCTGCATAAGAGAAACGATCCCTTCCTGCATCCTTGCGCCTCCAGAACATGCGAACAAAATAACCGGAAGATTTTCTTTCGTAGCCCGTTCTATCGCTCTTGTGATCTTCTCACCGACCACTTCGCCCATGCTCGCCATCATAAAACGTCCGTCACATACTCCGATCACCGCCGGATGGCCCGCGATCATAACTTTCCCTGTAACGACCGCTTCGTCAAGTCCGGTCTGTTCCCTTAATCTTCGTACTTTTTCCTCATAACCGCTAAATTCCAGAGGATTTTCAAACTTCATCTTTGCATCCCATTCTTCAAAAGTTCCGGGATCTGCGATCATCTCGATCCGCCGTCCTGCATGCATCCTGAAATATCCGTGACACTTCGGACAAATATAATTGTTATTTACGGCATCCTCTGCCAAAATAGCCGCGCCGCACTTATTGCACTTTTTCAGCAATCCTTCGGGAACATTTCTTACTTTTGTATTTTTCGATGTTCCATGTTCTTTCCCTACGGTCTTTTTAAACATATTATGCAGTTTCACTACTCAGCCTCCGAATAAAATCCACATCTGTCTTTCCTGATATAAAATCCTCGTTTTCCGAAATCTCATACTGGTAATCGACATTCGTTCCGATTCCTTCTATAATAATTTCTCCCAGAGCGCTCCTCATCTTATCTACCGCCTCTCGACGGTCTTTCCCGTGAACGATCAGTTTCGCCAACATGGAATCATAATAAGGCAGCACCTCGCATCCGCTGTAAACAGCCGTATCTACACGGATCCCGTTTCCTCCCGGAAGATGCAGATCTGTGATTCTTCCGGCTGACGGCATAAAATTGCGCTCCGGTATCTCCGCATTGATCCGACATTCGATCGCATGACCTGTCATCCTGATATCTTCCTGCCTGAAAGTAAGTTCCCCGCCGTTTGCGATCCGTATCTGCTCTTTGATCAGATCGATCCCTGTTACGCACTCCGTTACCGGATGTTCACCTGTATCCTTGTGTTCATTTCCATAAAATAAAATGTACCGTCTTTTTCCAGCAGAAACTCTACTGTTCCGGCGTTTGTATAGCCTGCGGCCCTTGCGGCCTTTACCGCCGTTTCGCCCATTTTTTTACGAAGTTCATCTGACAACGCGGCGCACGGACACTCTTCGATCATCTTCTGATGATTTCTCTGTATCGAACAATCCCGTTCTCCGAGATGAACTATATTTCCATATGAATCTGCAAGGATTTGAAATTCAATATGACGAGGATGCTCCACAAAATGCTCGATATACATTGTTCCGTCTCCGAATGCCTTTTCCGCCTCTTTGCGCGCCGTCACAAAACAACTTTCAAACTCTTCTTCACTTTGCGCTGTCCGCATCCCTTTTCCTCCGCCTCCCAAGGCGGCTTTAATGATCACAGGATATCCGATGCGCGCCGCTTCTTTTTTCCCTTCTTCCAGATCTAAAACCGCTCCGTTTGTCCCCCGGATAACCGGAATCCCTGCCGCGATCATTGTTGCTCTTGCTTCTGTTTTATTTCCCATCTTACCGATCACTTTAGAATCAGGACCGATAAAGGTAATCTCGCACTGTTCGCAAAGTTCTGCAAATTTTGCATTTTCCGATAAAAATCCGAATCCGGGATGAATCGCATCTGCTCCCGAAACGAGCGCTGCGCTGATCAAATTCTGCATATTCAGATAACTTTCCGATGCCTGCGCCGGACCGATACAGACTGCTTCATCCGCAAGCTGGGTATGAAGAGCCTCCTTGTCAGCCTCCGAATAGACTGCCACAGTTTCAATTCCCATTTCTCTGCATGCCCGAATAATCCGAACCGCAATCTCGCCACGGTTTGCGATCAATATTTTTTCGATCATAAATCTATTCTCCTGCCATAAACGTCAATTCTGCGCTTACTACTACTTTACCGTCCACACTTGCAACCGCTTTTCCGATTCCTACCGGACCTTTTTGACGAATAATCTTTGTCTCTAATCTCAACACGTCGCCAGGAAATACCATTCCTTTAAACCGGCAGTTTTGTATTCCTCCGAAAAATGCAATCTTTCCTTTATTTTCCGGCGTACTTAAAATCGCCACTGCTCCTGTTTGTGCAAGCGCTTCTACAATAAGTACCCCCGGCATAACCGGTTTATTCGGGAAATGGCCTTTAAAAAATTCTTCCGTATATGTTACCGCTTTATAGCCTATGGCAAATTCCCCCGGTTCATAATCTTCGATCCTGTCGATCAGGCAAAACGGATGCCTGTGCGGGATGATCTGCTGGATCTGTTCTATATTTAAGCTTTTCTTTGTCTCTCTTTCCATCTCCGTACTCTGCCTCCCTGATATTTTTACTATGCCGTTTTTGTATCGTTCTTTATTTGATGACAAAAAGAGCTGTCCGTATTCTACCGCCGCTCCGTTTTCGACAAGAACCTCTTCTATCGTTCCCTCAAAATCACTTTCGATCTCATTCATAAGCTTCATCGCTTCCACGATCCCGAGAACCGTTCCCTTTTCTACTTTGTCTCCTGCCTGCACGAAAGGAGTTCCTCCTTCTTCCGGCGACGCATAGAAAATTCCGACAAGCGGAGCTTTCACTATTTTGCCTTCTAATAAGACTTCCGCATTTTCTTCTGTTCTTGCAATCTCCGCTTCTGTCTTTGTTCTTCCTGCCGTTTCTGCCGATACTGATGTGCAGACGTTTCCGCCTTTTTTCAACTTCAGCTTTACTCCGTCTTCTTCGTATTCAAATTCGTCCAATCCGAATCCCGACACAGCTTCTACCAACTGAAGGATCTGTTCTGTCTTCATTTTTGCACCCCGCCTTAATCTTCATATTTTTTCACGAGAAGAGAAGCGTTATGACCTCCGAATCCCAGTGAGTTTGTCAATACATAGTTTACATCCTTCTTGACCGGTGAGCCTACCGCATAATTTAGATCACATTCGGGATCGACATTTTTTGTTCCCATTGTCTGATGAATGTATCCGTCCTGAATGCTTTTTACACATACGATAAACTCAACTCCGCCTGCCGCTCCGAGAAGATGACCGATCATCGATTTCGTTGAGTTAACGACAACCTGATCTGCCGCGCTTCCAAGTGCGCTGCGTATTGCTCTTGTCTCAAACAGATCGTTGTGATGCGTGCTTGTTCCATGTGCATTAATATAGTCGATCTGCTCTGCCCGTACGCCTGCTTCCCGCATTGCAAGCTTCATCGCCATTGCGGCGCCCTCTCCGTCTTCTGCCGGTGATGTGATGTGCCATGCGTCCGCCGTTGCTCCGTACCCTGCAAGCTCTGCGTATATTTTTGCGCCCCTTGCCTTCGCATGTTCCAGTTCTTCCAAAACAATAATGCCTGCTCCTTCTCCCAAGACAAATCCATCTCTGTCTTTGTCAAACGGTCTTGATGCACAAGTCGGATCTTCTGATGTAGAAAGCGCCGTAAGCGCCGTGAATCCTGCCAGACCTGTCGGAGAGATCGCGCTCTCCGCTCCTCCTGCAACCATGATATCTGCATCACCATACTGAATTGCCCGAAAAGCATCTCCGATACAATGTGAACCGGAGGCGCATGCCGTCGCGACATTTGTGCATTTTCCCCGAAGTCCAAGCCGGATCGAAATATTTCCCGCCGCCATATTTGAAATCATCAGCGGAACCATCAGCGGATGAACTCTGTTCGGCCCTTTCTTTAGGATCGTCTCATAATTATCTTCCACACATTTTAAGCTTCCCACACCGGATCCGACGATCACGCCTGCCCTGTAAGGATCTTCCTTTTCCATGTCGATTCCGGCATCTTCAAACGCCTCTTTCGCTGCTGCCGCCGCGTATTGTGTAAACAATTCCATTCGTTTTGCAGATTTAAAATCAAGCCGTTCTCTTGCATCAAATCCTTTTACCTGCGCTGCGATCTTCACTTTATAATCAGAAACGTCAAATTGAGTGATCGGTCCGATTCCGACAGTTCCTTTTTTAATCTCATCCCAAAAAACATCCACTGTATTTCCGATCGGAGTAACAGCTCCAAGACCGGTTACAACAACTCTTCTCTTCATACTTCCTCCTTTTCAAGCGGAGCGATTATAATTACATCGCCATGCCTCCGTCTACGCAAAGCACCTGCCCGGTAATGTATCCGGCCTGCTCTGATGCAAGAAACGCAACAGCCTGCGCCACATCTTCCGCCTCTCCGAATCGCTCCATCGGAATTTGCAGAACTGCCTTTTCTTTCACTTTTTCCGAAAGAACCGCTGTCATTTCCGTCCGGATAAATCCGGGCGCGACTGCATTTACTGTAATTTTCCTTCCTGCAAGTTCTCTCGCCGCTGATTTTGTCAGACCGATCACCCCTGCCTTAGATGCGGCATAATTTGCCTGACCTGCATTTCCAAGTACCCCGGACACCGAAGAGATATTAATGATCCTTCCGCTTCTTTGACGTATCATTGCTCTTGAAACAAAGCGTATACAGTGAAACGCCCCCTTTAAGTTTGTATCTACGACCGCATCAAAATCATCTTCCGACATCTTCATAAGCAAACCGTCTTTTGTAATTCCCGCATTGTTGACAAGAATATCAATTCTTCCAAACTCTTTCATAACCTCTTCAAACATCTTTTCGCATGATTCAAAAGAAGCTACGTTACACTGAATCAGTTTTACCTGTCCTCCCGACGCTTCAATCTGCTCTTTTACTTTTTCAGCTTCGTCTTTCGACCTGTTATAATTAATGATCACGACTGCGCCTTCTGCCGCAAGTTTCACCGCGATCGCTCTGCCGATCCCCCGGGATGCCCCGGTTACAACTGCAATTTTCCCTTTTAACATCATTTTCCTTCCACTTTCTGTCGCTTTAACATAACTGTTCTGCCGCTTTTTCTGCTTCTTCCCATGTACCGACATTGAAACATTTTACATTTCTGTCAATCCGCCGTATAAATCCAGACAATGTCTTTCCCGGTCCGATCTCCACAAATGTATCTACCTGCGGCGATCAGTTTTTCCACACTTTGCTGCCATCTCACAGGAGATGATACCTGCCGTATCAAAAGATCCTTAATCTCTCCTGTTTCTCCCACAAAATCCGCAGTCACATTCGATACATAAGGAATGACCGGTTGATTCAGCCTGACATTCTCCAAACACGCGCAAGCTGTTGTCCTGCAGTTTCCATCATCGGAGAATGAAACGGACCGCTCACATTCAATAAAATAACTCTCTTTGCTCCTGCTTCTTTCAGGCTACTTCCCGCTGTTTCCACTGCGCTTTTTTCTCCTGTGATCACCAACTGACCGGGACAGTTATAATTTGCGATCCATACATTCGGAATCTTTTCCACTACTTCTTCTGTCCGAGCGCCTGTAAGTCCGATTACAGCCGCCATCGCCCCTTTGTTTGCGGGAACGGCTTCTTCCATAAAAATCCCGCGTTTTCTCACCATCAGAACTGCGTCTTCTGTAGAAAATGCTCCTGCCGATGCTGCCGCGCAATATTCGCCTAAGCTCAATCCCGCTGTAACGTCCGCAGTCATCCCCCATTCTCTTAATACATGCTCTGCTGCCATACTGACAGTTACCAAAGCCGCCTGTGTATATTCTGTCTTATCAAGAAGATCATTTTTCTCAAAACACAACTTCCGCATATCAAGCGACAATAATTCAGACGCCATATCAAATATGTCTTTTGCCGTCCTGCTGTTCTCATAGAAATCTTTTCCCATTCCGGCTGTCTGTGCGCCCTGACCCGGAAAAATAAATGCAGTCTTACTCATTAAAATACTACTTCCTCTGATTTGTTTTTCTGTTCCTTTTACTAACTTTCGGATCAGCATTTCACATGTCATCTTCTCTGTGACAAGTCCTGCCGACTGTCCTGCCATCAGGCTTCCGTTTTTTACGTCACCTTCAACGACTGCTTTTTTTAAACCGCCAAGTGTCAATGCTTCCAGCTCTTCAAAAGACGCGCCCTCTTTTTCTTTTTGCAGATACAGTTTCGTCATCTGATTTCTAAGCGTCCGCACCGGATGTCCGCATGATCTTCCGGTAACTTTTGAATCGATATCTCTTGCCCTTATAATTTCATTTTTATAATTCTCATGAACCTGACATTCCTCTGTTACGATAAATGCCGTTCCCATCTGAACTCCTTTTGCTCCGAGCATAAATGCAGCCGCAATCCCTCTTCCGTCTGCAATTCCTCCTGCCGCAATGACAGGAATCTTTACCGCATCTACAACTTGCGGTACAAGAGTCATTGTTGATGCCTCTCCGATATGCCCTCCTGCTTCCGTTCCTTCTGCGACAACCGCATCGGCATGACAGCGTTCCATTCTCTTTGCAAGTGCAACAGACGCAACAACCGGAATCACTTTTACATCCGCTTCTTTCCACATCTGCATATATTTTTCCGGAGAACCGGCTCCTGTTGTAACAACTTTTACCTTTTCTTCCACAATTACCTTTGCAATTTCATCTGCATACGGACTCATAAGCATAATGTTGACTCCGAAAGGTTTATCTGTCATCTTCTTTGCCTTTTGTATCTGATCTCTCACCCATTCAGGAGAGCGCTTGCCGCTCCGATAATTCCCAGACCGCCTGCCTCGGATACTGCCGCTGCCAGATGATATTCTGCAACCCATGCCATCCCGCCCTGAATGATCGGATATTCAATTCCCAAAAGTTCCGTTATTTCTGTTTTCATTTTGACAATACTTTCTCCTGATACTTTTTTCTTTTTTATTATCGGCCTCTTTGTTTCTATTTTCATTTTTTATATCCGGTTTTTTATTTTTTACTCTTTGTGAGCCTCCATATATGCCGCCGCATCTTTGATCGTTGTGATCTTTTCCAGATCTTCGGAAGGAATCTCTACTCCGAATTCTTCCTCAAACGCCATCACCAATTCAAAAAGATCAAGTGAATCTGCCCCCAAATCTTCTTTAAATGATGTGTCCTCTTTTAAAGTTTCGATTTCTACATTCAATGCCTCTGCTACGATTTCTTTCATTCTCTCTGTCATGATAATTTCTTCCTTTCTTTTCTCTTTTACTTTATTTTTTATCCACAATTTGTTTTCGTTTGATCTCTCAAAGAGATTTACCATTCTAAAATACTTCCAGCCCATGTCAGCCCTGCGCCAAATCCGGCAAGCAATATTTTTTGACCTTTTCTCAATCTTCCCGTTTGAACAAGTTCATCCAAAAGGATCGGAATCGATGCGGCAGATGTATTTGCATAATTTTCCATATTTATCGGAAAACGGCTCATATCGACTTTTAATTTCTTTGCCGCCGCTTTCACAATCCTTTCATTCGCCTGATGCAAAATAAAAAAATCAATATCTGCAATTTTCAGTCCCGACTTTTCTAAAAGCTCTTCTGTCAGCTCCGGTACTTTTCTGACCGCAAATTTAAATACTTCCTGCCCATCCATGCAAATTCCTGTTTTATGACTTTTCTTTTTCCGGCTGATATCTTCTGCATTTTTACTTACGTCATCGTGTTCTTCCACTGACGATCCTTCATCACTTTTTGATAAGACATCTTTTGGATTATCATCCTGTTCTTCAAACAGACTTTTTGATCTTAATGTCAGCACAAAATCTTTCGTGCCGTCAGAATGACCTGTCTGCCAATAATGATCACCTTCTTCCGCTTTCAGTATCAGCGCGCCTGCGCCGTCGCCGAATAATACAGATGTGCTCCTGTCACTCCAATCCACAAGGCGACTCATGCTTTCTGCGCCGACTACAAGAATCGTTTTATAGATTCCTGCGCGAATATATGCCTGCGCTGTATTGAAAGCAATCACAAATCCCGAACAAGCTCCGTTCAGATCAAATGCCAACGCGTTCTGGGCGCCGATTCTCTTTTGAACAATACACGCAGCCGATGGATAAATCACATCCGAAGAAGATGTCGCAGTTAAGATCAATTCGATCTCATCCGCATTTACTTCTCCGTTTTTCACGCCCGGGCCGCAGCCTCCGCCGCCATGTCTGATGTTGTCTCTTCTAATGCCACATGCCGGAATCTGATTCCGGTTCGTTCTCGTATCCATTCATCCGACGTCTCCATGACATGCGATAGTTCATCATTGCTTACTGTCCGAATCGGTAAATACGATCCCGTTCCACAAACTCTTCCTATCATTTTCTTCTCCGTCATATTTTATTTGATTCTTAAATATTTCGACTTTCAAAGTATAACACTAAAAAATAATTTGTCAACTGTTTTTTTCATAATCTTTCCGTTCAATCCGTAAACAATAATTTAGAGCAGCAAGCTCAGGTTATCTTTGCAAATAGGTTTCTTTCGCTTGCCACTCTCTTCACAATCGATTCTCCTTTGAATTTTACTTAGAGAACGACTTGCAACGGCAGTTCTTTATATTAACTTCTGCCATTGATAGAAATATTTTAATTACAAATCACTTATCTTAAATGTGGAATAGCCTTCGTAATAATAACTGTGATCGATACCTTTCATATAAACCTCACGGTCATTGATTCTGTTCGTCAGCGCCTGCTTTAATATATGTTTGATTTCAATATCTTTAACAGGACTGCGTTCCATGGCAGAAAGATAGTCCTCTTTATCTACACGGCTCCAATCGATTACCTGACCTAATTCTTTTTTTAAAATCAAATCAAGCCAAATTCTTGTACTTCTGCCGTTTCCCTCATGCAATACCACATTGGGACTCACAAAGAAATCTATAATTGATTTCCACTTTTTGAGTACGTTCTTTGCCGGTTCCCTCTGCTTGATACACATATATACTGTCAATCAGTTCAACCAGCATAGAACGGTTTAACTCTGTTACATTTTCATACTTGCGTATGGTTTCTAAAAATTTGTTTGTATTTTTCGTCTTGTAGTCCTCGGCTTCGATTTTCTCTTTTAATGCCTTACGCCTTTCTTCAAGTTCTCTCTGCTCATTTTCATAAGTTACAGACATTTTCTCAAAACGTCCATCAGAAATCTTTCCTGCTACATTCTGCTCAAACAGCTTCATTATGATACTGTCAATTTCAGCAATACGCTTTTCTGCCAGTTCCAATTCCTGTTTAAACTGCTTGATTTTCTTACCGCCGCCGGATTCACTCAACACCCTCATTTCTTCAATGAACTGGTCGCCTAATGTTTCCATATTCTTGATATGCTTTTGAATGTCGTCCATGACAATCTTCACTAATGCGTCATAGGAAATTGCATGAGTTGTGCAGAGGTTGCTGTTTCTGGCATATGTCCTGCAACGAAATCTCGGCTCTCTCCCGTTTGGATTGGAGAACGCCATATTGCGTCCACAGTCCGGGCATTTTACAAGCCCCACAAACATATTTGGTCGTCCAGTCTTATTTGGTCTTTTCTTTACACTGATGAATTTCTGTACCAGTTCAAAGGTTTCTTCATCAATGATAGCTTCATGGGTGTTTTTTACAACAATCCAATCTTCCTTAGGAACCGCTACCAGTTTTCTGTTCTTGAATGATTTTGTCTGTGTCTTGTGCGATACCATATGACCGAGATACACTTGATTTTCCAAAATCATCTTAACATTTTTTCCAACCCAGTCGGTAGGGAATCGGAACCCTGTGCTTGTTTCCAGCGTGCCATTCTTCATTGCTCTGTAGGCTCTCGGAATCAAAATCTTTTCTTCACACAATGTTCTTGCTATCTGATGAACACTGTTTCCCTGTTTCGACATTTCAAAAATACGCTTGACGATAGGCGCTGTTTCCGGGTCTATCAGTAGTTTACGCTTATTGTTCGGGTCAACCCTATAACCATACGGAGCGAATGAACCGCAGAACCCGCCACTTAAAGCAGTTGTTTTCTTGACGCTTCGGATTTTCTTTGAGGTATCACGTGCATAATACTCATTCATAATAGATTTGAATGGCATCATCTCGTTATCCTCATATCTTGTGTCAACATCATCATTCAGTGCGATAAAGAGAATGTCATTGTTCGGGAAGATTTCTTCCACGTAATACATGAACATGGCATTGTTGCGACCGAACCTTGACATATCCTTTACCATGATTCCACTAGGCTGTGTATCTTCCATAGCGTCCTCAATCATGCGGTTTAAATCCGGTCTGTTGAATGTTGTGCCGGAATAGCCATCATCTACATACTCGTCAATGATTTCAAATCCTTTTTCCTTTGAATAATATCGGAGCATTTGCAACTGGTTTGTGATACTGTTGCTTTCTTTATCAGCGTCACCATCATCTTTGGATAAACGTGCATATAATCTAACTCTTAATCTTGCTTGCTGTTTCGTCATTTTTACTCCTTTCCAACAGCAAACAAACAACTTATATCCTGTTAATATTATACCACGCTACTTAATTATTTTCAGCCGCTTATTACACTGTTCTCAATTTAATATCCATTGTTTTCCTGCTCGATTTCCTTTTGAATCAGCCTTTTAATCAAATGCTGCAAATCCACTGTACCGGAGAACACTGACGTTACATAAAAGGTCGTATTTCCTATTTTTATTGTATTGGACTGTACTGTTTTTCCTATAATCCCACCTCATTTCTTCCAACAAAAAAACACCATTTCTGGTGTCTTTCTGCTAATCTACACTGATTACTTTGCGTTCATACTTCTTTTCCTGCAAATCAATCTCCGCATAAACCATGTATTTGTCATTAAGTTCCGTCTGTCCAGTCTGAATACAGGTTGTCTGATGAATCTGGTTTATCCACTTTCCTTTCTCTGTGTCAGGACTTTCATGTATATGTCCGTGCAGAGAAAGAAGTGGCTGTTTTTCTTTCAGAAATTCGTAAATATCAACAGAGCCTATATCCAAATCTTGATAGCGCAACTGTCCTAATCTCAATCCCGCAGGCGGCATGTGCATAACGTAAACCGCTTTTTGTCTATCGTCCGGCAATGGAAGTTTCTTCAGCACATCACACATATGCGGTAATTCTGTTCTGGAATATTCCAGCCAGTTGTAAATCCTGTCATAATCAACAGCATTAGAGATTCCGGCTACAGGACTTAACTGACGCTGCGGAATATAATGTGTTTCTGTAACAACCCTGTCTTTACAACCGAACGGATGGTCTAAAATATAGTTCATGCCGATAAATTCATATCCATTGACAGAAAATTTCCTACCAGCTATATTGCAGACATTTTCAAATCTGTCGCAAAGATTGTCAAACATTTCATCTGCTGCCAGTAAATCATCATTTCCAAGCATGGCAAGGTATGTGATGTCCTGCTTTTTCAGTTCCTCAAAATATTCATCAAGGAATCCATTGATAAAAAACGATTGCTCACTGTGGCGGTCACATTGTTTTGGTAACATATCCCCGCCATTTACAATGACTTTGATTTCCTTTTCAATGGCTACGTCCAGAATCTTTCTGTACTTCTTTTTATCTCCGTGTAAATCTGTAACATACAATATCTTCATATCACTTTCTACCCCTTTTAATACAGCATTTCTTCCTAATCATAGTTAAAAGTATACCATATCAGAGATAGATTATCAGCAGCTTATATCTGACATACAGACTGCAAAATTTTTGCCTTATGCACCTCCTTTACTGTGTGTTTCCGAAGCAGTCAGATGGCTTTGGAAGCTCCACTGGACTTTCACCATTCTCATTCCTATGAGCAGAACCGCACCATGCGAGTGTATCATTATTCAGATATACAGGTCATGGCAGAACGACCATTCCACAAGTCGCTCTCGGATCATTGCATGAATCGCTCGCTTTTTTAGGTCATGGCGTACAATTTCCGCTGGCTCGCTGCATATCAAACGTATCTGACTGCTTTATTCAGTTGTCAAAGAACTACCGACTGTATTTGCCAGTCTATGAAAATCCACTACCTAGATAATGGACTTTCATAGATTGACAAGCGGAGCAGAGGAAAGGGGAAAATGCTCCGCCCGTCTGAATGATTAGATTACGACTATCTCAAAGTTTGCAATCATATCCATGACTGCTGCCTGTATTCTGCCTTTTAATTCAGAATCCACTACCATGTAGACGTTACCGTATTCGTCATACAATTTGCGTAAGCTCAACTTTGATATGTACCCGTCATAGAAATCCAAGATTTCCTGTATTGCAGTTTCATCACCATTCGTAGCCGCCACAATCACAGCAAACGGTATATGTTTTTGGTCTTTGTCCATGCTTATTCCTCCTCCATCATTTTTCGTAATTCTTCCAGAGTGCTTGTCCTGTGACGGTAAACAGTAGTGCGTACCACGTTCATAAGCTCTCCGATTTCTGCGTCAGACATATCCATAAAGTATGACAACAAAATGATATTGCGTTTTCTCTCTGGCAAACATTTGAGTGCTTTGCTTAACTGGTCGTCAGATACTTGTACTTCCATGCCAAGAACATTGAACGCTGTATAATCGCTGGAATACTTGTCATAAACGCCTGCTTTGTTCAATTCCAAATCTGAAATTTCAGAAAACGGAACTTCATGTTTCAAGCGTCTTGAAATATCACGGTTATACTTCATTGCTGCTCTTTTAATGACTTTCTTTGTAAGGCAATCAAACTGTGCTTGAATAGCCTGTTGGAAAGAAGATGACTTCATGCTGATTCACCTCCTTTCTGCGTGAGAGTAGATGAGGGTGTTTTCCCTCTATCCCCCTTTCCGCACAGTAGCTACCCACGCAGCAGCTATTTGTTGCGTTTTCAGAAATGAACTTGAAAAATATTTTTACGCACGAAAAAAGCACAAGAGAAAAGGCTGTATAGCGTTCTTGTGCTTTATCATTTGTACCTGTTATATGATGTAAAAAACCACATTCAAGGGTGTATTGTCCTGCTATGGTAATTTCAGTTTTTTTGACAATAAAGGGTATGTCATAAAATGTCGATTATGAGATTCTTTCAATGCGGCTACCTCCTAGAGCCGCAAAACAAAAAAACCTTATATGATTTATCCACCGAATTGAGGAAAAAGAAAAACGGCGGCTTTATCTTGACCGCCATCAAATCAGAAATATTTTTGGATAAGCAAAAAGGTTACTGCCGATAACGGTTTTTTTTATTTACCGTATAACAGTAATTTTGTTCTTTTAACACACTAGGAACTGACAAACCATATAACACGTTTTTCTATACCTGTTAGAAAATCAACAGGAACAGTAAAATGTATTGAGGTGATTACATATGCGTAAAAAAGAAGATAAGTACGATTTCAGAGCTTTTGGTCTTGCCATCAAAGAAGCTCGTATGAAACAGGGTCTAACCCGTGAACAAGTGGGAGCAATGATTGAGATTGACCCACGTTATCTGACAAATATTGAAAATAAGGGGCATCACCCAAGTTTACAAGTGCTTTATGACATTGTTCATTTATTGAATGTATCAGTAGACGCTTTTTTTCTTCCTGCTTCTGATCTGGCGAAAAGCACCAGAAGAATACAGTTAGAAAAGCAGCTTGATAACCTGTCTGATAAAGATTTAGTTATCATGGAAAGTGTCGCTGACGGAATTATTAAATCTAGGGAAGTGGAGGAAGATTAAACTTCCTCTTTTTCACTCCCTATACGAGTTGATTCTTTTAATTTTTGAAAACACTCGTCACTGATTACGTGTTCCAGTTTGCAAGCGTCTGATTCTGCTAGTTTTGGGTCTACACCCATTTCTGTAAGATATTTTGTAAAAAAGCAATGTCGCTCATAAATTTTCTCAGCCATAGCCTGCCTACTGTCTGTTAAAAGCAATTGACCATTATTATCCATTAGTAGGAATCCTTGTGTTTTAAGTTGCTTTACTGCATGACTTACACGAGGCTTTGAAAATCCCATATAATCAGCCACATCAATAGAGCGAACCATGCCTTTTTTGATTTTTAAGTATAAGTATTGTTTCTAAATAATCTTCTAATGACTTTCCCAATGTCACATTATTATCACCTCTTAAATATTTGATTCAATCAGTTTTTAAATTGTCCACCCAAGACTTTCTTGCTGAATATGATACAATTTTTGATATACACCTTTTTTCTTCATCAATTCATTATGTGTGCCATATTCAACTAATTTGCCATCATCTAATACTAATATTTGGTCTGCGTCTACAACTGTTCTTAAACGGTGAGCATCATAATTACTGTTTTGTTTTCAACCAATTGAGCTATAGCCTTTTGCACTAAAACTTCGTTCTCCGGGTCAAGAGAAGCAGTTGCTTCATCTAAAAAAAATAATTGAAGCATTTTTTAATAAAGCACGTGCAATAGATATTCTTTGTCTTTCACCACCAGATAATGTACTACCATTTTCACCTAAAACAGTTTGATAACCGTCTGGCATATTACGCACAAATTCATCACAGTATGCAGCTTTAGCAGCCGCCATAACTTCTTCCTCTGTGGCGTTAGGGTTTCCAATACTGATATTGTTAAAAACAGTATCATTAAATAATGTTACGTCTTGAAATACAAAAGCCATTTTTCGCATAAGACTTTCTGGCTCCATTGTTCGTATATCTTTACCACCAACACGAATTGTACCTTTCTGTATATCCCAAAATCTTGCAATCAATTTTGAAATTGTACTTTTCCCGCTTCCAGATGAACCTACCAATGCGGTGATACTTCCTTGTGGAATTTTACAAGTCACATCTTTAATGACATCTTTTGTATTATATCTGAATGTAACATGTTCCAACTCTATATCACAATTTTCAATTTCTTTATCATTTCCTTGCATTACAGATGTACTTAAAAGAGTACGCATTCTTTCTGTAACAACATTAAGATTTAGTAATGTAGTTAATTGTGAAAGAATCGCAAGAATTGGTCCATATATACGAGTAACCATCAAAAAGAACATTAGTAATGGGAGCAGTTCTATTTCACCTTTAACTAACAACATTGTTCCAACAAAAATGACAATACCAATTCCGGCTTGCAAAATCATGCTTGCACTCGACATAAATACGCCACAAATCATTTCTACTTTCACAGCAATCTTTTTCATAGATAATAATGCTTTGTTAAGAGCAGAAAAGTGAGAACCACTTAAATTACATGATTTAATAATTTTCATTCCCTCAAGGTATTCTTGTACTTGACTAGAAGCGTCTAGCTTTGCTTGTACTTGTCGTTCAAATAATTTTTTCTGATAGTTCTTACTTAACCAAATTATCAAAAATGCAACTGGCAGCGTAATATACATACATAACGCTAAACGCCAATCAAAGAAAGCAAGTAAAATACAAGTAAGAGTAACAGTAATACCATTTGCAATGAGAGGTGGAATTGTACTACTTAACATTGATTCCATGCTGCTACAATCAGACATCATGTTAGTTGTCAATTCTGACAAATCCTTTGTATTGAAGAAACTCATTGGTAATTTTCTTAAATGCTCTGCAATATTAAGTCTTGTTTTATTTGATTCTTGATAAGACGCAATGTATGTCTTTCTATAATCATTTCTTGCTGCTAAAAACACCAAAACAGCAGAAACAACTCCAATTCCCCAAAGCAACCATATATGATTCCATGCAATTTGCTTTCCTACATACGGGTTCAGTAATTCATTAAATAACATTACTGTAACACAAAACGGTAGCATTAAGGCTAGATTTGTTATCGTACAAGCAACAATAGCTTTTTTTAAATCTTTATAACCTTTATCTGATAGAAAAAGAAACTCTTTTAGTTTTTTCATCTTTATTACACCGCCTTTCCGCTGATTTTCCAATCAACCGCTTCTGTGTAATGGTTCCACATTTGCGAATAACGTCCACCAGCAGCAACTAATTCATTATGTTTACCTTCTTCAACTAGATGACCTTTTTCCATAACAATAATTTTGTCAGCATTACGAATCGTAGATAAACGGTGAGCAATAATAATAACTGTTTTATTCTGCATAAGTTTCTCGAATGCTTTTTGAATTAAATACTCATTTTCTGGGTCGCTAAATGCAGTTGCTTCATCAAGAACAATAATAGGGGAATCTTTGATAATAGCTCTAGCAATAGCGATACGTTGACGCTCACCGCCAGAAAGATGAATACCTTTTGTTCCAAATACAGTTTTGTAGCCATTAGGAAGTTTTGAAATAAATTCATGGCATTGTGCAGCTTTCGCGGCTTCAATGACTTGTTCTTCTGTAGCGTTTGGATTTCCCATGCGAATATTATCTAAAATACTCTGCTTGAATAAGAAAATATCTTGAAATACAAAGCTAACATGATTCATTAAGTCTTTTTCTGAAATATCTCTTATATCAACACCGCCGATTTTTACACTTCCCTCTGTAACGTCCCAAAAGCGTGAAATTAAATTTGCAATTGTACTTTTTCCACCACCAGATAAGCCAACAATAGCTGTTATTTGTCCTTGATTGGCTTTAAAAGATACATTTTCAATAGCCATTTCTTCTTTTTTTCCTGTATATGTAAAGCTAACATTATCAAACACAACATCATCTTTTTGAGTTTTTTTAGGACTGGTAGTTTGTGGTAGAACAGGTATATTGAAAATTTCGTCCATTCTTGCTACATTTCCGTCAATTTGCATAAATGATTCAGAGATATACATTATTTTGTTTAAAATACCAGCGATTGCCGGAACAAAAAGCAAGTAAAATATAAATGTCATAGTAAAGCTCTTATAATCTTGTGCATTAGCTCCTAACAAAATACCTACAGGAACGATAACCAAATATATATTGTTAATGATGGTAGTAAACGCTGGCATATAATTTTGCCAACCTAGAGAGAACTTTAGAACCCATTCTGTGTATTCTTTAATAGCATGTTCTAAACGAGCAAATGAAGAAGCTGTTTGATTAAATGCTTTCACAACAGGCATACCACGAACATATTCTACAGAAGCATTGTTCATATCTTCCAATGCGATCTGATATTTTCCCATGTTTTCTTTCATGCTCCGCTACCAAATCCACTGAATTGTACGACAAAAGCAAGCACAATTCCAACTAATGAAGCAATACCAAATCGCCAATCAATAGCCAGTAGAATAATAACCATAACAATAGGCGCAGTTACAGAAGCAACAAAATCTGGAAATTGATGTGCAATGAAACCCTCAATGCTCTCAATGTTTTCATCCATTATTTTTCTTTAAACGACCACTACCTATGGTTAAGTGATAACCTAAAGGAATTTTGGTAATATGTCTGCGAAGTGAAGTTTTAATTCATAAAGTGTTCCAAATGCTGCCATATGAGAACTGAAAATTGCTAAAAAATATAATAGTATATTAGCAATAATACCAGCTAAAGCTATCCAGCATAATTCATAACCTTGCTCATATCCAGCAATTCTAAATTAGGATAGACTTTTAAAATGGAACTAATAATAAAATATACCGCAATATACGGAACAAACGACGCTATAGCCGCTAACGAGGAAAGTATAGCCGATAAAAATACTAATCCTTCTTATTGGAAGCTAATTCTAAACATCGTGCTAAACCCGTTTTGGGTTTGTTTTGTTTTGGCTTTTTGTTTGCCATAGTACGAATCCTCCTTAAATATAAAATACGTGGTGGGTTAGCTTAATCTAACCACACCACGTATTCTAAAGGAAATACTATTTTTCTTCTACTCCATCTCTAGTATATTTGGGTAAAAATAGCCCAAAAGTGTTATTTTTGTTTTCTGTAATCTTTCGGTAAAATACCATAAACAGATTGAAATGCTATTGCAAATTTACTAGCATTATTATATCCAAGACTTACCGCTATATCTCCAATTTTCATATTTTCATTTAAAAGCCAATGTGCTGCAATATTCATCTTATATTTCTTTAAATATGAATATGGTGTGTCACCATATATCTGTAAAAAAATTTTATGAAACAGTGATAAGTTAATTTGATTCCGAAAGGCGAGTTGTTCTAACGATACTCGTTCATCTAAATGAGTTATCATATATGTTTGAATTTCTTTAGTAGCTTGAATCTGACGTTTATCATAATATTTGAAATCACAGCCATGATTTTTAGTTAGCTGGTCTATATGGTAAAGTAATTCAATTGCTTTAATTTTGAAATATCCTAATTGTTCTATGTTAAGTGCTTCATATAATTCAGAAAATAAATGATGTAATTTAGGTGGAGTGGAACTTAAATATCCATTATTCTCAATCCCTAATGTTGAACCAATTTTATCAAGGTTAAGCGGAATAGTTTCCATCATTTTTTTGATTTCTTCTGATAAGGATTGTTTATCAATCACAAGGCTAAGTCCATAATATTTTTTTAATGGAAACGAGAAAGAAACTGGTAAATGTTGTGTTCCAGTCACACTAAAATATCCCTCTGGTAAATACGAAACTGTATGATTGGCATACTCACATTCATAGCGTCCAGAGCGACAATGTGTAATTGAAATAATATTAGGATTGAATTTTTGAGAAGGCATACTTATGTCTGTATCAAAGTCCAAAAAAGAGAGTTGAATACCATCAAAAAGCGTGTAACTTGTAACAATTCCTTTCCCTTGACACCCATAATCTATAATCATAAAATTTTCATCTTGCTTGATAATTTTTGCCTTATCACTGTACCAGTCTTTATTAAATGTAGAACTCACATTATGTACCTCCATATGTCGATTAGCAACATCTAACTATTATCATACTGTATTTTTTATCCCAAAACAATAAAAACATAAGCGTGCAAATCCGATTTATGTGAAAATGCACGCTTTTCTTCATGTTATTTTACAATCTTCCAGTTACTATCTTTTTCCAGCGTTAAGTCAAACTGTGAAATTTGCGTTGCTTTTGTCCTCTGGTCGAGATACTTTACCGATACCGATACTTTCACTTGTTCTCCATCTTGTATAAAGATAGGATTTACCAGCTCCGAGAACATATAGTCACAGTTGACAGGTTCAAGCACATTCCCCGATACATAGTAGGCAAGCTCTTTTTCCGTTGCGGTAGGGTACAGCTTAAAGAATGTTTCCAAAAACTCTGTCACTTCCTCTGTAGTGGCAGCGTCCACCGTTCCGTCCGATTCCTTGACTTTTGGTTCATAGCCGGATTTTGTTGGTATGCTGCTGATGGTCGGATTCTGTGTAATAACCAGATTTCCGTCACCATCTACATGAACTACCACCATGTAAGCGGAAGTGTAACCGATAGAAGTCTCTCCCTCTGTTACCGTTTGATCTACCGAGTAGACAACGGTAAAGTCGTCCGTTCCAGTCGCTTCAACCTCCCAAATCTTAACGTCCGTTACCGTAGAGCTTGTAGGTATGTCCATACAGACAGTATCAACATTCAAATCCTGCAAGCTCTTTGTAAGGTACTGGTTAATGGCTGTGGTTCTTTTCTCAATGGATTCCTGCGTGTTGCTCCAAGAATAGTAGGACTTCGCAAATGCCTTGACGAAATTCTCTATCTTGTTGGTATCAACAATACGCTGCTCAATGACTTCTTTCTCATGTACCGTGTGCATATCAATGGCGGTGAAATTCTTATACACCCCAAAGCTGATACTGGCAATCAACACCAGCCATAAGGCAATCACGGTTTTTTTATGCGTGCCAACTTTCATCACAGGCACTTTCTTTTCCTTTTTTGGTTTTGATTCCTTATCCTTTTTCTTAAATAGCATAGCACCATTCCTTTCTAATTGGTTTTCACCCGTCCGGCACCAATCAAGTGTTGCTGCCAGTACGAGCTTGTTAAATCTGCATATCCGATAGGGTCGCCAGCATGATACATTCTGTTGTTTCCAGCATAGATTCCTACATGAGTGACGTATGTTCCAGCGTTATAGGTTGAATGGAAGAACACCAAGTCACCAGCCTTTGCCTGTGACAGCGGTATGTGCTGTGCAGCGTCATACTGTGCCTGTGCGGTACGAGGTAAGCTGATACCAGCTTTTCCATAGCACCAAGACGTAAGACCAGAACAGTCAAAGCTAGTGTTGGGATTGCTGCCGCCATACACATATTTCCAGCCTTGATACTTCAACGCTTCATTGAAGATTGCCTGTGCGGTAGCGTCACTGAGACTAGGCACAGCCAAATACTGACTGACTAATTTCACATAGAACATATTCCCGTACTTGTAACGCCAGCCGCCATTTTCTTTTATGGAAATGTCATTCTTATAGGTGACTTTGACACCGCCGGATTTACCTTTTGCGAAGCTGACCGCCAGCTCAAAGGTGTACTTCTTTCCGTGTTTTGATACATAATCAATGAAGCCGCCACCATAGTTATAGGACTGTACCACTGTGTTGATGTCACAGTCTTTTGCTTCTGCGGATTTCAAAAGCTCCGAGAAGTATTTACACCCCTTGTTTGATGGAATCCTCCACGGATAGGGAGTTAAGCGGTAATCCTAAAGATTCACTGGCTTGCATAACTCTGTCGT
>ENA-OQAA01000049-OQAA01000049.1-human-gut-metagenome-genome-assembly--contig:-NODE-49-length-77214-cov-5.211644_pt1 | contig 77214 bp, 80 predicted proteins | sample MGYA00242489_ERZ504515 | MGnify/ENA primary metagenome ERZ504515 (study PRJEB26092, sample SAMD00036237) | human gut metagenome | host: Homo sapiens | study: EMG produced TPA metagenomics assembly of... | reverse complement strand
GAACCGGGGAATTCTGGTGACGGAATATGCATCGTTGAAAAAGGAAGTCACAAGGCGGAAATCCGGGAGATTTATGAAACTTATTATGGAAAAGAGCCGTTTATCCGGATTCTGGATGACGGAGTCTGCCCGGAGACAAATGGTGGAAGGAAGTAACTATGCAGACATTGGCTTTCAGATCGATCCGCGTACCAACCGCATAATTCTGATGGGAGCCATCGACAACCTGGTAAAAGGAGCAGCAGGGCAGGCGGTACAGAATATGAACCTTCTGTTTGGATACAAGGAACAGGAAGGTCTGGAACTGATTCCGATGTTTCCGTAAAGATTCCATAGGCAGAGGTGAGAAGATGATTCGGACAATGACAATTGAAGATTATGAACAGGTATATGCGCTCTGGAAGAAGATACATGGTTTTGGATTGCGAAGTATCGATGATTCCAGGGACGGTGTGGAAAAATTTTTAAAACGAAATCCGACAACCAGTGTCGTGGCGACAGAAGACGGAAAAATCGTAGGTGCGATCTTGTGCGGGCATGACGGAAGACGAGGCTGTCTGTATCACGTCTGTGTGGATGAAGCGTACCGCAGACGTGGAATCGGGAAAGCAATGGTCGTACAGTCCATGGAGGCTTTAAAAGAAGAAGGAATCAGCAATGTATCTCTGATCGCATTTACGCAGAACGATATCGGAAATGCATTCTGGAATACCATCGGATGGAATGAGCGGCAGGATTTGAACTATTATGATTTTGTGTTGAATACAGAAAATATTACAGCATTTAATGCGCAGTAAATGAGGAGGCATGCACGATGAAAAAAATAACAGGCGGAGTCACAGCAGCAAAAGGATTTGAAGCAGCGGCAGCGGCCGCAGGGATCAAATATGAAAACAGAACAGATATGGCACTTGTATACAGCGTAAAACCGTGCAAAGTGGCAGGAACTTTTACGACCAATGTAGTAAAGGCGGCTCCGGTGAAGTGGGACCGCCGGATTGTGGAATCTAAGATCAAGTCTCAGGCAGTGATCATCAACTCCGGAATCGCAAATGCCTGTACAGGAGAAGAGGGGATGCACTGTTGTCTGGAGACTGCGAAAGCTGCAGCAGAGGCTCTTGAAATTCCGGCAGACGGTGTTCTGGTTGGCTCGACAGGGGTGATTGGGATGCAGATGCCGATTGAAAAATTAAAAAAGGGTATTCAGATTCTGGCAAAAGAAAAACAGTCGGGGGCAGTGGCAGCAAATGCGGCGGCAAAAGCAATCATGACCACAGATACTATGGAAAAAGAAGTGGCAGTGACCGTGGAGATTGGAGGGAAGACCGTTACCATTGGAGGGATGGCCAAAGGATCAGGTATGATTCATCCGAATATGTGCACCATGCTGGCTTTTCTTACAACAGATGCGGTAATCTCCAGAAAAGCGCTCAAAGCAGCACTTTGCGCAGATGTGGAAGAAACGTATAATATGATCTCTGTAGACGGAGATACGTCAACGAATGACACAGTACTTCTTCTGGCGAACGGAATGGCAGAAAATCCAAAAATCAAAGAAGGGACAAAAGAATTTGAAATATTTGCAGAAGCTCTGCATGAGTCAATGAGACACTAGCAAAAAAAATGGCAGGAGACGGAGAAGGCGCCACAGCATTGTTCGAAGTGACGGTAAGAGGTGCAGATACGAAAGAACAGGCGAAAACACTGGCAAAATCCGTGGTCTGCTCCAATCTGACCAAAGCGGCGATTGCCGGTCATGATGCAAACTGGGGACGGATCTTGTGTGCTATGGGCTATTCCGGTGCCGAATTTGATCCGGAGAAAGTAGATCTGTATTTCAAAAGCAGCGCCGGAGAGTTAAAGATCATCGAAAACGGAGTCGCGCTGGATTACAGTGAAGAAAAGGCCACAGAGATTTTATCCATGCCGGAGGTGACTGCTATTGCAGATCTCGGACAGGGAGAGGAAACAGCAACCGCATGGGGATGTGATCTTACCCACGGATATATCGATATCAATGCGGATTACCGCAGCTAGTACAATGTATATTCAGTAAAAAAGACAGGCAGGAGGAGTGAGAATATGAATGAAAATATGAATCAATATCTGGAGAAGGCGAAAGTACTGATCGAGCACTGCCGTATATCCAACGGTTTAACCGGAAGATCGTCGTTGTAAAATACGGCGGCAGCGCCATGACAGACGAGGCGTTAAAGCAGAAAGTAATCGAGGACGTTACCTTATTAAAGCTGGTCGGCTTCAAACCGATCATTGTGCACGGAGGCGGAAAAGAAATCAGTAAATGGGTCGGAAAGATCGGCAAAGAACCGCAGTTTATCAACGGACTTCGGGTGACTGATGAAGAGACCATGGAAGTAGCGGAAATGGTACTTGGAAAAGTGAACAAAAGCCTGGTACAGCTTCTGGAAGGACAGGGAGTACGCGCCATCGGAATCAGCGGGAAGGACGGTGGACTTCTGAATGTGGAAAAGAAATATTCCAACGGAGAAGATATCGGATTTGTCGGGGAGATCAAAAAGTAGATGCACAGATTTTGCATGATCTTCTGGAGAAGGATTTTCTTCCGGTCGTGTGTCCGGTAGGAATGGATGATGAATTCCATACATATAATATCAACGCAGATGATGCAGCCTGTGCCATTGCAAGAGCCATGAAGGCAGAAAAACTGGCATTTCTGACAGATATTGAGGGAGTATATAAAGATCCGAAGGATCCTGCTACTCTCATCTCCGAGCTTCTGGTAAAAGAAGCAAAACAGCTGATCGAAGAGGGCTATATCGGAGGAGGAATGCTTCCTAAGCTGAATAATTGTATTGATGCCATTGAAAACGGCGTTTCCAGAGTGCATATTTTAGATGGGCGGATCCCGCACTGTCTGCTTCTGGAATTCTTTACAAACAAAGGAATCGGTACGGCAATTTTACATGAAGAAGAAAGCAGGTATTATGATGGTGAATGAGAAGATCAAAGCAGCAGAAGAAAATCTAATACACGTATACAATCGGTTTCCAATTGCGCTGGAGAGGGGAGAAGGTGTTTATCTGTATGACACGAACGGGAAAAAATATCTGGATTTTGCAGCCGGATTTGCAGTGTCGGGACTGGGATACGGAAATCAGAAGCTGAATGCGGCACTAAAATTCCAGATCGATCAGCTGTATCATACGTCCAACCTGTATTATCATACCAATTGTGGAGAGGCAGCACAAAAACTGAACCGGATTTCGGGGATGGACCGGGTATTTTTTACGAACAGCGGGTCTGAGGCAAATGAGGGGGCTTTAAAAGCGGCAAGACGATATGCGTATAATAAAAAATCGGGCAGATATCAGTTTATCGCCATGGAAAATTCGTTCCACGGGCGCAGCTTCGGCGCCGTTTCCGTGACTGGACATACTGCGTATAGAGAACCTTTTGAACCGATGCTCCCGGGAGTTTCTTTTGCAGAATTCAATAATCTGGACAGTGTGAAAGCGCTGGTGACGGATCAGACCTGCGCAATTATTTTAGAACCATTACAGGGGGAAGGCGGGATCAATCTTGCTACACAGGAATTCATGGAAGGAATCCGTAAGATCTGTGATGAGAACGATATTCTGATGATCTGTGACGAAGTGCAGTGCGGAATGGGAAGAACCGGCGCGATGTTTGCATGGCAGAAATTCGGGGTAAAACCAGATATTCTGACTATGGCAAAGGGAATTGGAAACGGTATTCCGGTGGGAGCCTTTGCCATGACAGAAAAAGTGGCACAGGCATCGTTAAAGCCGGGAGATCACGGGGCAACTTATGGCGGTAACCCACTGGCATGTATGGCAGTCAAGACGGTGATCGACATTTTTGAGGAAGAAAAGATCGTGGAGCATGTCAATGAAGTGTCAGAATATCTGACAGAACGTCTGGAAGAACTGGTACAACATGTGGATGGCGTGCTGGAACGAAAAGGAACCGGACTGATGCAGGGTATTGTGTTAAAGCAACCGGTCGCGCAGGTAAATAACCGTGCCATTGAGGAAGGACTTCTTGTGATCCAGGCACAGGGCAATGTACTGCGTCTGGTACCTCCGCTTATCATTGAAAAAGAGCATGTGGATGAAATGATCCCAAAATTGACAAAAGCATTGACAGAGTGATAAATGAAAAACCAGGATTCGGGAAATACTAAAAGAAATTGAGAAAAATTTCAGGAGGTAGAAAACGATGACTGGTTTTTTAATTGCCCTTCTTTCCGGGGCGCTGATGAGTGTTCAGGGTGTATTTAATACACAGGTAACAAAGACAACCGGATTGTGGGTCAGCAATATCTGGGTGCAGTTAAGTGCTTTTCTGGCATGTCTGGCGGTATGGTTTCTGGCAGGAAGAGCGGATGTGACGGCACTTGCGAAGGTGGAACCGAAATATATGCTCTTAGGAGGCGTGATCGGAGCAGGGATTACCTGGACCGTAGTTAAGAGCATGGCATCCTTAGGACCGGCAAAAGCAGCACTTCTGATCGTAATTTCCCAGCTGATCGTGGCGTATGTGATCGAGCTTCTGGGGATGTTTGGTGTGGAAAAATCGCCGTTTGCATTCCGGAAGCTGGCAGGGCTTGTTGTGGCACTGATCGGGATTGCAATCTTCCAGTGGGAATAGAGCGTCAGAATTGTAATAAATGCGTAACAGGATTGTAAAAATGTTATTGTAATTTTGAGCGTTTTTTCGTTACAATATTACTGTCCAATATAAAAGGGGATTCCTTGCGTCTGAGATTGTGAGGAAATATGAGGGACAGATGGAAAAAGAAAGCTTATTATACAGTTGTTATGATCTTGACTGCGTTGTGCCTGATCAGCGGGTGCGGGCAAGAGTCGGGGGAAGAACTTAAGGAGATTTCTCTGGAGGAGACACAGAAAGAAAAAGAAGAGTCCTCTGCAGAAGAAAAGAAGGTTGAAGACAAAGAACCGAAGAAAGAGACAAAGATTTTTGTCTATCTGTGCGGAGCAGTCGGAAAGCCCGGCGTGTATGAAGTGGGCAGTGACGACAGGCTTTATGAAGTCATTGCCATGGCGGGCGGACTGACAGCCGAGGCTGCACAGGATGCAGTGAATCAGGCAAGGGTTGTTGTGGACGGAGAGCAGATCTACATTCCCACCAAAGAGGAGATGCAGACACAGGCAGCAGCACAGCCGGGGGCAAGTCCGGCAGAAGGAACAAAGCCGCAGAACGGAAAAGTCAATCTTAATACGGCGACAAAAGAAGAATTGATGACGTTGTCCGGTGTAGGCGAGTCCCGGGCGGACAGTATTATTGCCTATCGGGAAGAAAACGGCAGGTTCCAGAATACAGAAGAGCTGATGCAGATCAGAGGAATCAAAGAAGGTCTGTATAATAAGATTAAAGATAATATTACAGTATAGCAGGAAGTTGAAGGAAGAAAGTATGAGCAAGAAGAAGATCTTAGTAGTTGACGATGAAAAGTTGATCGTGAAAGGGATACGGTTCAGTCTGGAACAGGACGACATGGAGGTGGACTGTGCCTATGACGGTGAGGAAGCACTGCAGTATGCAAAGAACTGCGAGTATGACCTCGTGCTGCTGGATGTGATGCTCCCGAAGATGGATGGGTTTCAGGTTTGTCAGGCCATCCGTGAGTTTTCCGACATGCCGATCTCATGCTGACTGCCAAAAGTGAGGATATGGACAAGATACTCGGGCTGGAGTACGGAGCGGATGATTATATTACGAAGCCGTTCAATATTCTGGAAGTCAAGGCCCGGATCAAAGCGATCATGAGAAGGACTGCGAGAAAAGAGGAGAGTGCGCAGACTGCCAAGATTCTGGTCAAAGGCAATATGCGGATCGACTGTGAGAGCAGAAGAGTGTTTATCGGAGAGCGTGAGATCAATCTGACAGCAAAAGAATATGATGTGCTGGAGCTTCTTGCCATGAATCCGAACAAAGTCTACAGCCGTGAGAATCTGCTGGATCTTGTATGGGGTGTGGATTATCCGGGGGATGCCAGAACAGTGGATGTACATATCAGAAGGCTTCGGGAGAAGATCGAGCTGAATCCGAGCGAGCCGAAGTATGTACACACAAAATGGGGGGTAGGTTATTATTTCCAGGGATAAATTACATATCAGAGTAAAGAATCATATATTTAAAAGCATGCGGTTCTGGCTGATCGTGCTGTTTGTGGTGTTTGGGCTGATCCCATGTCTGGCTTCTTATGTCTGGACAGTGAAAACATCTGAGCAGCGTGCCATTTCGGTCAGAACAGCAGAAATTCAGAATCAATGTACTATTCTAAGCAATCAGCTGAACAGTTATCAGTATCTGACCAACCCGTCTTCAGAAGTGATCGATGCAAATTTAACCCAACTGACCAATATTTATAACGGACGCGTGATGATCATCAACAGAACCTGGATGTGATCAAGGATACGTATGGTCTGGATGAAGGAAAGACGATGGTATCTGAAAATGTGATCCGTTGTCTCAGGCAGGGCAAGAGCACGAGCTACTATGACAAAAAGAACCGGTACGTCGAGGTAACCGCACCGGTCATTTCGGAAGAAAAGGCAGTGACAGGAGTGATGCTGGCCAGTGTTTCTATGGATACGGTCCTGGATGGGATCCGTATGCTGCGCGCACAGGGCGGCGCAGTTCTGATCGTAGTCTTTCTGGTCGTATTGTCCCTTGGGATACTTGTGGCAGGATGGTTTGTACGTCCGCTTGGAAGGATCACTGCGTCTATTGAGAATGTGACAGAAGGGTATGAAAGTGAATGGCTGCATGTAGGGACATTTTCGGAGACAGGGCAGCTGTCTGATGCGTTTAACAAGATGCTGGGAAGATTAAAACAGCTCAATGATTCCAGAGAGGAGTTTGTATCCAATGTCTCTCATGAGTTAAAGACACCGCTGACATCCATGAAAGTGCTGGCAGATTCCCTGCTTGCCCAGGAAAATGTGCCGATTGAGCTGTATCAGGAATTTATGGGAGATATCGCAAAGGAGATTGATCGGGAAAATGACATTATCAGTGATCTTCTGACGCTGGTCAAGATGGACAAGACAGTACAGGGACTGAATATCAGACAGATCAATATCAATGAGCTTCTGGAGGCAATCTTAAAACGATTGAAGCCGATTGCCGATAAGAAAAAAATCGAGGTGGTACTGGAAAGCTTCCGACCCGTTTCTGCGGAGATCGATGAGATGAAGCTGACACTCGCCATTTCCAATCTGGTAGAGAATGCGATCAAATATAACCGGGACGAAGGATGGGTAAGAGTTTCCCTGAATGCGGATCACAAGTACTTTTATGTGAAGGTGATGGACTCCGGCATTGGAATTCCGGAAGAGGATCAGGCACATATTTTTGAGCGGTTTTACCGGGTGGACAAGTCTCATTCGAGAGAAATCGGAGGAACAGGTCTGGGACTTGCCATTGCCCGTAATGCAGTGATCATGCACAGAGGATCGATCAAAGTTTACAGCAGTAAGGGAGAGGGAACCACGTTTACCGTCCGGATTCCTCTGACCTATGCAGCATAAGGGGGAGCAGATGAAAAAAGTCAGAAAAATTCTCCTCATTTTTCTGGGAATCTGTCTTGCGTGCACGACAGTTTCCTGTGCCAAACGTACGAAGGTAAAAAAAGGAGATTCTTATATTTATTGTTTAAACAGTGACAGGACCGGGCTTCAGAAAGTGTCCTATGAGAGCAAAGAAAAGGATCCGCTCAAGGCGGCAAAAGCAATGATAAAAGAGTTGAAAAAGCCGTCTGAGGAGATTGAGTATACGCCGCCGATTCCGAAGGATGTGAAAGTGAAGCGTTATGAACTGGAGGGAGGAATCCTGTATCTGGATTTTAATGCAAAATATAAACAAATGGATACCGTGGAAGAGACTCTGGTGAGAGCGGCTCTGGTAAAATCTTTAGTCAGGATCGAGGGAATCAACAGTGTCTGGATCAAAGTGGAAGGCGCGGATCTGACTGACAGCTCGGGACAGGTACTCGGATATCTCAATGAAGATGATTTTGTGCAAAGCGAGGGCGCTTCGCCGAGTTCGTATCAGACAGGGACGCTCACTTTATATTTTTCCAATGAAGCAGGAGATGCTTTGGTGGAGCAGACAATGGAAGTCCGCTATAACAGCAATATTTCCAGGGAGAAGCTGATCGTGGAAAAGCTGATGAAAGGCCCGGAGACGTCGGCCGCAAAAGCAACGATCAATCCGGATACCAACCTGCTGAGTGTGACAACAAAGGATGGAATCTGTTATGTGAATTTTGATAAGACCTTTTTAAAAGGTGCCTATGATGTCAAACCGCAGGTGACGATTTATTCTTTGGTCAATTCACTGACACAGGGAACCGGAGTCAGGAAAGTGCAGATATCCATTAACGGCGAAAACGATGTCAAATATATGCAGACTGTAGATTTGAGTCAGCCATTGGAGGCTGACCTGGGATGGAATGAGGAGAAGAAGTAGTTTTGAGAAAACGACCGCTTTGTACGGCGGCAGTGGCAGTTCTGATTCTGCTGGCAGCAGTGAACATCTGGTTTGAATCCGCGATTTCAAATCCGTGTACACTGCGCCGGATCATCCCGGATGCTTCACAGGTGACTGTGACAGGCAGGTGAAGCGGTGGAGGAAAAGCCTGATTACAGGATATTTTATCTGAGAGACTGCCAGGTGCTGCAAAAAGAGAATAATACCAATTCTGACAGGCAATCTGTCAACAAGCAATTCAAAGAACAAGTCAAAGCAAAGGTGCTGCAAGAGCCGGAGCTTCTAATTTATATCGAACAGGATCAAAAAGAAACTCAAACAATCAAACTTGGAAATCAAATACAGATTCAGGGGGAACTTTCGTATTTTAAAGAGGCGAGAAATCCCGGGAATTTTGATCAGAAATTTTATTATGAAAAACAGGGACTTCACGCAAGTATATGGGTGAAAAACTGCCGGATCACAGATCAGGAAACGTGGAAATTCCGGGAATGGCTGGCAAAATTAAGAAGAAACTGGAAGAGACTTTTAGTCAGTCAGATGGGAGCACGTCACGGAAACAGCATGAGCGCGATCTTACTGGGAGAGAAAAGTGAACTGGATGCCCAGATGAAAGCATTGTATCAGAAAAGTGGGATCGGCCATATTCTGGCGATATCAGGACTTCATATGTCATTTATCGGAATGGGATTTTACGGGCTTTTACGCAGAGTGGGATGTCCTGTGAAACCGGCGGGAGTGCTGGGAATTTTGTTTTTGCTTGGCTACACGGTTATGATCGGAGGCGGGGTATCTGCAATCCGGGCATTTGTTATGTTTGGCATCCGGGTAGGAGCAGATCTGTGCGGCAGAGCGTATGACATGGCTACCAGTCTGGCTGTGGCAGCGGCGCTGATTGCGCTGGAGAGTCCGATGTACCTTCGGGATGCCGGATATCTGCTCTCTTTTGGAGCGGTGCTTGGAATGGCGGCAGTGTATCCGTTAATGATGAGACAGGGAAAAACAAAGTCAAAGATCCTGCAAAGCTTTCAGGCGAGTCTTGCGGTCAATCTGGTTCTTTTTCCGGTCATGCTTTCTTTTTATTATGAATTTCCCCCGTATTCTCTTCTTTTAAATCTCGTGATCATTCCTCTGATGTCTGTCGTTCTGGGCGCAGGACTTCTGGGCTCTTTTCTGTGTCTTTTTTTCAAACCGGCAGGAGGTGTTGTATTTCTTTTATGCAGGGGAATTCTCAATCTGTATGAATGGAGCTGCAATTTGAGTATGAAACTGCCGTTTTCCAGAATTGTTACCGGAAAGCCGGAAGTTAGCTGGATCGTGCTGTATTATGCAGTATTGCTTCTGGTCTGTCTGTACTGGATGCTTCGAAAAGAGAAAACAGGAAAAACCTGTTTTGCGTGGGGAATGCTGGCAGCGGCCGGAATCTGTCTGGCAGCAAGCGGTCAGATGAAACACCACGGGGTGTTTCAGGCGACGATGCTGGATGTGGGACAGGGCGATGGAATTTTTCTGAGAACACCCAATGGGAGAACCTGTTTTGTAGATGGAGGCAGCAGCGATATCTCTAAAGTCGGGGAGTATCGAATTGTTCCGTTTCTGGAATCTCAGGGAGTAAAAGAGCTGGATTATGTTTTTGTTTCTCATGGCGATGCAGATCATATGAGTGGAATCGAGGAAATCCTTCAGAATCAGACCCTTGGAGTACGAATCAAAAATCTGGTGCTGCCGCCGGTAAGGCTTCATGATGATGCGTTGAAAAAGCTGGGAAAAACGGCAAAGGAAAATGGCACGAAAGTATTTGGAATGGAGGCAGGTCAGCAGATGAGCCTGGGAGAGATGAGTCTGACTTGTATGGCGCCTTCACAGGAATATCAGGGTGAGACTGGAAATGCAGCGTCTATGGTGTTGTGGATGGAATGGAAAAATCTGGAGATGCTGTTAACCGGAGATGTGGAAGGAGAGGGAGAAGTGCAGCTCACAGAGTGGATGAGAGCACATGGAAAAACAAAGTGTGATATTCTGAAAGCCGCGCATCACGGCTCTAAGAATTCGACACTGCCGGAATTTTTACAGCAGCTGACACCGAAATATGCATGGATTTCATCGGGAATCGGCAACCGGTACGGACATCCGGCAAAGGAGACTGTAGAGAGACTCAGTGAAAAAGGATGCGAATTGTATGGGACGCAGGAGTACGGGGCAGTCACCTTAAAGATAAAAGGGGAAAAAGCTGTGATAGAAACATTTTGCAAAAAGTAAAAGTTTCCGATATAATAGAAATTATGAAAAGTTTGAATGAAGATTTAAAAACAGGACAATTTAGTCAGATTTATCTCCTTTATGGAGAGGAAAACTATCTGAAGAAACAATATAAGGAACGTTTTGTCAAGGCCATGCTTCCGCAAGGAGATACTATGAATTACGCCTATTATGAAGGGAAAGGCGTGGAGATCCGGGAAGTCATTGATCTGGCAGAGACGCTACCTTTTTTTGCAGAACGCAGGTTGATCGTATTTGAAAATACCGGACTGTTTAAAAGTTCGGGTGCAGATCTGGCAGAGTATATCAAGACCATGCCGGAGACTACTTATTTTATTTTTGTGGAAGAAGAAGTGGACAAGCGCAGCAAGTTGTATAAGGCGGTGAAAGCAAAAGGTCATATTGTGGAACTTCCGTTTCAGGATGAATCTACATTGAAGCGTTGGATCCTTGGCAATGTCAGGCGGGAGGGAAAACAGATATCGGATGCTTCGGTCGGATATTTTCTGGGAAAAGTCGGAACCGATATGCAGAATATCCAGGGCGAACTGGAAAAACTGTTCTGCTATACACTGCATCGGGACGTGATCACACCGGAGGACATCGATGCAGTCTGTATCAACCAGATCGGAAATCATATTTTTGAGATGGTCAATGCAGTGGCAGAGAAAAAGCAGAGAAAAGCGCTGGATCTGTATTACGAACTGCTGGCATTAAAAGAGCCTCCTATGAGAATTTTATTTTTGCTGGTCAGGCAGTACCGGATTTTATTCCATGTACAGTCACTGCAGAAAAAAGGATACGGGAAAAAAGAAATTGCAGCAAAAGCAGGGCTGCATCCGTTTGCTGCGGGAAAATATATGGAGCAGACCCGGTATTTTAAGAGCGAAGAATTGCGTGCCGTGTTGGAAGAGAGTGCGGATCTGGAGGAGCGTGTGAAGACAGGAAGGCTGACAGATACACTGGCAGTGGAGTTGTTTTTGGTAAAATACTCATCGTAAATGACAGATGTTCTTGTCAAAACAGGAAAGGCATGATAGTATATTTTTGCATAAAACAGAAGAACATTCAGCATAGAAGAAAATAGAAAAAGACAGAGTTACTGGAGGAATGAACGTGTCATCAATTGATCAGAATAAAATACGAAATTTTTGCATCATTGCACATATCGACCATGGAAAATCTACGCTTGCAGACCGGATCATCGAAAAGACCGGACTTTTGACAAGTCGTGAGATGCAGTCGCAGGTGCTGGACAATATGGAACTGGAGAGGGAGCGCGGAATCACAATCAAAGCCCAGACTGTGCGTACCGTATACAAAGCAAACGACGGGGAAGAGTATATCTTCAACCTGATCGATACACCGGGACATGTGGATTTTAACTATGAAGTGTCCAGAAGTCTTGCAGCCTGTGACGGAGCAATCCTGGTTGTAGATGCAGCACAGGGAGTAGAAGCGCAGACATTGGCGAATGTGTATCTTGCGCTGGATCACGATCTGGATGTGTTTCCGGTTATCAACAAGATCGATCTGCCAAGTGCAGAGCCGGATCGCGTAAAAGAAGAGATTGAAGATGTGATTGGAATCGAGGCGGATGATGCTCCGTTGATCTCGGCAAAGACCGGACTCAACATTGAAGAAGTGCTGGAGCAGATCGTGAAGAAGATTCCGGCACCGGAAGGAGATCCGAAAGAGCCGTTAAAAGCATTGATCTTCGATTCGGTTTATGATGCTTACAAAGGTGTCATCGTATTCTGCCGGATCAAAGAGGGAAGTGTGAAAAAAGGAACAACGATCCGGATGATGGCAACAGGAGCACAGGCGGATGTTGTCGAGGTTGGATATTTTGGAGCCGGACAGTTTATTCCGTGTGATGAGCTGAGCGCGGGAATGGTTGGATATATCACAGCCAGTCTGAAAAATGTAAAGGACACCCGTGTCGGTGATACGATCACAGATGCGGCGCGGCCGTGTGCAGAACCTCTTCCGGGGTATAAAAAGGTAAATCCAATGGTGTATTGTGGATTGTATCCGGCAGATGGAGCAAAATATCCGGATTTGAGAGATGCGTTGGAAAAATTGCAGCTCAATGATGCGGCGCTGCAGTTTGAAGCGGAGACATCGGTGGCTCTTGGGTTTGGATTCCGCTGTGGATTCCTTGGGCTTTTGCATCTGGAGATCGTGCAGGAGCGTCTGGAGAGAGAGTATAATCTGGATCTTGTGACAACTGCGCCAAGTGTTATCTATAAAATCCATAAGACAAACGGAGAAGTGATCGACCTGACCAATCCAACCAATATGCCGGATCCTGCAGAGATCGAATATATGGAAGAGCCGATGGTGAAAGCAGAGATTATGGTGACTTCCGAGTTTATCGGTGCGATCATGGATCTGTGTCAGGAGCGCAGGGGGGGATATCAGGGAATGGAGTATATCGAAGAAAAGCGTGCAGTGATTCATTATCATCTGCCATTGAATGAGATTATTTACGATTTCTTTGATGCGTTGAAATCCCGTTCCAGAGGATATGCATCTTTCGATTATGAAATGCTGGGATACGAGCAGTCAGAGCTGGTAAAACTGGATATTCTGATCAATAAAGAAGAAGTGGATGCACTTTCCTTTATTGTACACAGTGCAACAGCATATGAGCGTGGAAGAAAGATGTGCGAGAAGCTCAAAGAAGAGATTCCAAGACAGCTTTTTGAGATCCCGATCCAGGCAGCAGTGGGAAGCAAGATCATCGCAAGAGAGACCGTCAGAGCAATGCGAAAAGACGTGCTTGCCAAGTGCTATGGCGGTGATATTTCCCGTAAGAAAAAGCTGTTGGAAAAACAGAAAGAAGGAAAGAAGAGGATGCGCCAGGTCGGAAACGTAGAGATTCCACAGAAAGCCTTTATGAGCGTATTGAAGCTGGATGAAAATTAGAGAAATACAAAAAACCTCGCCAAAGAAATGGTGAGGTTTTTGTTTTCCCATACATTTGATTATTCTGCAGCATTCACAATCTGTTTCATCAATTCATAACATCCTTTTTCCTGAATAAAAGTAAAGTCCTTTACAACAGTTTCTTCGAGTCCGGCAAGTGTTGTCAGATCTTTTCCCCAGAAGGACGTTTCGCTTAAGATGGCGTGAACATAGTCAGCGGCAGAATCGTCTTTGTGTGCGTCATAGAATTCCAGAACTTTCGGATCGTCAGAAATCGGATACTGGTTTTTGCCATTTCGATCCCCGGTAAAAGTTGCGTCCACAAATCCAATGCCTTTATAAAATGCCAGGTAAAAAGCGAGGGAGGCACTCAGGCAAGGAGGAACCTGCCCTGTTTTTTCCAGGTATCCTTCCAGAGAAGGAAGCACACGGGCTTTCCATTTTGCAGTCGAATTTAGAGAAATGGAGAGCAGTGCATGATCGATAAACGGATTTTGGAAGCGATCCGTCACGGACGCAGCAAAGCTCATCAGTTCTTCTTCCGGCAGAGTCAGTGTCGGAATGATCTCTTTATAGATTGCCTGATTCATGTAACCACGGATGACATCATCCTTCATACAGTCTCTTACAATGTCCTGTCCGGCAAGGTAAGCACCGAGTACCATGGAAGTATGAGCGCCGTTTAAGATGCGGACTTTCCGCTGTTTGTATGGTTTGTGGTCATCCGTGATCAGAATCGGAAGATTTGCCGCATCACAAGGAAATTCCTCTTTGATGGACTGCGGTCCTTCGATTACCCAGAATCCGAAGATTTCACCGGTGTTTAACACCTTGTCAATATAGCCGTTTTCCTGATTTAAATTGTCCGCATCAGAGCGTGGATAACCGGTTACAATCCGGTCTACCAAAGTAGAGCAGAAGAGGTTTGCCTTTTTGATCCATTTAGTGAAAGTTTCGCCCAGATTCCAGTCGGCAGCGTGTTTTAAGACGCATTTTTCCAGTTCTTTTCCGTTGTTGTCGATCAGTTCGCAGGAGAGGATGATAAATCCTTTTTTGACATCTCCCTGAAATGCTTCAAAACGTTTATGCAGAAACTGTGTCAGCTTTGCCGGAAAACTGTTTGCCGGAGTATCAGTGAACTGACAGGACGGATCATATACGATTCCGGCTTCTGTTGTATTGCAGGTGATGAAACGCAGTTCGGGATTTTTTGCACATTCCATAACTGCCTCATAGTCGCTGTATGCATTTAAGCAGCGGCTGATACAGGAGATTACCCGTTTGGAAGAGACTTCCTGTCCGTTTTCGGAACCACGTAAATACAGTGTGTAGAGACCTTCCTGTTCATTGATAAAATCTCCCACATCCGGAGTTGTGAATTTTGGAATTGGCTGTACCAGTACAACCTTGGAATTAAAATTTGCAGTTTCATTCATTTTATCGATAAAGAAATCGACAAATGCGCGCATAAAGTTTCCTTCTCCGAACTGTAAAACGCGTTCCGGAGCTTCGTTTAATAAATATCCATCATAATTTAAATCCTGTAAGGTCTGGTAATTTAAATGTTTCATAGCAAAAATTATCCTTTCTGAAAATCATATTCATCTATTGTTACAGAGTCACACCCTGTTTGAAAATCGCCATATCGTGGAATCCTGCTTCCTCGGCTTTGACCGGACATCCGGAAGCAACCTCCAGAACATAGTCAAAAAGAGATTCTCCCATCTCCGGGATAGAGCCGCCGTCTACCAGCGCACCGCAATTGAAGTCGATCCAGTTTTTCTTATTCTCATAGAGTTTTGTATTACTGGATATTTTTACAGTCGGAACCGGAGAGGCAAAAGGAGTTCCGCGTCCCGTTGTAAACAGTACAATTTGTGCACCGGAAGCTGCAAGTGCAGTAGAGGCTACCAGGTCATTTCCGGGAGCGCTCAAAAGATTGAGTCCTTTTGTCTGCACAGGCTGTCCATAGGAGAGCACATCAGCGACCGGGGCAGAACCGGATTTCTGGGTACATCCAAGAGACTTATCTTCCAGTGTGGAGATACCTCCCTTTTTATTTCCCGGAGAAGGGTTCTCGTAGATGGTCTGATTGTGGCTTTTAAAGTAGTTTTTAAAAGAATTGATCAGGTCTACCGTTTTATCAAAAATAGCTTCATCCCTGCAGCGTTCATCAGCAGAGTCTCTGCCCCGAACATTTCCGGCACTTCTGTGAGAATCGTAGTACCGCCGCGGGCGATGAGCAGATCGGAAAAAGCACCAACTGTCGGATTTGCAGTGATTCCGGATAATCCATCAGAACCTCCGCATTTCATTCCGATGACAAGCTCTTTGCAGGAAATTTTTTCTCTCTGGAAGGTAGAGGCATAATCACAGAGCTGTCTGATGCAGGCAAGAGATGCCTCTATTTCATCCTCCACTTCCTGAGCAACCAGGAATTTGACACGATCTTCATCTACGGTTCCGATATATTTTTTTAATTCCTCAATATTGCTGTTTTCGCATCCGAGGCCGAGGACTAGAACGCCTGCTGCATTTGGATGGCGGATCAGATCTGCAAGGATCTGGCGGGTGTGCTCCTGGTCATCTCCCATTTGAGAACATCCGTAAGGATGCGGGAATGCGACGATCGCATCTACACTGTCCGGCTGAAATTCTTTTGCTCTGGCAGCAACAGAGGTTGCGATGCTGTTGACACAGCCGACCGTCGGGATGATCCAGATTTCATTGCGGACACCGGCTTTTCCGTCCGTCCTTCTGTATCCTTCAAAGAACCGTTCTTCCTGTGGTTCTAAAGAAGTGAATTCTTTCTGATAAGAATACTCCAGAAGATCTCCCAGTCCTGTTTTCATATTATGAGTGTGGATCCAGGAACCGGCCGGAATATCTTCTGTTGCATAACCAATCGGGGAGCCGTATTTGATCACGGCACTTCCGGCGCTGATTTTTTCCAGTGCAAATTTGTGTCCCTGGGGAATGTCTTCTAATAAAGTATACATGCGTCCATCCAGATTTAATACGCTGTCCTTCTTTAAAGAAGTGAGTGCAACTGCTGTATTGTCTTTTGGATGAATCTGAATAAAAGTGTGTGTTGAATCCATAAAAACCTCCATAATGAAAATATAGAAAGAAAACAAAATGTAAGTATTTACAATTAAAATACAACCTTTTTGATTATAAGTCAACGGAAAAATGTACAAAAAATCAAGAAAAATATTATGCAAAACGCTAATAAAAGAGTAATTGACTTTTTATTAACGAAGAAATATAATTTACAAATGTAAGGGCTTACAAAAAACGAGGAAAATAACAAATCAACAGGAGGAATAAGAGATGAAACCATTTATGGATGAAGAATTTCTGCTGAGCACTCCTACAGCACAGAAGTTGTATCATGATTTTGCAGAAACAATGCCGATTCTGGATTACCATTGCCATATCAATCCGGAAGAGATTGCAAAAGATGTCTGTTTTGAAAATATTACCCAGGTATGGCTGGGCGGAGATCATTACAAATGGAGACAGATGCGTTCAAACGGTGTGGATGAGTACTATATCACAGGTGATGCGCCTGCACGGGAAAAATTTCAAAAATGGGCGGAAACGCTGGAAAAAGCTGTGGGAAACCCGTTGTTCCACTGGAGTCATTTGGAATTAAAGCGATATTTTGGTTATCATGGCGTATTAAATGGAGAAACTGCAGAAGAGGTGTGGAATCTCTGCAATCAGAAATTACAGGAGCCATCCATGAGCGTACGGAATCTGATCCGCCGTTCTGGTGTTACTTTAATCTGTACAACAGACGATCCTGCAGACAGCCTCTACTGGCATAAAGAACTGGCGGCAGACGATAGCTTTGAGGTACAGGTACTTCCTGCATGGAGACCGGACAAAGCAATGAATATCGAAAAGCCGGATTATGCAGAATATCTGAAAAAACTGGGACAGGCTGCAAGATGTCAGATCGAAATGTTTGCAGATCTAAAAATGGCATTAAAGAAGAGAATGGATGCATTTGAAGAAATGGGATGTCGTGCCAGCGATCATGCGTTGGAATATGTGATGTATGTGCCGGAAACAGAAGAAAATCTGGAAAAGATCTTTGCAAAACGCAAACAGGGTGAAATGCTGACAAAAGAAGAAGAACTGAAATTTAAAACAGCATTTATGGCATTTGCAGCAGAGGAGTATACAAAGAGAAACTGGGCAATGCAGCTTCATTATGGATGTAAGAGAGACAACAATGCAGCCCGTTATGCGCAGCTTGGACCGGATACCGGATATGACTGTATCAATAACTATGCGCCGTCCGCACAGATGGCAGATTTTCTCAATGCATTGAACGAGAAAAACAGCTTCCAAAGACGATTATCTACAGTCTGAATCCAAATGACGATGAAGCCATCGGAACGATTCTTGGATGTTTTCAGGATGCGGGTGTGGCAGGAAAGATTCAGCAGGGATCTGCATGGTGGTTCAACGACCACAAGACTGGAATGATCAAACAGATGACATCTCTGGCAAACCTGGGACTTCTTGGAAATTTCCTTGGAATGCTGACAGATTCCAGAAGTTTTTTGTCTTATTCCAGACATGAGTATTTTAGAAGAATTCTTTGTGAATTAATTGGGGACTGGGTAGAGAATGGAGAATACCCGGATGATGAGCGAATGTTGGGGATAATTATAAAAGATATTTCATATAATAATGCGGTACGTTATTTTGAGTTTGACTTAGAAGAAGTATATTAAAGGAGAAAAGTTAAACTATGAAACCGAATTGTAAAATTGCACCAATTACCCGTTTTGCATACGGAACAGGTAATCTTCTGGGAAGTGGAAGATGAGAGTGTAGCAAACGTATTTGAAGGATTCAAAAAGTTGTGCATTGACATCCTTTCTATGCTTCGCATCCTTACATTCCGTGACCATCTTGGGATGTATCTGGTCATTTATAAAGATAAACATCACAAAGCAGTGGCAGAATAAAGAACAAAAAGGCGTTTCCCGGTGGAGGCGTCTTTTTTGTTTTGAAAATAAAGATATACAAAAAATATAGAGTTATGTATAATCCAATTATAAATACAATAGGAACGGATATGGAAGGAGAAAAAACAGAATGAAATTAAAAAATATATTGATCGTTGTGAAAGATATTGAAAAATCAAAGCAGTTTTATCATGACTTGTTTGGCCTTAATGTGGTGCTTGATAATGATGGGAATATGATTTTAACAGAAGGTCTGGTACTGCAGGAAGAAAAAATCTGGAAGAAGTTCCTTGAAAAAGAAATTATTCCAGAGAGCAATTCCTGCGAACTGTATTTTGAAGAACGTGAGATAGAAAAATTTGTTCAAAAATTAGAAAATTTGTATCCTTCTATCCAGTATGTCAATCGTCTTACGACACATAGCTGGGGGCAGAAGGTGGTTCGGTTTTATGATTTGGACGGTAATCTGATCGAGGTGGGAACGCCGATGTAAGTCTTGTTTGTGAAAAAGAGTAGGCAGTGTATGGTGACAAGTCGCAAAAAAACATTGCGAAAGAATCAAAGAGAACTGGATAGGTAAATTATGATTGGGGTGTCGATTTATAACGGGGGTTAATCGGGTTATGAGTCGGCATTTCTTTTATCCTACAAAATGAGCGAATTCTTTTTTTAGGCAAATAGCAGTGATGTACATAGAACTCAGCAGAAATACACCACTTCTTGTGCAATTATTTTTTATTAATGATCAAGACGACAAGTCTGATATTGATGGTGCGAAAGGAAATGAAACGTTGTTAAACTGGATCAATGAGGAAATTCAATCTCTGAAAGAAGAGCAGTTCTTCCATAAAGATTATGATGAGACACTGGTAGCTACTTATGGAGAAGAGTACAAAGAAGAATTGGTTGTAGAAGGTGCAAAAATAAAATAGCTTTTAAAATGATGGCAGAAGCCTTACGCTCCTGCCATCATTTTGTTGTCTGCTTTTTTACAATATTTCCGGAAAACATTGTTCTGGAAGGCGGAATTTCTTTCTGAAATACCTGCATCATCTGTGACACGGCAGTGACGCACATATATTCTACCCGGTTGTCGATGGTTGTGATCTCTGGTGTACTGCAAGCGGCGAGTACGGAATTGTTGTATCCGGTCACCTGAAAATCCTCGGGAACTCGAAGGTGCTTTTTCAGTGCGTATTTTACAGCGCCTGTGGCGAGTTCGTCATCTGCAGCAAGGACACAGTCAAAAGAAATGCCGTCTGCATCGAGTTGTTCTAAGATAGAACATGCTTTGTGCAAGTCTCCCGGTGCGGAAAACGCATTTTTCTGAGATATGTCCAGTCCATGTTCCGCACACGAATCCAGAAATCCCTGGATTTTTTTCTGTCCGCTGTAATTGAGCGTTCGGTATAAATAAATCGGGGATTCAGATCCTCTGGCGAAGACAGGTCTGTCATATCTTTCAATGCCATATAGTCATCGCAGAGAATGGAGTATATATTGTCTCCTTTTAATTCTCCGTTTAAGATAAAAACAGGGATTTTGGAAGCGGCCTCCAGAATATAGCGGTTTTCCTCCGGAGAGTTCTCGATAAAGTGAGAACCGATCAGAAGGACAGCGTCTACATTACGGGACAAAAGCAGGTTCAAATAGCTCTGTTTCTCCAAAAGCTCATACCCTGTGCAGCAGAGCATGGATGCATAGGAATTCTTGCGAAGCTCCCGCTCCAGATAATAAATTGCCTGTGCCTGGTAAACGTCCGAGGAGTCGGAACAGAGAATCCCAACAGTGTGCATGGAATTCAGTCCGAGACTTCTGGCAAAGGCATTTGGTGTGTAGCTGTTTTCTTCCATGACAGCAAGCACTTTTTTTCGGGTTTTTTCGCTGACTTTTTCACTGCCGTTTAAAACCGCGAAACAGTGGCAATGGATACCCCTGCCTTTTGAGAAATATCATATATATTCATAACTGAATGCTCCTTAAAAATTTCAGAAACCAATCCAAAATGTAAGTACTAACACTAATTGCAAAGAAGGAGAGTGGTTTTCTACTATAATAGCATATGATTTTCGAAATGGTATTGTATATTTTATATAAATCTGCAGGTGATTATTGTATAAAATACATAATTGACAATTAAAAAACACAATGATAACATACGATTGATAAGGAAATAGAAATGTGAATAGGTGGAAATAAATAATGTAAGCTGTTACAATGTGTGGAAAATACATAAAGGAGATCAAAATGGAGTTAAACGTAATTTGGAAACATGCACGTACAGCGGCTCTGGAATGTTGTGAAGGAAGTGTTTACGAGATGGAAGAACCCTGTCGGATATCTTTAAATGGAGTGTTTTACAAAGAGAGCAGGCAGGTTGTGAATCTCCTGCAGGGTCTGGAGCCTGGCAAAGAGTATCATGTTTCTGTAGAAAGAGGGGAAGAAGCAGCTGAGATTATGTTCTGCACAGATACACAGGATTATACATTGAATGTGCGTGATTTTGGTGCAAAGGGAGATGGCGTACAGGACGATACGACATATATTCAGGCAGCGATCATGTCATGCCCGAGAAACAGTCGTGTGCTGATTCCGGAAGGAACGTATCGAGTGACCAGTCTGTTTCTGAAAGATCATCTCACAATGGAGCTGGCAAAAGGTGCAGTGCTTTCGGCATATACAGAGCGTGAGAGGTTTTCAATTCTAAGGGGAACTTACCAGAGTGAGGATCAGGAAAACGAATATATTCTCGGAACCTGGGAAGGAGAAGCCAGAATATGTTTGCCGGAATCATGAATGGAATCGGCATAAAGGATGTGACGATTTGCGGAGAAGGTACAATTGATGGAAATGCTTCCTGGGAAAACTGGTGGCTGGATGCAAAAGAGGTTCGTGGTGCGGCAAGACCGCGTATGATCTTTTTGAATCGATGTGAGGATGTGACAATTACCGGAATCACAGTACAGAATAGTCCGAGTTGGAATATTCATCCGTATTTTTGCAGTCATCTGAAATTTATTGGAGTGACGGTGCTTGGACCAAAGGTTTCCCCGAACACAGATGGATTGAATCCGGAATCCTGCGACGATGTAGAAATCACAGGATGTTTGTTCTCTGTGGGCGATGACTGCATTGCCGTGAAGGCAGGTAAAATTTCCGTGGGAGCAAAATACAAAGTTCCTTCTTCCAATATCAGAATCCGCCAGTGCTGTATGCGGGATGGGCATGGTTCAATTACGTTGGGGAGTGAGATGGCGGCAGGAATCAAAAATTTGCAGGCAAGACAGTGTGTGTTTCTCAATACAGACCGGGGGCTTCGGATCAAGACAAGAAGAGGACGCGGTAAGGATGCTGTGATCGACGGTATTTTGTTTGAAGATATCAGGATGGATTCTGTGCTGACTCCGTTTGTGATCAACAGTTTCTATTTCTGCGATCCGGACGGACACAGCGAGTATGTACAGTGCAAGGAGCCGCTTGCGGTGGATGAGAGAACTCCACAGATCAAAGAATTGTGTTTTCGTAATATTCAGGCTAAAAACTGTCATGTGGCAGCTGCGTTTTTTCTACGGTCTCCCGGAGCAGAAAATTGAGCGTGTGGAAATGAAGCACATTCAGGTCAGCTATGCAGAAGATGCAGCCAGTGGACAGCCGGCGATGATGGATGGAATTGATCAGAATATCTGTAAAATGGGAATTTTTGCGAGAAATATCAAAACTCTGGTACTGGAGGATATTCAGGTGGTAGGACAAGAGGGAGAGGTAATTTCTATGGATGGGATTGATTCTCTGGAATGGAGGAAATAAACGATGGATTATAGAATAACAGACTATGGTGCAGTCGCAGACGGCACAACAAACAACAGAGCAGCGATTCAGGCGGCAGTGGATGCCTGTACAGTGGCAGGAGGCGGACGTGTCATTGTCCCGATTGGTCAGTTTTTAAGTGGAACGATCGTATTGAAAAGTAATGTGACACTGTATCTTGAAAGGGGGGCAGAGCTGATCAGCAGTCTGCGCAATGTTGTCAAAATATGTTACTTTTCTATGTGGAATATATTGGAAAAAAATTCCGGAGCTGTCAGAGCATCTCTGGGAAAAGAATATGGAGCAGATTGCAGAAGGGTGGTTTTTAGATCTGCAGGAGTTTTTGGAGGTGTGGCCATCCGTAAAAGGCGGGGGAAATACAAAACGCCGCTGGCTGTATATGTATCCGGTCTTCTGGTTCGATGAGCCGAAATCCGTGGAGGTGTGGAAGCGGAAAAAACGCCGGAAGCACGGTGCGGACGAATTGCAGTTTTATATCCGTAGAAGGTAAGCTCCTATGTTGGTCATCACCAGTCGATTGTGCGGGAAGGTCTTCTCGTGGGGGATCGTTATCAGATGATTTCTCTGCATGAAAATCTGCTGTTCTCATATTTTGAGACACCGAGGGATCGGGAGCAGGTGAATATCAGCAGAAGACCAGAGCCTTCAGAAGCAACCAAAGAGTGGGAGGCAGTTGTTCCGGAAAGTCATTTTTACCATTTCCCGGAGGCAAATGGAGAAAATTTTCTGATCATTTTGACTGTTTTTTCTGTGGGATGAAGGTATACAGCAAAAACAGATTGTATTATACTGTACCTATTAAAAAGAAAGAGGATCGTATGATGCAGAAATTAGAATTATATATCCACATTCCGTTTTGCGTACAGAAATGTGCCTATTGCGACTTTTTGTCTGCACCGGCAAATGATGCAGCCAAAGCGGAGTATGTGGATGCATTAAAAAAAGAAATACAAAGATACCGCGAGGTTGCTTCATCTTACCAGGTATCTTCTGTTTTTGTGGGCGGAGGAACTCCGTCCATTTTGTCGTGTGAACAGATGGGTGAGATTTTTAAAATGCTGAGACAGGTATTTACCATCGACAGGGATGCGGAGATTACAATCGAAGCAAATCCGGGAACTGTGACGGAAGAAAAACTAGAAGGATGGAAACAGGCGGGAATCAACAGGATCAGTTTCGGATTACAGTCTGTCAACAATGAGGAACTGAAAATGCTGGGACGAATCCATACGTATGAAGAATTTCGGGAATCCTATGATATGGCACGGCAGGCAGGATTGATAATATCAACATTGATCTCATCTCAGCCATTCCCGGACAGACCGTAAAAAGCTGGGAGCACACCCTTCGTACGGTGGCAGAATTACATCCGGAGCATATTTCTGCGTACAGTCTGATCATTGAGGAAGGAACCCGATTTTATCAGTGGTATGGAAAAGGACAGACAGATCAGGAGAAATATCCGCCTCTTCCGGATGAAGATGCAGAGCGGCAGATGTATGAGCGGACAGAGGGAATTCTGGAAGAATATGGATTTCATCGCTATGAGATTTCCAATTATGCACGGGAAGGAAAAGAGTGCAGACACAATCTGGGGTATTGGAGCAGAGTAGAGTATTTAGGGATCGGTCTGGGAGCCTCGTCTTTTATTTCCAATACCAGATACCATCTTTGTACAGATATGATCTCTTATATAGAAAGAATAGGATCAGGAGAAGATCTGCGGGAAGAAATCGAAGTGCTGACAAAGGAAGATGCCATGGAAGAATTTATGTTTCTGGGACTTCGAAGAATGCAGGGAATCTCCGGAACCCAGTTTGAGAACTGTTTTGGAAATACGATAGAAGAAATCTACGGAGACGTGATTGAAAAACTGGAGCAGGAAAAAATGTTAGAAGTGAAAGAGGATAAAATCCGGCTGACAAAAAGAGGGATTGATGTCAGCAATTATGTGTTCTGCGAATTTCTGCTGTAGGAAAAGATTTTGAAGCTTTTAATAATTCAGAAACAAATATCAAACATTGGATAAACAAAAGAGTGCTATTCTCATACCATCAAACAAAGAAAGGCTGGTATGAGAATATGAAAGAAAAGAACAAGGCAGGCAGAGTGTCCAAAAAGACGATAGCTACAGTATTGATTGCAATGATTGGTACAGTTGGAATCGGGATGTGCATGAGTATTGCATGGAGTTATGCAGCACCAGAGATTGCAAAGGAGTTGTGGATTTACTTTGTCTCATTTAATTTATCAAATCTTTAAAATAAAAGAGTCAGAAACAGGTGCGTCAGAAGAAAAAATTGACCGCACCTTGTTTTTTGTTTACAATTTGTACATAATTCACAAACAAAACGAAAACAAAAATGTGTTAGGATCGTCCTGTATTTTAGGAAAATGGGAAGAGATACAAAAGGAGAAGATAAAAATGATTCGTATACTTGTAGTGGAAGATGATGAAAAATTAAATCAGATTGTATGTACCTATCTGAATGACAGTGGTTTTCAGGCGAAGGGGTGTCTGTCGGCAGCTGCGGCATATGAGGAAATGTATCATACGGTGTACCAGCTGATTATTTCTGATATTATGATGCCGGAGATTGACGGGTTTGAGTTTGCCGGGACAGTTCGCCGGATAAATGAGACGATTCCGATCCTGTTTATGTCGGCAAAAGATGATCTGCCTTCCAAGCGGAAAGGGTTTCAGCTCGGGATCGACGACTATATGGTAAAGCCGATAGAACTGGATGAACTGCTTCTTCGTGTAAGGGCATTGCTTCGCAGGGCAAATATAGAGATGGAAAGAAAAATTACGGTGGGAAATCTGATACTGGATGCGGATGCTATGAGTGCAGAAATTGACGGAGAAGAGATCAGTCTTACTACAAGAGAATTTAATATTATTTACAAGCTTTTGTCTTATCCGAAAAAAACGTTTTCCAGAGCGCAGCTCATGGACGAGTTCTGGGGTGTGGAGACAGATACCAGTCTGAGGGCTGTGGATGTTTATGTTACAAAACTCAGAGATAAACTGTCAGCCTGTGACGGATTTAAGATTGTGACAGTCCGCGGGCTTGGATACAAGGTGGTGCTGCAATGAAAGAACGAGAGGAACAAAGGGGAAAAGTAAAGCAAAGTTTATTTCCGGTTTCTTTATTTGGAATCTATATTGGGGTTCTGTTTCTGATGTCGGGGATACATACCGGACTGATCGTGTTTATGAATTCGGCAGGCTGGAATAAAGCGGTGATGACCGTGGTGCCGATGTGTTACTGGGGAATGGTTGCCATGGGACTGACGCTGTTTACCAGATGGAAGGTAAAAAGAACCTACGAAGAACCACTGTATAAAATGGCAGAGGCTACCAGAAAAGTGGCGAACGGAGATTTTTCCGTCTATGTACCTACATTTCATACAATGGAGAAACGGGATTATCTGGATGTCATGATTCTGGATTTTAATAAGATGGTGGAAGAACTAGGGAGCATTGAAACGCTGAAAACAGATTTTGTGTCAAATGTTTCTCATGAGATGAAAACACCGCTTTCTATTATTAAAAATTATGCGGAACTTTTGCAGAGGGATGCGTTGTCGGAGGAACAGCGCAGAGAATATGGGGAAGCCATTGAAAATACAGCAACGCGCCTGTCTGATCTGATCAGCAATATTTTAAAGCTGAATAAGCTGGAAAACCAGAAAATACAGCCGGAGGCAGAAGTGTATGATGTGTGCAGACAGTTATGTGACTGCATTCTGCAATATGAATCTGCCTGGGAGAAAAAAGAGATCGAGATGGAAGTAGAAATGGAGGATCGGGCAGAAATTTATGCGGATCAGGATCTGATGGAACTGGTGTGGAATAATCTGTTGTCTAATGCGGTCAAGTTTACCGAGCTGGGTGGTGTGATCACGGTTCGTCAGCTGTCGGATGAGCAGGGGGTGACAATTTCTGTATCGGATACCGGCTGTGGTATGAGCAAAAATACCATGAAACATATATTTGATAAATTTTATCAGGGAGACACATCTCATTCCAAAGAGGGAAACGGACTGGGGATGGCAATGGTAAAACGGGTGCTGGAGCTTATGGATGGGGAGATTCAGGTCTTAAGCGAAGAAAAACAGGGCAGTACGTTTATTGTGACACTGCCCATGGCGGGAAAGGAGTTTGGTCAGTTATGAAAAAGACAGAAAAGCCACAGAGAAATTTTGTGGCATATGAATATAAAGAAGTGAGTGCAAACAGCAGTCAGGCCTCCTTTTTGTTAGATGGATATGAGAATTTTGGGTGGGAACGGATGACAATCTGCCGCAGAGCAGCCAGAGTCGTCATCCGGGGGCGGAGAAGATGATGACTCTGCGATTGAAACGTGATCGGAAAATTGTAAATAAAACGGAGCTTACAAGGCTGCAGCGAAACTTTGAAGCCTGTGTCCGGGAAATTCAGTCGCTGGAAAACAGTAAGACATCGAAAGCGACAATATGGGCGCTGGCAGCAGGAGTGATCGGAACTGCTTTTATTGCATGTTCTACGTTTGCGGTGACAGCAGTTCCGCCGAAAATCCTTTTGTGTATTATTTTTGCGATTCCCGGATTTCTGGATGGATCCTGCCGTATTTCCTTTATAAGAAAATTGTGAGAAACCAGACGGAAAAACTGACGCCGATGATCGAAGCGAAGTATGATGAGATTTATGAGATTTGCGAAAAAGGAAATAAGCTGTTGTATTAGAAGTGAAAAAAGTACAGGGTTATAAATTGGAAACAAGGGGAAATATAAAAAGTATAAAGAATATATAAACATGGTTGACAAATACAGACCATGGTGCTATCTTAATATACGGAAGGTGTTAGCACTCAAAACAAAGGAGTGCTAATAAGAAAAACCTCAGGTGAGAGAAAGGAAGGTCTGATGGGATTGAATACAGAACTTGGCGAGCGTAAGCTCACGATTTTAAAAGCGATTATCCAAAACTATCTGGAGACCGGAGAGCCTGTTGGTTCCCGAACACTTTCCAAATACACGGATTTGAATTTGAGTTCTGCGACGATACGCAACGAGATGGCTGATCTGGAGGATCTGGGATACATTTTCCAGCCGCACACTTCGGCAGGAAGGATTCCTTCCGACAAAGGCTACCGCTTATATGTGGATATGCTGATGGAGGAGAAGGAGCACGAGATTACAGAGTTGCGTAACACGATGCTTGAAAAATCCGATAAAGTGGATCAGGTGCTGAAGCAGGCTGCGAAAGTGCTTGCTGTGAATACCAATTATGCAACGATGGTTTCCGCTCCTGTGAACAGCCGGAACACATTGAAGTTCATTCAGCTTTCACAGGTGGATCAGGAACAGATTGTGGCAGTGATCGTGATGAATGGAAACGTGATCAAGAACAAGATCATACAGGTTGGTGAGGTGCTTGCCAGTGAGACGCTTCTGAAGCTGAATATGCTTTTGAATACAACACTCAACGGCATGTCGATCGAACAGATCAATCTTGGTCTGATCGCACGATTGAAGGAGCAGGCAGGAATCCACAGCCGGGTGATCAGTGATGTGCTGGATGCCGTGGCGGAGATTATTCATGTAGATGATGATATGGAGATCTACACGAGTGGTGCGACGAACATTTTCAAATATCCGGAGCTGAGCGATAAGCAGAGTGCTCAGGAGATTATCAGTGCATTTGAAGAGAAGCAGCAGCTGGCGGATCTGGTGACAGAGACACTGGCAAGTGAAGAAAATCACGGGATTCAGGTCTACATTGGGGATGAGACTCCGGTCAAGACAATGAAAGACTGCAGCGTCGTAACAGCAACCTACGAATTGGGAGAAGGCATGAAAGGTACGATCGGTATCATCGGTCCCAAGCGTATGGATTACGAACATGTCATGAAGACGCTGAAAACTCTGCAGAGCGAGTTGGATGCAATTTATTATAAAGACCCGGAAGAATAGGAAGGTGATTGCTGGTGGCAGAGAATATGAGTAAAGAAGAGATGGTCAAAGAAGCGGTGGAAGAAGCAAAAGCCAAAGCTTACAAAGAGGCCGAAGAACAGGACACAGAAGAGACTGTGGAAGAAGCAGCTGAAGAGGCTGCAGAGCCAACAGAAGAAACGGAGGGTTCTGAAGAGGGATCCGGTTTCATGAAGAAGTTTGGCAGAAAGAATAAAAAAGATAAAAAAGACGAGAAAATTGAGGAACTGACTGACAGACTCACTCGTCAGATGGCAGAGTTTGATAACTTCCGCAAGCGTACAGAAAAAGAAAAATCTCAGATGTACGAAATCGGTGCGAAAGATATCATAGAAAAGATTCTTCCGGTTGTGGATAACTTCGAAAGAGGAATCGCAGCTGTACCGGAGGAAGAAAAGTCCAACCCGTTTGCAGAAGGAATGGAGAAGATTTACAAACAGCTGATGACTACACTCGAAGAGATTGGCGTAAAACCGATTGAAGCGGTTGGCCAGGAATTTGATCCGGATTTTCACAATGCAGTGATGCATGTAGAAGATGAAGAAGTTGGAGAGAATATCATTACAGAAGAATTCCAGAAGGGTTATCTGTACAGAGACAGTGTAGTAAGACATAGTATGGTAAAAGTGGCAAACTAATAAGGAGGAAATAATCATGGGAAAAATCATTGGTATTGATTTAGGAACAACAAACAGCTGTGTAGCTGTTATGGAAGGTGGACAGCCAACAGTTATCGCCAACACAGAAGGAGCAAGAACAACACCATCTGTAGTTGCATTTACAAAAACAGGAGAACGTCTGGTAGGAGAGCCTGCAAAACGTCAGGCAGTTACCAATGCAGACAAGACAATCTCTTCTATCAAAAGAGAGATGGGTACAGATTATAAAGTAGCGATCGATGATAAAAAATATTCTCCACAGGAGATTTCTGCAATGATCCTTCAGAAACTGAAAGCAGACGCAGAAGGATATCTTGGAGAGAAAGTAACAGAAGCAGTTATTACAGTGCCGGCTTATTTCAACGATGCACAGCGTCAGGCAACAAAGGATGCAGGTAAGATCGCAGGTCTGGATGTAAAACGTATCATCAACGAGCCAACAGCAGCAGCACTTGCTTATGGACTTGACAACGAAAAAGAGCAGAAGATCATGGTATATGACCTTGGTGGTGGTACATTCGACGTTCCATCATTGAGATCGGAGACGGAGTTATTGAAGTATTATCTACAGCAGGTAACAACAGACTTGGTGGAGATGACTTTGACCAGAAGATCACAGACTATATGCTGGCTGATTTCAAGGCAAAAGAAGGAGTAGACTTGTCAACAGACAAGATGGCTCTTCAGAGACTGAAAGAAGCAGCAGAGAAAGCGAAAAAAGAACTTTCTTCTGCAACAACAACAAACATCAACCTTCCGTTCATCACAGCAACAGCTGAAGGACCGAAGCATTTTGATATGAACCTGACAAGAGCAAAATTTGACGAGCTGACACATGATCTTGTTGAAAAAACAGCAGAGCCAGTAACACGTGCGCTTTCTGATGCAGGAATCACAGCAGCAGAATTAGGTCAGGTACTTCTTGTAGGTGGTTCTACACGTATTCCGGCAGTACAGGAAGAAGTAAAACGCCTCACAGGAAAAGAGCCTAGCAAATCCTTGAACCCGGATGAATGTGTTGCTTTAGGAGCATCTGTTCAGGGTGGTAAACTTGCAGGAGATGCAGGTGCAGGAGATATCCTTCTTCTGGACGTAACTCCACTGTCACTGTCTATCGAGACAATGGGAGGAGTTGCTACAAGACTGATCGAGAGAAATACAACAATTCCTACAAAGAAGAGCCAGATCTTCTCTACAGCAGCAGATAATCAGACAGCAGTTGATATCAACGTTGTACAGGGAGAAAGACAATTCGCAAGAGACAACAAGTCCCTCGGACAGTTCAGACTGGATGGAATTCCTCCGGCTCCACGTGGAATCCCGCAGATCGAGGTTACATTCGATATCGACGCAAATGGTATCGTAAATGTATCTGCAAAAGATCTGGGAACAGGAAAAGAACAGCATATTACAATTACAGCAGGATCTAATATGTCCGATGCAGATATCGACAAAGCAGTCAAAGAAGCTGCTGAATTCGAAGCACAGGATAAGAAGAGAAAAGAAGCGATCGATACAAGAAACGAAGCTGATGCGATGGTATTCCAGACAGAAAAAGCACTCAAAGAAGTGGGAGACAAACTGGATGCAGCAGATAAATCTTCTGTAGAAGCTGATGTACAGGCGCTCAAGGATATCCTTGCAAAATCTACACCGGAAGATACATCCGATGCACAGGTTGCTGAGATCAAAGCAGCAAAAGACAAACTGATGGAAAGTGCACAGAAACTGTTCACAAAGATGTATGAGCAGGCAGGTGCAGCAGGAGCAGGGGCTGCAGGCGGACCGACACCGGAGGCTGGTCCTGCACCGGAAGGATTCCAGGGAGATGACGTAGTAGACGGAGATTACAAAGAAGTTTAAGAGATCAATCTGACGGGAGAGAGCACTCTTTTTCCGGAGTCTGGAAGGCATGTCTTTCAGGCTCCGGCGGTGTGCCCTCGCCTGTTTGGTTATGAGTTGGATCAAGGATGAAAGGTAGATTATTATGGCGGAGTCAAAAAGAGATTATTACGAGGTGCTTGGTGTAAGCAAGGATGCTGACGATGCTGCGATCAAAAAGGCGTATCGTGCACTGGCGAAGAAGTACCATCCGGATATGAATCCGGGCGATGCCGAAGCAGAAAAGAAATTCAAAGAAGCATCCGAAGCCTATGCGGTACTGAGTGATGCTGAAAAACGTCGTCAGTACGACCAGTTCGGTCATGCTGCGTTTGAAGGCGGCGCAGGCGGTGCTGGCGGATTTGGAGGCTTTGACTTCAACGGCGCAGATTTTGGAGATATTTTCGGAGACATTTTCGGCGATTTGTTTGGCGGCGGCGGAAGAAGAGGCGGTCGTGCGAACAATGGCCCGATGAAAGGCGCGAATATTCGAAAGAGCATCCGTATTACATTTGAGGAAGCTGTGTTTGGCTGCAAGAAAGAACTGGAAGTGATTTTAAAAGATCCATGTACGACATGTGGAGGAACAGGTGCAAAACCGGGGACTTCTCCGGAGACGTGTCCGAAGTGTGGAGGAAAAGGTCAGGTTGTCTATACGAGTCAGTCTTTCTTCGGAACGGTACAGAACGTCCAGACCTGTCCGAACTGTGGTGGTTCCGGTAAGGTGATCAAGGAAAAATGTACATCCTGCTCCGGAACAGGATACACTTCAAGTAAGAAGAAGATTGAAGTGACCATTCCTGCAGGAATTGACAACGGACAGAGTGTACGCATCCGCGAAAAAGGAGAGCCGGGTACAAACGGAGGTCCGAGAGGAGATCTTCTGGTCGAGGTGAACGTATCCAGACATCCGATCTTCCAGCGTCAGGATATGCACATTTTCTCAACAGTGCCGATTTCATTTGCACAGGCAGCACTCGGTGGAGATGTGAAGATTCAGACTGTGGACGGAGCGGTGATCTACAATGTTAAGCCAGGTACAAAGACCGATACAAAGGTACGATTAAAAGGCAAGGGAGTCCCGTCCCTGAGAAATTCCGCAGTGCGTGGAGATCACTATGTGACACTGGTGATCCAGACGCCGGAAAAACTCAGTGCAGAGGCAAAAGAGGCACTGCGCAGATTTGATGAACTGAGTGGAAACTCACTGCATCAAAAATGACAGTAATCCGAAAAAAAGCGAGAAAAAAACCAAAAGAAAAGGTTTCATGGATAAAGTAAAAGAAGCCTTTGAAGGGGAAGATTAAAATTCAGAATGAAGCCAGGCAGAGACAGTCTCATAGAGAGGCTGTCTCTGCTTGTTTCATGCCTGCAAATACGATAACAGATCGCTCTCCCAGCAAAACAGTCTGTCCTGCAGTCGGCATATCGTTCCCGGAAAATGTCTGATGCAGCAAGTCCCCGGTATTGACTGCAATCTTCCAGACATAACCGTTTGGAAGGGATGGGAGCACAAGTTGTTTTGCAATCCAGTGTGCGTTGACCGCAAGAAATACAAGATCTTCCTGTCCGGTCTTTTCATCAAATCCTGAGAACATCACGCAGGCAGTGTGAGAATCTGAGGAAGGAACAGGCGGCTCTGGGGTAAGTCTGTGGCTGCTCATGGAAGGGTATGAGGTGTAGCTCGGCTCCAGATCTCTGCGGATGGATGGGTGCTGTTTACGAAATGCGATCATATATTGAAAGAACGCAAACAGGGCCTGATTTTTGGACAGCAGACTCCAGTCCAGCCAGGAGATTTCGTTATCCTGACAGTATGGATTGTTGTTGCCAAATCGTGTATCTGCAAATTCATCTCCGGATAAAAACATTGGTGTACCACGGCTGCACATCAGCAGTGCACAGGCATTTTGCATCATTTTCAGCCGCAGGCGGAGGATTTCGGGATTGGAAGTTTCTCCTTCTTCTCCGCAGTTCCAACTGTGGTTGTCATCACAGCCGTCGGTATTGTTCCAGCCGTTTGCCTCGTTATGCTTCTGGTTATAGCTGTATAGATCGCACAGTGTAAATCCGTCATGACAGGTCAGAAAATTGACGGAAGCATTTCCCCCCCCCGCGGTACTGCGGATTGTATAAATCCGGGGAGCCAAAGATCCGTTTCAGAGCAGTCTCATGAAGTCCGTCATCCCCTTTTAGAAAACGCCACATGTCATCCCGGTAGCGTCCGTTCCATTCGGCCCAGCGTCTCCGGGACGGAAAGGAGCCAACCTGATAGAGTCCGCCCGCATTCCATGCTTCGGCAATGAGTTTTACATTCCCAAGGATCGGATCAAAGGCAAGGCTCTGCAGAAGGGGCGGCTGACTCATTGGAGAGCCGTCTTCATTTCTTCCGAGAATGGAAGCCAGGTCAAAACGGAAACCGTCTACCCGGTAGTCAGTGACCCAATAGCGCAGACAGTCTAAAAATAATTTAACGGGTGAAAAATTTGTGTTCTCTGGTTTCCGGCTGGGTTCTCTCAACTGGAGTTTCCACAGAAGGTTCATCAGAGCAGTCGCAAGGTGTTTCGGAAGCCTCGCCGCACTGAACGGAAGCCTCTCCGGTTTCAATAACGGCACCAAAAGCAATCGGGATCTGGATGCAGAGACTCTGGGTTACAGTAAACGTGCAGGAGGTTTTGCTGCCCGGACACTGTGATCAGTGTGGATGACAGGATCGCCGCAGCAGATTGTTCTGGCGGTTCCGGGATGTGCAAACGGGGAGACCGTTACAGGAACGCAAACGGTTTCTTTCTGGTAAAACGTAGATTCACAGGATTCTGTGGAACCGCAGGAAGGCCCGCATATGGTCAGGCCGGAAGCGGTCTGGCCGCCGCCGAAAAGACAGAGATTGACTGGGCCGACCGCATAAGGTCTGACAAGAGAAAAGCAGACCTGCATCTCACCATCCACTTTATCCAGTGGGAAATCGAATTTCAGTCCCGTACATCCGGTTGGCGGATCCGGATGCTGGATTGTTTTGAGTTCTACATTTTCACCCCAGATTACGTTCTGCGATTTTCCGTCGATTACGACCGTAACATCCAGGATATCCTCCTGCGTGATCGCGCTGCAGATACCAAGCAGGAAATGGCTTAAGTCTGCATAGAGAGGTGTGTCTGTTCCAACACCCGCAATATCATAGCAAAATCGCTGGTATTCTCCCGGTTTTGGGGTTAAAACGGAAGTCTCCGTATTGAGTGAAAAAACGAACGGCAAAATCCGCTCGCCGATAACAGTAGAATAGTCTGTTTCATAATTACATGATGTCATAAGAAATACCTTTTGAAAAATTTTATTCTGTATAGTATATGATAAATCTCAAAACATGTTATAATTGCCATGTGTTTTTCAAATTTGGGAAAAGGGGATGGAAAACAAGAAATAGGAATTTATGGGAGAGAAAAGATGTTTATGAGAAAAAAGGAAAATGAGCTGCAGATTGACTGGAAGCATTTTTATTTGGGTGTACTGGCACTGGTCATTCCGATGGCACTTCAGAATCTGATCAATGTGGGTGTAACGGCTGCGGATGTGGTGATGCTGGGGCGCGTAGGAGAGACAGCGCTGTCCGGATCTTCTCTTGCAGGGCAGGTGCAGTATATTATGACGTTGTTTTTGTTCGGGCTGACATCCGGAGCAACGGTTCTGACCGCACAGTATTGGGGGAAAAAGGACCTGCGGACAATCGAGAAGATTTTGGGTCTTGGAATGCGGGCTGCGGTTTTTGTGACTGCATTATTCTTTCTGGCAGCGCAGATCATGCCAGAGCAGCTTTTGCGGATATTTACAAGTGAACCAGAGGTGATCAAAGAGGGCGTGAAGTATTTGCGGATTGTTAGTTTTTCTTACATTTTTATGGGAATCACACAGACTTATCTTTATATTATGCGAAGTGTGGAACGGGTCGTTGTGGCAACGGTGGTATATTTGTGTTCCCTGCTCTGCAACATTACGATCAATGCCATTTTGATCTTCGGGCTTCTCGGAATGCCCGCCATGGGCGTGCAGGGTGCGGCAATTGGAACGCTGGTTTCCAGGCTCCTGGAGATGGTACTGGTATGTGTGTACTCGAAAGTGTGGAACAAAGATATCAAGTTCAGGATCGCCTACTTTTTTAAAACAGAGCACGTTTTAAATATGGATTTTCTGAAATACGCATTCCCGGTGATCTTAAACGAGGTGCTCTGGGGACTTGGAACTGCGACAAATACGGCAGTGCTTGGTCATATGGGAAGTGCTGCAGTTGCGGCGAATTCGGTCGCACAGGTGGCCAGACAGCTCGCAACGGTGGTAGCATTCGGACTTTCCAGTGCGACAGCGATCTATCTGGCAAAACCATTGGAGAGAAAAAGTATGAGCATGCAAAAGCATATGCAAAGAGGTTCGTATGGCTCAGTGTGATTATGGGAGTTGTGGGAGGTGTGCTGATCCTTCTGATCTCACCGGTTATGGCAGAGACGATGACTCTGTCTGAAACAGCAAAGGGTATATGCGGTTCATGTTCTTTGTAATGTCCTATTTTGTGGTAGGGCAGGCGTTCAACACAACGATGGTCGTGGGAACCTTCCGTTCCGGCGGAGATACCCGGTTTGGCCTGCTGCTGGATATGTCTACCATGTGGGGATGTTCCATTTTATTTGGTGCGCTCGCAGCGTTTGTGTTCCACTGCAGTGTTCCGGTGGTGTATATGATCCTGATGAGTGATGAGATCATTAAGATTCCGATCACCTGGCGCCGGTACAAGAGCTATAAATGGCTGAAGGATGTAACAAGAGAAGAATTGTAGGGGAAGCTCCTTTCTAAAAAAATCTTGCAAAATTATCTGCAATCTTATAAAATGCAGAAGTGACTTTTGTAAAGAATTATTTTTAGGAAGGAGTTTTCTGCATGGCAGACATCAAAATAAAGAAAGATCACTGTCCGCTGATCCTGACACACAGTCTGATCGGAGGGAAATGGAAGCTGAAGATCTTGTGGCATATTCTGCAGGGCGATAATCGATTTTCGGAGTTAAAAAAGGAAATCCCGGGTATTTCGGAAAAAGTGTTATATTCGAATTTGAAAGAACTGGAGGATGCAAGGCTTTTATACAGGGAAGTGATCAAGGAAAAGAAGCCGTCCGTGATTCGTTACCGTCTTTCAGAAGAAGGCGTGGAGGTCAGGGCACTGATCGATGCGGCACACCGGTTTGCCAATCGGTATGCAAAAAAGCATATACATACTAAAAAGTAAGGTATTGCGAAATGTGAGTGAATTGTGTATAGTCTTTTTGTCAGTAGAGAAGACATATTTTTTTATACATATGTTAGTTAAAACTAATAAGAGTAAATAAAAACTAATGGAGGTGGTGGTATCAAAAAATATGTATCGACAATCATATTGGCGGCGGTGTTGTTCGTAGTTTCTGTCTGCTCTCTGTTTATCGGGGTGATGGATGCGGATCTGGCGTCGCTGATGCAGGGAGATCCGGAAGTGATCCGGTTGTTTCTGATTTCAAGGATTCCGCGGCTTCTGGCAATTCTGTGTACAGGAATCGGAATGAGTACAGCAGGCTGATCATGCAGCAGCTTTGTATGAATAAGTTTGTGTCTCCGACTACGGGAGCAACGATTTCTTCGGCCCAGCTTGGAATTTTGCTGGCTCTGGTATTTCTCCCGGAGTCTACACTTCTTGGAAGAGCAGTGTTTGCGTTTGTGGCGGCGATTCTGGGAACCTGGATTTTTGTGTGGTTTGTTCAGAAAATCCGTTTTAAAGATGTGGTGCTGGTACCGTTGGTCGGAATCATGTTTGGAAATGTGATCGGAGGGATCACCAGCTTCATTGCCTATCAATACGAGATGAATCAGGCGCTGTCCACCTGGCTGGTAGGGCATTTTTCTATGGTACTGCGCGGGAGATATGAGATTGTGTATCTGACAGTACCGCTGGTTGTGCTGGCATTTGTATTTGCAAACCATTTCAATATTGTGGGGATCGGAAAAGAATTCTCTCAGAATCTGGGAGTGCCTTATAATCTGGTGCTTTTTATGGGCCTTACGATTGCGGCAATGATTACGGCGTCGGTGGTGGTAGTGGTTGGTTCGATTTCTTATATCGGTCTGATCGTTCCGAATATTGTCACCATGTTCAAGGGTGATAAGATCCGCGGAACGCTGGCAGATACGGCGCTGTTTGGCGCTTTGTTCGTTATCGTATGCGACATGATCTCGAGAGTGGTGATTGCCCCTTACGAGCTGCCTATCGAACTGATCGTAGGAATTCTCGGCAGCATCCTGTTTGTAGGACTGTTGCTGTATCGACTGAAAAACGGAGGAAGAAGAATACTTCTGGGGAAAGGAGGCAGACAGGATGCACAGTGCAGTTCATAAGACAAACAGCAGAAAGCTTCTTGTTTTAGGGATACTGGTGGCGGCAGCAGCAATCGCCTATCTGTTTGTGGATGTTTCTTTTTCAAATGAGCGTCTGTTTCGGTATGCTATGAAAATCCGGATTCCAAAGCTGATGGTCATGCTGGTGGCATCTGCTGCCATCGGAGGGGCAACGATCGTATTTCAGACTATTATTCACAATACGATTGTGACACCATGTCTGTTGGGAATGAATTCGTTGTATACGCTGATTCACACAGCAGTGGTATTCTTTGCAGGTTCCGGAAGTTTTCTCGCTGTCAATGCGAACGTGTCTTTTGTGGTCGATCTGTTTTTAATGAGTACAACAGCTGTTTTGGTCTACAGCTATCTGTTCAAAAAAACAAACTATAATGTGTTGTATGTATTGTTGATCGGAACGGTTTTGACTTCGTTTTTCGGAAGCATTCAGAGTACGCTTACAAGAATCATGGATCCCAATGAATATGACAGCCTTCTGGCAACGCTGGTAGCAAGCTTTAACAACGTCAACTCGGAAATTATTCTGGCAGCAGTCCTGGTTCTGGCAGGTATCGTGTTTGTGTTGCGAAAAGAACTTGCGCTTTTGGACGTGTTGTCTCTTGGAAGACATCAGGCAATCAATCTGGGTGTGGATTATGACCGGGCCATCCGGAAACTTCTGCTTGGAGTGACACTCTGTATCGCGACCGCCACAGCATGGTAGGACCGATTTCATTCCTCGGACTGATCATCGCAAATCTGTCCAGACAGTTTTTGAAAACATACCGGCATTCGCAGCTGATCATGGGATCTGTCTTCTTCGGGATGTTTGTTCTGGCGGCAGGGCAGATGATTTCGGAACAGATCTTTGTATATGCGATTCCGGTCAGTGTATTTATTACAGTAGGCGGAGGAGGATACTTTTTGTATCTTCTGTTGAGAAAAAGGAGGAGTTAGAAGAGTGAAGATACGTGGAGTAAAAAAACAGTATCACGGAAAAACCGTGGTGGATTCCGTTTCTTTTGAAATTCAAAAAGGAAAAGTAACTGCTCTGATCGGTCCCAATGGAGCGGGAAAATCTACTGTGATGAGCATTCTTTCCAGACTGATCGCAAAGGATGAAGGAGTGGTAGAGTTTGAAGGAAAGAAGCTGGAGCACTGGAAGAGTAAAGAATTGTCAAAGCATCTGGCGATTCTGACACAGAGTAATCATATTGAGATGAAGCTGACAGTCAGAGAGCTGGTTGCATTCGGACGGTTCCCGCATTCGGGAGGGCGGATGACCAAGCAGGATAAAGAAATCGTTGCACAGGCGATCGATTATATGGAACTAAAAGAGTTTGAAGACCGGTTTCTGGATGAATTGTCCGGAGGACAGCGGCAGAGAGCATACATCGCCATGGTCATTGCGCAGGATACGGAGTATGTCTTTTTGGATGAACCGACGAATAATCTGGATATTTATCATGCTTCGAATATGATGAAGATGGTGCGGAAGTTAAGTGACGAGCTGGGAAAAACAGTGATCCTTGTGCTTCATGAGATTAATTATGCAGCCTTTTATTCAGATTATATCTGTGCATTTAAAAACGGAAAAATCGCGAAATATGGAACCGTTGAAGAAGTCATTCAAAAAGAAGTCCTTTCTGAGATTTACCAGGTGGATTTTGAAATTTTAAATATCAAAGGAAAACCATTATCGGTATATTATTGATGACAGAAAATGGAAGAAAACAAAGATGGAGGAAGAAGATGAGAAAATTAGCAAAAGTATTATTGGCAGGAGTGGCAGCACTCAGTCTGACAGCATGCGGGCAGGCAGAAGGAACAACAGGAAGTTCTGCGGATACAACGGCAAAGGAGCAGAAACAACAGGAAACACCTGAGAAGATCAAGATCCAGTCTCTGAATGCAAACGGAGAAGAAATTTCTCTGGAAGTACCATATGATCCGGAACGTATCGCTGTTTTGGATATGGCAGCACTGGATATCCTGGATAATCTTGGTGTTGGAGACAAAATAGTAGGTTCTGCATCTACTTCTCTGGAGTACCTTTCTGATTATGTGGATAATGAAAAGGTTGCAAATCTGGGAACGATCAAAGAGGCAGATCTGGAGGCTGTGATGGAGTGTGAGCCGGAAGTGATTTTCATCGGCGGACGTCTGGCTTCTTCCTATGACGCGCTCAGTGAAATTGCACCGGTTGTATACCTTTCGACAGATGTGGAGACAGGTGTCGTAAAAAGCGTGACAAAAAATGCAGAGACGATTGCTTCTATGTTTGGGCTGGAAGATGAAGTAAAAGAAAAGACAGCCGGTTTTGATGAAAGAATTGAAGCATTGGCAGAAAAAGCAAAAGGGCATACAGCACTGGTAGGAATGACTACAAGCGGAAGCTTTAACTTAATGGGAAATGACGGAAGATGCTCCATTATCGGAGTGGAGATCGGATTTGACAATCTGACAGCTGCTGAAAGTACCTCAACACATGGAAATGAAGCTTCATTTGAAACAGTTGTCGAGAAAAACCCAGAGTATATTTTCGTGATGGATCGTGATCAGGCAATCGGGGCAGACGGGGCACAGACGGCAAAAGAAATTATGGAAAATGAACTTGTTATGCAGACAGATGCTTACAAAAATGGAAAAATCATCTATCTGGAACATCCGGCAGTATGGTACACTGCGGAAGGCGGAATCACTGCACTGGATGTGATGCTTTCTGATCTGGAGGAGTCCCTGTAAAAAGTTGTTGTGTGCATTATCCTCAAATTGTGGTACAATAGAATCAGTCTGAAATCCTGTTTTCAAAGATGGAGACAGATGAATTTATAGAACAAAGAGAGGTAATGAAAATGGAAGAACAATATACAGAAGGATGTTCCGAAGAGTCCTGTGCAGGATGTTCTCATTCCGGTTCCTGTGAAAGCCAGAAGCAGAATGCAGGCAATACGGCGCCATCCAAAGCACCGGCAAATGTAGGTTCCCAGGTGAAAAAAGTGATTGGAGTCATCAGCGGAAAGGGTGGCGTTGGAAAATCGCTGGTAACAGCTTCCCTGGCACGTATGATGATCGAAAAAGGATATACGGCAGGAATTTTGGATGCAGATATTACAGGTCCATCCATTCCGAAGATGTACGGAGTGCACGAGATGGCAATCGGAAACGAGATGGGAATGCTTCCGTGCAGCGCACCGGATGGAACAAGGATCATGTCCGTCAACCTGCTTTTGGAAGAGGAGGACACACCGGTCATCTGGAGAGGTCCTGTGATCGCAGGCGTTGTGACACAGTTCTGGTCAGATGTGATGTGGGGAGATTTGGATTATCTGTTCGTTGACATGCCTCCCGGAACGGGAGATGTTCCGTTGACTGTATTTCAGTCCCTGCCTGTGGATGGAGTTGTGATCGTCACCTCTCCGCAGGATCTGGTACAGCTGATCGTAAAGAAGGCGTACAACATGGCAAAACAGATGAACATTCCGGTTCTTGGAATCGTGGAAAACTACAGTTACATCAAATGTCCGGACTGCGGAAAAGAGATCAAAGTGTTCGGTGAGAGTCATATTGACGAGATTGCAAAAGAACTGGGAGTACCGGTACTTGGCAAGATGCCGATCGACACTGCGATTGCAGAAGCAGTAGAAGCAGAAAAATTTTATGAAGTGACGAACCCGTATTTGAAAGAAATCGATTTGTAGGGGGCTGGGAAAGAAAAGAAGGCTTGTGCTGGAAATGTGCGGAAATATGCCGTCGTCTCAAAGTGCTGAATCTTTGAGGCGGCGGCTTTTTATCACAGATTTTTATAACTGAATATTTTTGAACAGATCTCCAAGGCTTGTACCGATCTCTTCGGCTTTTGGAATCTCAACTTTTTCTACAACTTCTTCTTCCGGTTCTTCCAAAGCTTTCATGCTCAGGCTGATCTTGCCGTCTTTAATACCGATGACTTTGACCTGAACTTCATCTCCTACATTCAAAACAGCTGCAGGATTCTTGACGCGTTTTTGAGAAATCTGAGAAACATGTACCAGTCCGGAAAGACCGTTTTCCAGTTTGACAAATGCACCGTAGTTCTGTAATGTCTCTACAGTACCGGACATAACCGTACCGATTGGGATACTTGCGATCTGTGCTTCTTTTTCTTTTCTTTCTTTTTCTTTGAGAAGCTCACGGGCGGACAGTACAAGCCGGTTGCCTGCCTGATCTACATCGATCACTTGAACTTCCACATCTTTGAGCAGGTAAGTCTCCAGATCTTCAATGTAAGAAAGGGAGAGTTTGGATGCCGGAATAAATCCGCGCAGTCCTTCTACCATGGCAATGGCACCGCCATTTACGATTCCTTCGATCTTAACAGGGAGGATCGTTTTCTTTTCCATATATTCCAAAACCCTGTTCCATGGATTGGCATCGTCAAAATGATCTTCGTAATCAGCCATTGTCTCTGTGTGTCCTTCGTTTGTCAGTAATTCTTCTGTTCTTAATTCTTCGCTCATCGCTGCACCTCGACTTTCTAAAACTTTAAAACAAAAATCTCTTAAAACAGAAGATTTTTGCTTTGCATTAAAGACAGTATAGCATATGTTTTATCAAAAAGACACGGAATCTTGAAATTTGGGTTGACGAAATCTGGAAAAAATGGCAAGCTACATATAGGTTACTGTTCACACCAATAACCACTATAGAAGAAAATAAGCAAAGGAAGTTTGGATTGATATGAATAACGGAGTGAGTAATAATAAAGTGTATGTAGTAGGGCATAAAAATCCAGATACAGATTCGATTTGTTCTGCGATCGCCTATGCTGATTTGAAATCTAAGATCACGGGAGAAGATTATAGTCCAAGGCGAGCGGGACAGCTCAATGAAGAGACGCAGTATGTGCTGGATCATTTTCAGGTTGAGGCACCGAAGCTGTTGTCGGACTTAAGAGTGCAGGTCAAAGATGTAGAACTGCGTAACATTGAAGGAATCAAGGGAAGTGTTTCCATCAAGAGTGCGTGGAAATCTATGAAAGAGCTGAATATCAAGACGCTTCCTGTGACAAGGGACAGCAAACTGGAAGGTCTGATTACCATTGGAGATATCGCGACTTCTTACATGGATGTGTATGACAGCGGGATTCTCTCCAAGGCAAGGACGCAGTACCGGAATATTGCATCGACCATTGATGGAACCATCATTGCAGGAAATCCACACAGCTATGTGTTGAACGGAAAAGTCGGGATTCTTGCATCAAGCCGAAAGCTGATGTCGGAATTTGTGGAAGAAAATGATCTGGTGATCTTAGGAGACCGCCAGGAGGCACAGCAGCATGCCGTCGATTTGAATGTGAGCTGTATGGTGGTGTGTAACGGAGCACGTGTAGGAGAAGAGATTTTAAAACAGGCAGAAGAAAAAGAAATCGTGATCATTTCTTCTCCGCATGATGCATTCACGGTCGCACGTTTGATCAACCAGAGTATTCCGGTGAAGCAGTTTATGACAAGAGAGGGGATCGTTTCTTTCCAGATGGATGACTATGTGGATGATGTCAAAGATGTGATGGCACGCAGGAGATTCCGTGACTTCCCAATCCTGGATGAGGCAGGCAATTTCCTGGGATTTATTTCCAGAAGAAGATTGCTCAACAGCCGCAGAAAACAGGTGATCCTGGTGGATCACAATGAAAAAAATCAGGCAGTGGACGGTGTGGAAGAAGCAGAGGTTCTGGAAATCATCGATCACCACCGTCTGAGCAGTATTGAAACGATGGGTCCGGTATTTTTCCGAAATCAGCCGGTTGGATGTACCGCTACGATCGTTTATCAGATGTATCAGGAAGAGGGAGTAGAAGTAGAGCCGGTGATCGCATCACTCCTTTGCTCGGCGATCATTTCCGATACCCTGATGTTTCGGTCTCCGACTTGTACACCGTTGGATGAAAGATCTGCGAGGAAACTGGCAGAGATCGCAGGGATTGATATTGAGAAGCTGGCACTGGAGATGTTTAATGCAGGAAGTAATCTGAAAGGAAAAACAGCAGAAGAAATCTGTTTCCTGGATTTCAAACAGTTTACAGTCAACGATATCAACTTTGGAGTTGGTCAGATCAGCTCTATGAGCGCAGAAGAGCTGCGTGAGATCAAAACAGAAGTATCCGCTTATCTGGAACAGGCAAGAAAGACACAGGGGCTGGATATGATCTTCTTTATGCTGACCAATATTGTCGCAGAATCTTCAGAACTTTTATGCGCCGGAAACGGAGCAAGAGAAAAGATGATCTCTGCGTTTGATCTGAAAGGAAATCCGGAGATGATCGAGCTAAAGGGTGTGGTGTCCAGAAAGAAACAGCTTGTACCGACACTGGTTTCGGCACTGCAGCAGTAGAAGGAGCAAAAAATGGGAAAACAAGTATGGAAAGCCGGGAATATGGTATATCCACTCCCGGCAGTGATGGTGAGTACGGCGGACAAGTCCGGAAAGAGCAATATTCTGACGATCGCATGGACGGGCACGATTTGCACTAATCCGGCGATGGTTTATATTTCTGTCCGTCCGGAGCGATATTCGTATCATATGTTAAAAGAGAGTGGAGAATTTGTTATCAATCTGACAACGGAGCAGCTTGCAAAAGCAACCGATTATTGCGGAGTACGTTCCGGAAAGGATGTGGACAAATGGAAAGAGGCACATCTGACACCGGCAAAAGCAGAAAAGCTTCAGTATGCACCGGTGATCGAAGAGTGTCCGGTCAATATCGAATGTAAAGTTACAGAAGTGAAAAAACTGGGAAGCCACCATATGTTTCTGGCGGAAGTTCTGGCAGTACAGATTGATGAGCAGTATTTGAATGAAAAGAATAAGTTTGAGCTGAATAAGACAGGACTGATGGCATATTCGCATGGAGAGTATCTGTCTCTCGGGAAGAAGATCGGGACATTTGGGTACAGTGTGAAAAAGAAAAAGACGAAACATAAGAAAAAGAAAAAGTAAGAAAAAGAACATCCCCGTGGAAGCAAAGTATGAAAACTTTTGAGTTCTGCGGAGATGTTCTTTTTAGTCACTGTTTCCCGAAATCTATTTTATAAAGTCTCAACAAATCTGTCAAATGCAGCGAGTCCTTCGTCTGTGCATTTGTAAACACCGGCATCTTCCAGGACCTGACAGAAGACCTTTCCGACTTCCTGTTCCAGAATATGCGTGACATTTTCTGCGTTGATCTCCGGATAGGACGGTAGGAAACTTTCGGTCCAGTCCGCGTGCTTTGCAATGGTCTCATTGCTTCTGATGTCTTTTTTCTCAAGAATATAAGTCTTTAACAGCTCCAGCTCATCTTTGAGACGTGCAGGGAGTACAGCAAGCCCCATGACTTCGATCAGACCGATATTTTCTTTTTTGATATGATGCAGTTCTTTGTGAGGATGGTATACTCCGAGCGGATGTTCCTCTGTGGTAATGTTGTTTCTCAAAGTCAGATCCAGCTCATATTTTCCATCCCGCATTCTGGCGATCGGCGTGATCGTATTGTGAGGCTGTCCGTCTGTTTCAGCAAAAATGAAAGCAGCGTCATCTGTATATCCTCGCCATGCCTGCAGAATGTGGTCTGCAAGGTCGATCACTCTGGTCACATCCTCAGACTGCAGACGGATCACAGAGAGCGGCCATTTTACGATGCCTGCTGTGACATCTTCAAAGCCCTTGACAGTAAACTCCTGGATGACAGGCGCTTTTTCCATGGCAAAGGTATAATGTCCGCCCTGGAAGTGGTCATGGCTTAAAATAGAACCGCCTACGATCGGAAGATCTGCATTGGATCCGAGGAAATAGTGCGGGAACTGTTTGATAAAATCAAACAGCTTGACAAAGGTCTGGCGCTCGATCTTCATCGGAGTATGTTCTCCGTTGAACACGATACAGTGCTCATTGTAGTAGACATAAGGAGAATACTGGAATCCCCACTTGCTGTCATTGACCGTGATCGGAATGATGCGGTGATTCTCTCTGGCCGGGTGATCGAGGCGCCCTGCATACCCCTCGTTCTCCATACAGAGCTGACATTTCGGGTAAGCCGAAACAGAAGCATTGCGCGCAGCGGCAATGGCTTTCGGATCTTTTTCCGGTTTGGACAGATTGATGGTAATATCCAGTGTTCCGTAGTCTGTGTCTACATTCCATCTGCGGTCCTTTTTGATCCGGTACCGGCGGATGTAATCGCTGTCCTGACTGAACTTGTAATAAAACTGAGTGGCGGATTCCGGAGATTCCTGATAATGTCTCCAGAAGTCGTTCTGAACCTGAGCCGGACGCGGCAGCAGGCAGTTCATCAGTCTGGTGTCGAACAGATCACGATAGCCGATGCTGTCTTCAATGATGCCGCGTGTAACAGCCTCCTTAAGGAGATCGGCAAGGATGTCTTTCAGCACAAGATCTGTCAGATCACAGGAGACATCTTCCCAGTTGTCTTCATGGAATACATCCAAAAGTAAGTTTGTAGTGTAAATACGTTCACATTCCGGAGTCAGTCCGGTATCAATGCCGTACTGTACCAGTTTTTTGATAGATTCATATAACATGGATAAATTCCTTCTTTCTTAGAGAGTCTCCAGTTTCTGTGCACCGCTTCCGATATCAACGGTGTAGAATTCGGCTTCGTGTCCGACCTTTTCTTTATATGCAGGTCCGATAGTATTGATGAAAGTATCGACAGCGTCATTTTTTACGATACTTACGGTACATCCCCCGAATCCGCCGCCTGTGATACGGGAACCTACAACACCCGGAATCTGCCATGCAAGATCGACCAGGATATCGATCTCTTCACAGGATACTGCGTAATCATCTCTTAAAGAGATGTGGGACTGATTCATCAGTTCGCCGAAACGCTCGATGTTGCCTGCTTTTAATGCAGATACCGCTTCGATGGTACGCTGGTTTTCATAAACTGTGTGTTTCGCACGTTTCTGCTCTACAGGATCTGTGATCACTTCTTTGAATTTTTCAAAGGTATCGATGTCCAGATCACCAAGAGCGTTGATATCCAGTTCTTCCTGAAGAAGAGAGAGCGCATGGCTGCATTCCTGACGTCTCTGGTTGTACTGAGAGTCAACAAGACTGTGTTTTACTTTACTGTTTGTGATGATGATCTTGGCGTCTTCCAGTTCTACCGGTGCATACTCATAGGAGAGTGTGCCGGTATCCAAAAAGATCGCGCAGTCTTTTTTGCCCATGGCAACTGCAAACTGATCCATGATTCCGCAGTTGCATCCGTTGAAGTTGTTCTCAGAGTACTGTCCGATCAGTGCGATGTCGGTCATGCTTAAGGCATCAAATCCGCAGAGATCTTTTGCGATTACTCCGGTCAGAACTTCCAGGGATGCGGAAGAGGACAAACCGGAACCGTTCGGAATATTTCCGTAGATCACAAGATCCATTCCACAGTCTACAGAGTATCCTTTTTCTTTTAATGCCCAGAGAACTCCAAGCGGATAGTTTGCCCAGTTGTATTCCGGCTTGTTGGTCAGATCGTCAAGAGTGGCAGTGATCACACCGAGATGATCCAGATTCATAGAATAGAGACGCAAGATACGGTCACTGCGCTTTTTGGCGATTCCGTATGTACCAAGTGTCAGCGCACATGGAAATACGTGTCCTCCATTGTAATCTGTGTGTTCTCCGATCAGATTCACGCGTCCCGGAGAGAAATAAAAACCGGCATCTTCTGTGCTGCCGAAAAGTTCTTCAAATTTTTTCATCAAACGTTCTTTCATGATGTTGATTCCTCACTTTCCATAGAGACTGAGTATTTTTACAAGTTTATTATAAAAATCAGACTGAAAAAAGTCTATAAAAAATACGTGCATATATATGGAATTATGTTGTATAATAGAGGCGAAGAACAGATTTGGGGAAAGGAAAGAAGAGCGTGGAACAGACATACAAATACTCCTATAAAGTAGGAGATAATCTTCTGAGTTCTCTTTCCGTTTATAATGTGGGATATCAGCAGTGCGGACCGGAGCAGCAGTGGGGACCGGGAATCCGGGATCATTATTGTATCCACCATATTATTTCGGGAAAGGGGACCTATGTGGCAGATAAAAAAGTATATCATCTGGGAGAGGGAGACAGTTTTATTCTGTATCCGGATACAGAGGTCAAGTATTATGCAGATCCGGATGATCCGTGGGAGTACGCATGGGCAGGATTTATGGGAACCGATGCGGCTGTGATGGTACGGGCAACTGATTTTGCGAGAAAACGGCCGGTGATCGGAAGGGATAAGATTCCGGGAGATTTGATCTGGCGGCAGCTGGAGCAGATCTATCAGGTGAGAGGAACGACATATGAAGCGGCAGCAGCTATGACAGGAGCTCTTTATACCATGCTGTCCGTGTTTATTCACTATGCGGAAAAAGAAGAGAAAAAAGACGACCTCCGGCAGGTTTATGTGGAGCGGGCAAAGGATTATATTGCATCCAGTTACTCCTATCCGATCACGGTGGAGGATGTAGCGGATTATACGGGGATCAGCAGAAGTTATCTCTTTCGTGCATTTCAAGCATATCAGAAGCAGTCCCCAAAAGAATATCTGACGGAATATCGAATCCGTCAGGCATGCCATCTTCTCAGGGAGACCGGGCTTTCCGTTGCATCCATTGCGTATTCGGTAGGATTTGAAGATAATCTGTATTTTTCCAAGGCATTCAAAAAGAAGATGCAGATGAGTCCGTCCCAGTACCGGAAGAATCACATGCCATAAATTCAGGAAAAGCCGCATATACTGGCAATAACGAGAAAAAAGGATTGTGAGTCAATTGCGTTGGAAATGGATGGGGAGAGTGCTGACAGTTACCTATGTTTTTTTGTTGCTGGGGATTCAGCCGTTTGTGGATATTCCGGCAGAGAGGGAAGTACAGTCTGTGAGTGCGGATGTGGAGCAGACAGAAGAAATCAGACCAAAGATCGCACTGACTTTTGATGACGGACCGAGTGCAGCGTATACAGAGAAACTTCTGGACGGGCTGAGAGAGCGGGATGTGCATGCTACGTTTTTCCTGATCGGAGAGAATATTGAAAAAGGCGACAATGCTCTGCTGGTGAGGCAGATGGCAAGAGACGGACATCTGATTGGAAATCACACGTATCATCATGTTCAGCTGACGAAGATCAAAGAAGAGGAAGCGCTCAAAGAGCTGGAGGAGACGAACCGTCTGATCGAGAAGATCACGGGAAATCCGGTAGAATATGTAAGACCTCCTTTTGGAGAATTTCCAAAGGGACTTTCCGCAAAAATTTCCATGATCCCGGTTATGTGGACAGTGGATCCGCTGGACTGGTCTGTAAAAGATACAGAGAAAATTGTCAGCAAAGTAGTGACGCAGGCAAAAGAAAATGATATGATTCTGTTACATGACTGTTACGGAACCTCTGTGGAGGCGGCCTTGCAGATCATAGACAGACTGAAAGAAAAAGGATTTGAATTTGTGACGGCAGACAGATTGCTTCTGCCTTAGAAATAGAGGAGATATATTAGATGAATGAATATTCCAGAACAGAACTTTTGATCGGAGAAGAGGGGATGGGGAGACTTAAGCAGGCGACTGTCATGGTATTTGGTGTCGGCGGCGTAGGCTCTCACTGTATTGAGGCACTTGCAAGAAGCGGTGTGGGCAGGCTGATCCTGATCGATAATGACAAGGTTTCTCTGACGAACATCAACCGGCAGTCGATCGCATATCACAGTACCATCGGACGGATGAAGACGGAAGTGATGCGGGAGCGGATCCGGGATATCAATCCGGAGATTGTTGTAAAGACTTATGAGACCTTTGTACTGCCGGATAATGTGGAGGAATTGTTTGAAGAAACTCCGGATTATATCATTGATGCCATCGATACGGTAACGGCAAAGCTGGCGATCGCGGAACTGGCGCAGAGAAGGGAGATCCCACTGATCAGCAGTATGGGAACCGGCAACAAGCTGCATCCGGAACTGTTTGAAATCACAGACCTGTCAAAGACCAGTATGTGTCCGCTCTGTAAAGTGATGCGGCGGGAACTGAAAACAAGAGGGATTCGACATCTGAAAGTATTGTATTCACCGGAAAAACCAGTCGATACGTCCGGACGTGAGACCGGAGAGGACAAAGGAGCGCGCCGTGTACTTCCGGGCAGCATTTCCTTTGTACCGCCGGTGGCAGGGCTTTTGATCGCAGGAGAGGTCATCCGCGAGATCAGCGGTGTCTGAAATATACAGAAGCCGGCAGGAGGAAGAGTATGGATTTATTTGATTATATGAGAGAAAAAACACAGGAGCAGGAATCTCCCCTGGCATCCAGAATGCGTCCGCAGACGCTGGAAGAAGTGGTAGGACAGCAGCATATCATAGGGAAAGACAAGCTTTTGTATCGTGCGATCAAGGCGGATAAGCTGGGATCGATCATTTTTTACGGACCTCCGGGAACAGGAAAGACGACTCTTGCAAAGGTGATTGCACATACGACCAGTGCGGAGTTCAAGCAGATCAATGCCACAGTAGCGGGAAAAAAAGATATGGAGCAGGTGGTAAATGAAGCGAAAGAACTGCTCGGAATGTATCGCAAAAAAACGATCCTGTTTATTGACGAGATCCACAGATTTAACAAGGGACAGCAGGACTATCTGCTTCCATTCGTGGAGGACGGTACCATTACCTTGATCGGAGCAACAACGGAAAATCCGTATTTTGAAGTCAATGGTGCGTTGATTTCCCGATCCAGTGTATTTGAATTAAAATCTCTGGAGAAAGAAGATATTCGCACTCTGTTGAAACGTGCGGTTTATGATGAGAATAAGGGAATGGGAAGTTTTCATGCAGAAATCGACGAGGATGCGCTGGAGTTTCTGGCAGATGTATCCGGCGGAGATGCAAGAAGTGCGCTCAATGCCATTGAGCTTGGTGTTTTGACGACAGAGCGCAGTGAGGACGGCAAGATTCATATTACGCTGGATGTGGCGTCAGAATGTATTCAAAAGCGGGTTGTGCGCTATGATAAGGGCGGAGACAATCATTATGATACGATTTCCGCATTTATCAAAAGTATGCGGGGATCTGATCCCGATGCTGCAGTGTATTATCTGGCAAAAATGCTGTATGCAGGAGAAGATATCAAATTTATTGCCCGCAGGATCATGATCTGTGCAGCAGAGGATGTGGGAAATGCAGATCCTGTGGCACTCACGGTGCTGTCTCCGCAGCACAGGCAGTGGAGCGGATCGGGATGCCGGAGGCACAGATTATTTTATCGCAGGCAGTACTGTATGTGGCGACTGCGCCAAAAAGTAATTCGGCGGTCAATGCGATTTTTGCGGCAAATGAAAATGTACGGCAATATAAGACCACGGTTCCGTCACATCTGCAGGATGCACATTACAAGGGTTCTAAAAATCTGGGACATGGGATCGGATATAAATATGCACATGACTATCCGAATCATTATGTAGAACAGCAGTATCTTCCGGATGAAATCAAAAACGCCAGGTTCTACGAACCCGGCGATCTTGGCTATGAAAAACAGATCAAAGAGCATTTACAAAAGCTTCGTGAGCAGTAGGGTATAGATATCCTGGCTCTGGGAAGCCCAGTTTCCGGCAATGGCTTCAGCTTCTGATTCGGTAGGAACCGTGAGTTTCAGATCGATCAGGCTGAAGCCGTTTTCTACAATCTGACAGCAGACCTCATATTCATGGTTGGTGTTCAGATAGTAGTCGGACTTGACAGAAACCTCTTCTTTCAGATCATACTTCTTTTCTTTGAGAAATTCATCAATATCCCGCTGAATGGCAGGGGAAATCTTGTTTTTAAAGTATTGGATGGTGTCCAGACCGTTGTCTGTCAGATGATACAGAGTACGGTTGTGGGTCGTTTCCACGCGGAGCAGTCCGGAATGTTCCATTTCAGCGAGTGTTTCCTGAAGCTTAAAATAAGTTGTGTATTCTTTTTCCAGAATAAATTCGGAAATCTGTGAAGTTGTCAATGGAAAATCCACTTTATCCAGCATGTACAATACGATCAGTTTATACAGTGTATAAGTTTCAGACATAGTACTCCTTTCCCTGCCAGATATCCTGTTCTTTCAGGTGGCTGTGAAGCTGATTTAATACGGTTCTTTTATTGCTTGTCCAAAGAGGGGCGATCAAAAGGTCTTTCGGTCCGTCTCCGGTCAGGCGATGAATCACGATCTCTGGATTCAAATGTGCGATACAGGTGCCGAGAAACTGAATATAATCCTGCATATCGGGAATATAAAAGGGGTGTTTTTCATAGTCGGCTGCAAGGTCTGTGTGGGTTAAGACATGGAGCAGCTGCAGTTTGATCCCCTGAATATCCATATGATTGAGATAGTGGATCGTATCCAGCATATCGTCTTTCGTCTCACCCGGCAGATACAGAATCGTATGAACAATTACCGTGATGCCGATGGCGCGAAGTTCTTTTACTGCCTGTTCAAATACTGAAAGCTCATATCCGCGCCGGATGTAGGCGCTGGTTTCGGGATGGATGGTCTGCAATCCCAGCTCCACCCAGACAGGTTTGATCTGGTTGATCTCATCGAGCAGTGCGAGGACATCTGCTCCCAGACAATCCGGTCTGGTGGCAATGGAGAGAATCTTCACCTCCGGATCAGCAATGGCTTCCATATAAAGGGCACGAAGAGTTTCCACCGGCGCATAAGTGTTCGTAAATGCCTGAAAATAGGCAATATAAGAGTGCACCGGACGTTTGGAAGAAATATCTGCTTTTCCCTGTCTTATCTGTTCGGCGATGGAAAGTCTGGCAGAGCCGGCAAAATCGCCGGAACCCTGGGAACTGCAGAAGATGCAGCCCCCTGTTCCGACATGACCGTCACGGTTTGGACAGGTCATGCCGCCGTTTAAGGCGATTTTGTAAACTTTTTCTTTGAACATCTGTTTTAATTCATAATCCAGAGAGTGGTATCTTTTTTCACCCCAGCGCATGATCAGATCAGTTCCTTTACCGCTTTGCTGACTACGTCGGCAACACGGGAATCAAATGCTTCCGGAAGAATATTGTTTTCATTGAGTTCTTCATCAGAAACAAGACTTGCAATGGCATTGGCTGTAGCAAGTTTCATCTCTTCCGTGATCTGTGTGGCGCGCCCTTCCAGCGCTCCTTTGAAAATTCCCGGGAAAGCGACAACGTTATTGACCTGATTTGGAAAATCAGAGCGTCCGGTTCCAACAACGCGTGCACCCGCTTCTTTTGCAAGATCCGGCATGATCTCCGGCACCGGATTTGCCATGGCAAAGAGTATGGCGTCGGAATTCATGGATGCGACCATCTCTTTTGTGACGATACCAGGAGCAGAGACACCGACGAAAATGTCAGCTCCACACATGGCATCTGCCAGAGAACCGGTTTTGTTTTCCAGGTTTGTCACTTCTGTCATCTTTTTCTGCATCCAGTTCAGGTTCGGTGATGCGCTGCTGATGATTCCGTTGATATCACACATTGTAATATGTTCAAATCCGTAGGTCAGAAGCAGTTTTGTGATGGCAACTCCGGCAGAACCTGCACCGTTTACGACAACGCGGCAGTCTTCTTTCTTCTTTCCGGTAACTTTGAGAGCATTGATGATACCGGCAAGGACAACAATGGCAGTTCCGTGCTGGTCATCATGAAAGACAGGGATGTCCAGAAGCTCTTTTAAGCGCTCTTCGATCTCAAAACAACGCGGTGCAGAAATATCTTCCAGATTGATTCCGCCAAATGCAGGTGCAATGTTGACAACGGTTTTGATAATCTCTTCTGTATCCTGCGTGTCAAGCAGATCGGAACGGCATTGACACCGCCGAATTCTTTGAAAAGAACTGCTTTTCCTTCCATAACAGGCATGGCTGCCAGGCTCCGATATTGCCAAGTCCCAGAACCGCACTTCCGTCAGAAACTACGGCTACGGTGTTGGATTTGATTGTATATTTGTAAGCAGCTTCCGGATCTTTTGCGATCACCTTACAAGGCTCGGCTACACCCGGTGTGTAAGCAATTGCCAGATCTTCTCTGGAATTGACATGTGCTTTGGCTGCAGTTTCCAGTTTTCCGTTCCACTGTTCGTGCATCTGTAATGCTTTTTCGCTGTTTGTCATAGTTTTTACCTCGCTGATTCTTAGATTTCCTGTGCAGAACACATTCTTCCATAATCATAACACTGTTAAGGAAACGGTGCAAGATTTCAAAAAAAACTTTCTTTTTTGGAAAAGATGCGCTATAATAAAAAAACAAACTTTACAAAATTGTTCAAGTTAAGTCAGTTCAGACAAAGATCCCCAAGAGATTGAAAGTAAAATGAATAAATGAAAAGTGAATTTTGAGAAAGGCAGGTAATTATGACAAGAGAAAAATATGAATCGTTACCGCTCGCTACATTGCGGGAATTGGCAAAGGCAAGAAAGATGAAAGGAATTTCCACTTTAAAAAAAGGAGATCTGATCGAAGCAATGCTGGCGCAGGATGACAAAGAGAAACAGGAAGAGGCCAACGCACAGGCAAAAGAAGAAGTGAAAGAGAAAAAAGAGGGAACGGATATCGAACAGCTTGACAGCGGGCGTACTGCAAACGGAATTTTAGAGGTGCTTCCGGACGGGTATGGATTTATCCGGTGTGAAAACTATCTTCCGGGTGAAAATGATGTATATGTGTCACCATCCCAGATCCGGCGCTTCAATCTGAAGACGGGAGATATCATCACAGGAAATACGAGGATTAAAACACAGTCTGAAAAATTCAGTGCACTTTTGTACGTGTCGACCATCAATGGGCTGCGTCCGGCAGAAGCAGTAAAGCGCCATAATTTTGAGGATCTGACTCCGATCTTCCCGAATCAGAGGATTTCGCTGGAAACACCGGGAGCAACGACTGCAATGCGGATCGTAGATCTGCTCTCTCCGATTGGAAAAGGACAGAGAGGAATGATCGTATCACCTCCGAAAGCCGGTAAGACAACCCTTCTCAAAGAAGTGGCACTCTCTGTTCAGAAAAGAGAGCCGGACATGCATCTTCTGATCCTTCTGATCGATGAACGTCCGGAGGAGGTAACCGATATCAGGGAAGCAATCGCGGGACCAAATGTGGAAGTAATCTACTCTACATTTGACGAGCTGCCGGAACATCATAAGAGAGTATCCGAGATGGTGATCGAGCGTGCGAAGCGTCTGGTAGAGCATGGAAAAGATGTTATGATCCTGTTAGACAGTATCACCCGTCTGGCAAGAGCGTACAACCTGACTGTGCCGCCGTCAGGAAGAACCTTGTCCGGCGGTCTTGATCCGGCTGCACTGCATATGCCGAAGCGGTTTTTCGGTGCGGCAAGAAATATGCGTGAGGGCGGAAGCCTTACGATCCTGGCAACAGCACTTGTGGAAACGGGAAGCAAGATGGACGATGTTGTTTATGAAGAATTTAAGGGAACCGGTAACATGGAGCTGGTGCTGGATCGAAAACTTCAGGAGAAGAGAGTGTTCCCGGCGATCGATATTCCGAAATCCGGAACCAGAAGAGAAGATCTGCTGCTTAATAAAGAAGAGCAGGATGCAGTTTATATCATCCGAAAGGCAATGAATGGCATGAAAGCAGATGAAGCAGTGGACAATCTGCTGAATATGTTCTCGCGGACAAGAACGAATGCCGAGCTGGTGCAGACAGTAATTCGTCAAAAATTTATCTAAAATCACTCTTGTACGAAAGAAAATACTTGATTCTGACTCACAAAACAGATATTATATTCTGGTTGGTGTCCTGCAAAATGTGACAAAATGCGGGATGTTCAAGAATACTTGAATGATGAGAAACTGAGGAGGAAATCAAGATGTTTCGTGAAGAAATTGACATGGCAGGAAATGCAGCCAAAAAGAAAATCCAGTTCCTGCGGCAGCAGACAGGGGCATACTTCATCTCAGCGATGCTGGCGGGAATGTTTGTTGGATTTGGCGTTCTTCTGGCATTTACAGCAGGTGGAATGTTAAAAGAAGGCGGCGTGCCGGGTGTGAAGTTTATTATGGGAGGCTGCTTTGGCGTTGCCTCAGTCTGGTTTTGATGGCAGGAGCAGAGCTCTTTACAGGAAGTAATTTTGTGATGGCTGTTGGGATGTTTCAGAAGAAAGTGACATTTCAGGATTCTGTGACAGTGTGGGTGACCTGCTGGCTCGGGAATCTGGCAGGCTCTGTTCTGGTAGCAGGAATGTACTCTCTGACAGGACTCTGTACAGGAAGCGTACAGGCGATCATGGCAGATACTACAGCGATGAAGATGTCTGTAGAACCGCTGCCGCTGTTTATGCGGGCAATACTCTGTAATATCTTAGTATGTCTGGCAGTGTGGTGCGGAATTAAAATGAAAACAGAAACAGGAAAGCTGATTATGACGTTCTGGTGTCTGATCACATTTTTTACAGCAGGATTTGAACATAGTGTGGCAAATATGTCTCTGATGATGATCGGTCTTTTGAATCCGGCACAGTACGATATCAGCATCGGCGGATATGCCTATAATCTGGCTGTTGTAACCATTGGAAATATGGTGGGCGGTATTTTGTTCCTGGCAGTTCCGTATTTCCTGATTGGAAAAGAAAAAGCAGCAAAAAATTAAAAATTGAAAAAAGATAAAGTTTTCTTATTGAAAAAACTTGCAAAACAGAAAAAACTATGCTATTATGGTGTAGCTGTTTAGAGATTAGAATAATATTTTGAAATAGAGAGGTGAAAATCATGAGAGAAGGAATCCATCCAGAGTACCATCAGGCAACAGTAACTTGTAACTGTGGAAACACATTTGTAACAGGATCTACAAACGAGAGCATCCACGTAGAAATCTGCTCCAAATGCCATCCATTCTATACAGGTCAGCAGAAAGCTGCTCAGGCTCGCGGACGTGTTGACAAGTTCAACAAGAAATATGGTATTAAATAGGAAAAGACTATGGCAGGCTGAGGTGAATGTATCTCAGCCTGTTTTCGTATACAGAAAAACAGGAGGGCAGTATGAAGTCATCAAATATAGGCGGGCAGGCAGTGCTGGAAGGCATTATGATGAAAAATAAGACACGGTATGCAGTGGCTGTCAGAAAACCGGATCAGCAGATCGAGGTTTGCGTCAAAGAATACAAAGGCATCATCCCTGGCAGGGTGTATATAAAGTGCCGTTTATCCGGGGAATTTTTAATTTTATCGATTCGCTCGTGCTGGGAATGAAAACTCTGACCTATTCGGCCAGCTTTTTCGAGGAAGAAGAGGGGGAAGTTCTTACTGAACAAGAGGCGCAAAAGCAGGAAAAACAAGAAAAGATCATGATGGGCTTTACGGTGGCATTTTCTATCGTGGCAGCGGTCGGGATTTTTATGGTCCTCCCGTATTTCCTGAGTGATCTTTTGAAGAATTATATTTCGTCCAGAGGGGTACTTACTGCGCTGGAAGGTGTGATCCGAATGGTAGTCTTTCTTTTGTATATTGGTTTGATCTCCAGAATGAAGGATATTCAGAGGACGTTTATGTATCATGGGGCAGAGCACAAGTGTATCAACTGTATTGAACATGGAATGCCGCTTACGGTTGAAAATGTAAGAAAAAGCTCCAGACAGCACAAGCGCTGCGGGACAAGTTTTCTCTTTTTTGTTATGATCGTCAGTATTATTTTCTGCTTTTTTATCACAGCAGAATCGCAGGTCTTAAAAGTAGGAATCCGGATTGCGCTGATGCCGGTGATCGCGGGAGTTTCTTATGAGATCATCCGTCTGGCGGGAAGCAGTGAAAATCCTGTGGTCAATGTTTTGAGCAAACCGGGAATGTGGGTGCAGATGATGACGACAAAAGAACCGGATGACAGTATGATCGAAGTGGCAATCCGGGCAGTGGAAGAGGTATTCGACTGGAAGGCGTATCTGGAAGAAAATTTTTCTAAGACAGAGGAATCTTTTGGGGAAAACAAGTGTACACAGGAGGAATGTGCCTTATGACCTGGAAGGAAGCCTGGAAAAGAGGAGCGCAGAGCTTACAAAAAGCCGGCGTGGAAGAGTATGATCTGGACGCCTGGTATTTATTGGAACATGTGACCGGAATTACAAAGGCTTCTTATTATATGGAGCCGGAGCACCCGATGCACGATCAGGAGGAGCGAGAATATCTGGAGCTGATCAGAAAGAGAAGTACACGGATTCCGCTTCAGCATCTGACAGGTGTTCAGGAGTTTATGGGACTGGAATTTCTGGTCAACGAACACGTGCTGATCCCGAGACAGGATACAGAAGTACTGGTGGAAACAGCGTTGGATGTGTGCAAACAGGAACAGATGGGAGAAATCCGACTCCTGGATATGTGCACCGGTTCCGGATGTATCCTTCTGAGTCTCCTGCATGAATTAAAGCCCCGAACAGTGACAGGTGTTGGCGTGGATCTTTCAAAAGAAGCGCTGTGTGTGGCAGAGAAAAATGCTGAGAAGCTGAAGATCGATGCAGAGTTTCTGGAGAGTGACCTGTTTGAAAATGTAAAGGGAACTTATGATGTGGTTGTATCCAATCCGCCGTATATCAGAACTTCTGTGATAGAAACACTGCAGGAGGAAGTAAAAGACCATGATCCGTATCTTGCGCTGGACGGAAAAGAAGATGGACTGTATTTTTACCGGAGGATCATTGAACAGGCACCTGCATACCTGAAAAAGAAGGGATGGCTTTTGTTTGAAATCGGTTCTGATCAGGGTGAGGATGTCAAAAATCTGATGGAACAGGCAGGATATACTGGCGTAAGCGTGAAAAAGGATTTGGCAGGTCTTGACCGGGTGGTCTTTGGCGTGTATGATAGGTAGGATGAGTAATAGAAAGGACGAGGAAAAAGATGTTTGATAAATTGGAGGATTTATTGATCCGCTATGAGGAAGTCATGGGCGAGCTTCAGGAGCCCGGTGTTGCAAATGATCCGGAGCGTTTCCGCAAGCTGATGAAAGAACAAAGTGATCTTGCTCCGATCGTAGAGGCATATAATGAGTATAAACAGTGTAAGCAGAATATAGAAGACAGCCTGATGATGCTGGAAGAAGAATCTGATGAAGAGATGCGCGAGCTGGCAAAGGAAGAGCTGAATGAGTCCAAAGCCAGAGTGGAAGAGCTGGAGCAGGAATTAAAGATCCTGTTGCTTCCAAAGGACCCGAATGATGATAAAAACGTAATCGTGGAGATCCGTGCCGGTGCCGGTGGTGACGAGGCTGCACTTTTTGCTGCGGAAGTATACAGGATGTATCTACATTATGCAGAGAGCCGCAGATGGAGAACAGAGATGATCTCCCTCAATGAAAATGGAATCGGCGGATTCAAAGAGTGTGTATTTATGATCACAGGGCAGGGAGCATACTCCCGTATGAAATACGAGAGTGGTGTACACCGTGTACAGCGTGTGCCGGAAACAGAGAGCGGCGGACGGATCCATACCTCTACGATCACAGTGGCAGTGATGCCGGAGGCAGAGGATGTGGACGTTGTGATCGATGAAAAAGATATCCGTATAGACGTCATGAGGGCATCCGGAAACGGAGGACAATGTGTAAACACAACAGACTCTGCAGTGCGTCTGACCCACTATCCGACAGGAATTGTGATCTACAGTCAGACAGAAAAATCACAGTTGCAGAATAAAGAAAAAGCATTCCGTCTGCTCCGTTCCAAACTGTATGAACTGGAACTGGAAAAACAGCAGTCCGCAGAAGCTGAGGCGAGAAGAAGCCAGATTGGAACAGGAGATCGTTCTGAGAAGATCAGAACTTACAACTTCCCGCAGGGACGTGTGACAGATCACAGGATCAAGCTGACACTTCATAAACTGGATACGATTTTGAATGGAGACCTGGATGAAGTAATTGACAGTCTGATCGCAGCGGATCAAAGCGCAAAATTGGCCAATATGAATGAATAGAATATAAAAAAGAAATAGAAATCGGTATACAGAATGAAAATGTAGCCGATTTCTGTTTTTTTCTCTACGGTAATACTATTTTTGGCGGACTTATCGTCCATTGTGTCAACTGTAATTTTTTTCAATAACAGTTTCCACTACATCATCAAAAACCAATCTGTTAAAAAGAAACTGGAGAACAATGAAACTTTGTCAGAGAAGGAACTTATGCTGCTTATCATTCTTCCACTTGCAAAGAAAGGCAAAGAAGTGAAGCAGAAAGTGATTGAGCAAGTAGTAGATTTGGCGAAACAGATTGAAGATGAAAACACACAGGTATTTGTTATCACTGGTATTTTGGTGAGCAGTGATAAATTTATAGACAGAGACTATGCGAAGTCAGTAAGGAGGTATTTGAGCATGACGAAAGTATTCCAGAGTTTAGAAGAAGAGAAATTAGAGGCTGTAAATATTGCCAAACGAAATGAACGGCATGATACTAATGTGGAGATTGCTAAGAGCCTGCTTCGTGACGGAATAGATACAGTAGTCATTATGAGAGCAACAGGCTTTTCAAAAGAACAGATTGAAGAAATCCGTAACAATATGTTGACAACAAAATAGGGTATCAGAACAGGCTGTCATTTACCGAGAGGTATCTGGCAGTCTTTTTGTATACTTAGCTTTTGGAAGGTGTATTGGGGTGGCTCTGTGTTTGTCCAGACCTTGATATTGTATTCGTGGTGTATGATTGGTATCCAAGTAAGAATGAAAAGTTATTATATCAAACAGCTTTTCATGTGAAGAATGGTGCAGTTAAGTGGTAGGTGCTTCTGAAGCTGAGAAGCTGTACAAAGAGTATCACGAAAAGTATCCGTATGACATGGAAGAAGTTGAACGTTGGCTACGAGACTTGTATGAAAACTAATACTTTGATAGGGGATATCCGAGGCAGGACTTGTTCCTGCCGATATTTTTATGATTCGCTCAGACCGTCAAGATATGCTTGAAGGCGTTCCTGCTTATTCTTGGTTAAAGCCCTGTATTTGTTAATCAGTTCATCCTCTTCTGGTGTCAGATTTTCATTTTGCAGTGGATATAATTCAAAGTCAAAAAAATCTGATAATGTGATATTTAATCCTTTGCAAAGTTTTTCAAGAGTTGCGATTGTAGGGCAGGTACGTCTGTGAATGATGTTGTTCAAACTGGAGTAGGGGATATCCGCTTCTTTCGCCAGACGGTACATAGAAAAATGCTTTGTTTTACGGATATAGCCAATACGCTCAAATACTTTATCTTCAATCATGTTATTACTCACTTTCGTTAGGATATTATCAGTATAATAAAAAAGAGTAATAAAAATCAGATATTAAAATGAGTTATATATTGACTAATATATCAGAAGTGAGCTATACTCTTTAGAGAAACATGACCAGATGCTGAAAAAAAGAAAAAGACATAGCGTATTATCAGCAATGCCTTTTTAACAAGAAGTTTGATTATTGGTTTTATTCTGGTTCCATGTTGTCCAATGCGCATTCGATGCATTGAATAACTACTTTGTTAAAAGAAAGATTGTTTTTATTAGCGAGTGCTTGAACTTTGTCTATGAGATCCTTTGGTAATCGAAGTGACTTGTTTTCGTACTCAGTAGCTTCTTTTTTTAATTTAAACATACAATACCACCTTTCATAGTATCTATTGTATTTTAGAAGTCAATGTGTTAATATATTTAAGATATAATATATTTTATATTATAAAAAATAAGAAAAAACATGAGAAGGAAAAGTTTATGGAAAAACCTGATGCTTGCAACAGCACTGACAGTTGTATTGGGGACTGCACCAGTGACGGCGTTTGCAGCAGATGTAGATTCAACAGTGACAGAGGCAGAGCAGACACACCGCAGGCAGACACAACTGTCAAGGAAGAAGTTGCTGAACCAGAAGTAAAGGCTATTACGGTAGACGTAACAACAAGTTCTACGACATTCGATGGTACTCAGGATATCGTAATCACATACACAGTAAATGGTGTGCAGGATGGTTTTGAACCATATCAGGATATTCCGTGGTTTGATGGGCATCCACAGGATGTTATCGAGGAGAATGTTTCAGATACGGTATACAAATTTACAATTACAAAGGCTGCACAGCAGGCTTGTATAGAGAGAAATAATGCAACTGATGGACAGATATTTGTATTCGATTCTAAGTATTCTACAGGTTCAGTAGATTTCCCAACAGTCACACTGACATACACAACAGGAGATAACGGCGGAGACAACGGAAATAGCAACACAAACAACCAGACAACAGCAAAACCAACAACAACTTCTCCAAAGACAGGAGATGCAACAGCTACACTTCCAGTAGCAGGAACAGGTCTTGCTTCACTTGGAGTTGCTCTGGCTACTGTATTGAGAAAGCGTAAATAATTTCAATAAAATCTTAACGAAGACCTTTACTACAAACATGTGGTGAAGGTTTTCTTCATTTTCTTCAGATTCTGTAATTCCTCAAGATTAGAAATTTCCTTCAGATTCAATTTCGTTTTATTGATATGATTTTAAACTATTATAAATAAAAAGTGGAAAGAAGGTGTTACATGATGTGAAAGACAGGAGACGTAGCCAAGCAGTTGAGAATATCAGAGAATACAGTGAGAGACTATGTCGATCGAGGCTGGCTCGCCTGCACGATTACTCCTACAGGCAGACGTCTTTTCGATGAAGAGGACATTGAAGTATTCAAGAAGAACTATTACAGAAAGAAGACAGGAGAAAATGAGCAATGAGATATAAAAGAGTCATCCTTTTTTGCGTTTCCCAAAAGAATATGCTATACTAACAAGATATCAGCGACATACTATGGAATAAACAAATTTAGAAAGAGGATATTATGGAAGAAATTATTTTTAGAAGACCGGCACTGGAAGATCAGGAGCTGATCCGTTCTTATTTTGACAAGGCACCAAGTAGAAGCTGTGAGAGGACATTTGTAGATGTGTTTTTGTGGGCTCGCCACTATGATGTGACATTTGCGGTCATAGAGGATACACTGGTGTTCCGTGACGGAGGGGCAGATCCGGGCTTTGCTTATCCCGCAGGGAAGAGGTTTGTGTGAAAAGAGCGCTGGAATTTTTGATGAAGTATAGTGAAGAACAGGGGTATCCGTTTAAACTGTACAACGTGACAGCGGAGAATTTTGCACAGATAGAAGCGTGGTTTCCGGGTGAGTTTGAATTAGAATATGACAGAGATCAGGCAGATTATGTGTATGAGTCTGAAAAACTGGCGACTCTGGCAGGAAAGAAGCTGCACGGAAAGCGAAATCATATTAACAAATTTCAGAAGCTTTATCCAAACTGGAGCTATGAACCATTGAATGATGAAAATATGGAAGAGTGCTTTCAGATGGCGTTGAAGTGGAGAAACCAGAACGGATGTGAGGAAGATCCGGGCAAAAATGCGGAGATGTGTGTTGCATTAAATGCACTGAGACTTTATAAAGAACTGGATCAGCGAGGCGGAGTGCTTCGTGTGGATGGACAGGTTGTTGCATTTACGATTGGAGAAGAGCTCTGCGAAGATACATTTGTCGTGCATATTGAAAAGGCGTTTGCTGATATTGACGGAGCATATCCGATGATCAATCAGCAGTTCGTACAGCATGAATGTACCGGGTATCAGTATGTGAACCGGGAGGATGATGCCGGTTCAGAAGGCTTGAGAAAAGCAAAATTATCATATCGTCCGGCATTTCTGGTAGAAAAAGGAATCCTGACGAGAAAGAATGCGTAGGTCAGTAAAAGAAAACGGGGTGGTATCATGATTTCAAAGAAAATGGAGCAAATGGTGGCGAACAGTTCAGCAATCCGGGCAATGTTCGAAGAAGGAAACAAAATGGCAGAAAAATACGGGGCGGAGAATGTCTATGATTTCAGCCTCGGAAATCCTAATGTGCCGGCGCCGAAGGCAGTGAAAGAAGCAATCGTTTCCATTCTGGAGTCAGAGGATCCTGTACGTCTGCACGGCTACACAAACAGCAATGCCGGGTATGCGGATGTAAGACAGGCAGTTGCGGATTCGCTTAACGCGCGTTTTGGCACGGGATTTTCAGAACACAATATTACGATGACTGTGGGAGCTGCAGGTGGATTGAATGTCATTTTAAAAGCGCTGTTGAATCCGGGAGATGAGGTGATTACATTTGCTCCGTATTTCGGAGAGTACAGAAGCTACGTCAGCAATTTTGACGGAGTACTGGTAGAGATTTCCCCGGATACAGAGACATTTCAGCCAAGACTGAAAGAATTTGAGGAAAAAATCACGGAAAAGACAAAAGCTGTGATTGTGAATACACCGAACAATCCGACCGGAGTGATCTATTCTGAAGAGACCATACAAAGGATGGCAGCGATTCTGAATGCAAAACAGCAGGAATTTGGAACGGATATCTATCTGATCTCAGATGAGCCGTATCGTGAACTTGCCTATGACAAAACAGAAGTACCGTATCTGACAAAATATTACGACAATACGGTGGTCGGTTATTCATTCAGTAAATCATTGTCTCTTCCGGGAGAGCGGATCGGATATCTGGTAATTCCGGATGAGGCGGCGGACAGTGAAATGCTGATACGGGCAGCGAACGTGGCGACCCGGATCCTCGGATTCGTAAATGCACCGACACTGCAGCAGAAGCTTGTAAAATACTGCCTGGAAGAAAAAACGGACATTTCGTATTATGACAGGAATCGAGAGGTATTGTATCAGGGGCTTCGCAATCTGGGATTTTCGTGTATCAAGCCGGAAGGAGCGTTTTATCTGTTCATGAAGTCTCCGGTTGCAGATGAAAAGCAGTTCTGTGAAGCAGCGAAGAAGTATCATATTCTGATTGTTCCGGGAAGCTCATTTGCCTGCCCGGGATATGTCAGACTGGCATATTGTGTATCTTATGAGACGATCATAAATTCTCTGCCGGAATTTGCAAAGCTGGCAGCAGAGTACAAGGAGGGTAAGGATGAATCAGGCAATTTTAGATAAGATTCGAAAAGTAGAGCGTATGTGCCCGGAGAACAGCCGAAAGAGCGTGTGATCAAGCTCAATACCAATGAGAATCCGTATCCGCGGCGCCGGGAGTTGCGAAGGTATTAAAAGAGATGGATGCGGACAGTCTTCGCCTGTATCCGGATCCGGCAGCAGATATCCTGGTGGAAGAACTGTCCAGGTTTTATCGTGTCGGGAAGGAGCAGATTTTTGTAGGCGTTGGCTCAGATGATGTGCTTTCGATGTGCTTTCTGACCTTTTTTAACTCGGACAAACCGATTCTGTTTCCGGATATTACTTATTCTTTTTATAAAGTATGGGCGCAGTTATACAGAATCCCGTATCGCTGCCCGAAGCTGGATGAGCGGTTTTGTCTGGTAAAAGAAGATTACTATGCAGAGAACGGAGGGATTATTTTCCCGAATCCGAATGCACCGACAGCGATTTATGAGGATCTGGATTTCATCGAGGATATTTTGCGTCACAATCCGGACTCTGTAGTGATCGTGGACGAGGCTTACATTGATTTTGCAGGAAAATCTGCGCTGGAGCTGATTGACCGCTATGAGAATCTTTTGGTTGTGCAGACGTTTTCAAAGTCCAGATCCATGGCAGGGATGCGGATCGGATTTGCAATCGGAAATCCGGAGCTGATCGGATATCTAAACGATGCCAAATATTCATTCAACTCCTACACAATGAATCAGGCGGCTCTGCTCTGCGGAGCGCAGAGTGTGAAGGAGGAAACGTATTTTTACGAATGTGTAGACCGGATCGTAGAGACAAGAGAATGGGCAAAACAAGAGCTTGCAGAGCTTGGATTTACATATACAGATTCCAGAGCGAACTTTCTGTTTGTCACACATCCGGAATTTGAGGCATCTGAACTGTTTGAGGCCCTAAAACGGGAGAAAATCTATGTGAGATACTGGAACAGCGAGAGAATCCGTCAGTATTTGAGAATTACAGTAGGCACCAGACAAGAAATGGAGAGTCTGCTGGAATTTTTGAAAAAATATAGTAAGGAAAGAGGAAAAGGTAAAAAAGAATGTTAAAACAGATTTTACAGGGAATGGTAGTTGGAATTGCAAATATCATTCCGGGTGTCAGTGGTGGAACAATGATGGTGGCAATGGGATTATATGATCATCTGATCCATGCAATCACACATTTAAAAAGTGAATTCAAAAAAAGTATGAAACTTCTGATTCCGATCTTTTTAGGAGCCGGAATCGCCATTGTTGTGTTGTCCCGTCTTTTTGAATATTTACTGGAGGTGTATCCGATTCCGACCAATTTTGCGTTTTGCGGTTTGATCGCCGGAAGCCTTCCGTTTATTTTTAAGAAAGTCAAAGGATATTCTGTGACAGTCGGAAAGATCATTCCGTTTTTGATCTTCTTTGGAATCGTGATCACAATGGCACTTTTAGGAGAGACAAATGGTGCTGCCGCGGATGTGAGCTTTGGGGTTGTCAATGTGATCAAATTATTCCTGGTAGGTGTTGTTGCGGCTGCGACAATGGTAGTGCCGGGGGTGAGCGGATCGATGATGCTGATGCTGCTCGGATATTATGATACGATTTTGAAAACGATCAATCAGTTTATCGATGCACTGATCGCATTTGATGTCCAGAAGATCCTGGTGCAGTGTGGAATTCTGATTCCGTTTGGAATCGGCGTTGTGATCGGAATCTTTCTGATTGCAAAGCTGATCGAGTTTATCTTTATGAAAGCGGAAATCCATGCATATTATGCGATCATCGGTCTGATTCTGGCATCTCCGATCGCAATTTTGTTAAAAGTAGACTGGAGCGGACTCTCTGTATTGACGATAGTAGTCGGAATCGTGACATTTTGTCTCGGATGGTTTACAGCAAGTAAGCTTGGCGGAGAATAAAAATTAAAAAAGAAAGGGAAGAATGCGCAATTTATTTTGGCATCCTTCCCTTTTTTGTATCCTGATCTTGTAGAAATTCGGTGTATTCGAAAAGCTGTTGTCTGGAATCCGAAGACAGATTCAGATACGCACAGAGCAGACGGTATTCGGAAGAATCCGGCGGAACAGAAATACCGTTGGTTTCAGAGCCTGTGAGCAGATAATCAACCGATACGTGAAAATAGTCTGCAATCTGAAGCAAACGTTCGTAGTCCGGCTGCTTTCCTTTTGTCTCATATCCCGCGATTGTGGAGCGGGTAAGTTTTAAGTGAGAAGCCAGCTGGTTCTGGGTGACATGATTTTGTTCTCTTAATTCTTTTAATGTAGATGAAAACTTCATATGTACCTCCTGAATAATGTGTATTTTAACAGTTTGCTTCCATTTATTGACAAAAAGTGACAAATATCAACAAAATGAATAAAAAAGTGACGAAAAGACACTACTTGACAGAACGGGGAAACACATTGACACCTCCATGGAAAATCCGTATAATGAAATTGAAGAAAAGAAAGGATGACAGAAAGTATGTTTGCAAAAAATGATGAAGAAAAAAGAAATCGTCTTTGGAAGACTGCGATATCAGTATCCACACTGGTTATTATTCTGATCGCAGTATTCTTTGTGATAAAATTATTTACATCGAATCCTCTGGAAGGAACGTGGGTACGGGAGGACAGTGATCTGATGCTGACGATCTCGGGAGAGGATCAGGCGGTTGTGCAGTGGCCGGAGGAGTTTGAATCAGCAGATGTAAAAGTTTCGGTAGAGTGCAGCGTAGATACAGATATGAAAGTGATCACTCTGCATACAGATGCTGCCGAATTGCAGAAAGCAGCAGAGGAGTCCGGTGTAGATACAGCCAAACTGGATACTGTACTGCAGAAGCTGGACGGTACATATGAATATAATCTGGAGCAGAAAGAACTGACATTGACTGAACGGGAATATGGCAGCCAGATGACATTTACAAAAAAATAAGGAACAGACAAAGACGGTGGATGCGGGGATTTTTAAAAAATTTCTCATCCGCCGTAAAATTTAACATTATTTTTGGGAGAACAGGAGGAAAAAATGGAGATGTTGAGAAATCGAACAAAAGAAATACGGATTGGAAATGTATGGATCGGAGGAAGTCATCCGGTAGCGATCCAGTCTATGACAAATACAAAGACAGAGGATGTGGCGGCGACAGTGGAGCAGATTCTCGCTCTGGAGGAAGCGGGATGTGAGATTATCGCTGCGCAGTGCCTACGATGGAGCTGCGCTTGCGTTGAAAGAGATCAAAAAGCAGATTCATATTCCACTCGTTGCAGATATTCATTTTGATTACCGGCTTGCCATTGCTGCCATTGAAAACGGGGCGGATAAGATCCGTATCAATCCGGGCAACATCGGTTCCAAAGAGCGTGTGCAGGCAGTAGTCGAGAAGGCGAAAGAGTACAATGTGCCGATCCGAGTGGGCGTCAACAGTGGTTCTCTGGAGAAAAATCTGCTGGAAAAATACGGTGGTGTGACGGCTGAGGGAATCGTGGAGAGTGCGTTGGATAAAGTACGCATGATCGAGGAAATGGGGTATGACAATCTGGTGGTGAGCATCAAATCTTCAGATGTTCTGATGTGCGTCAGAGCTCATGAACTGATTGCAGAAAAATGCCAGTATCCTTTGCATGTTGGAATTACAGAGTCCGGAACGGTTTACTCTGGAAATATCAAGTCTTCCGTAGGACTTGGGATCATTCTGCATGAGGGGATCGGAAATACCATCCGGGTCTCTCTGACCGGAGATCCGACAGAAGAAATCCGTACCGCAAAGCTGATCTTAAAAACACTGGGAATGCGAAAAGGCGGGATCGAAGTAGTTTCCTGCCCGACCTGCGGACGTACCAGGATCGATCTGATCGCTCTTGCAAATCAGGTAGAAAAGATGGTGCAGGACATTGATCTGGATATCAAAGTGGCAGTGATGGGATGTGTGGTCAATGGCCCCGGAGAAGCAAAAGAAGCGGATATCGGAATTGCAGGCGGTATCGGAGAAGGGCTTCTCATCAAAAAAGGTGAGATCGTAAGAAAAGTAAAAGAAGAGGAATTGTTAGAAACACTGCGTCAGGAGTTATTAAATTGGAACAGGTAAAGAACGAAAAGACATTTTTTGAGGTTTTCCCGACCTTGCGGGCAAATGGAGAATTGAAAATGTTGTTTCAGGATGTGGAAGTGAAAAAGATCACGACCAATTCTACACGAGAATTTTTGCATATTCATATGGTCAGTCATCATCTGATCCCGAAAAAGGTGATCTGGAAAATGGAGCAGAGTATCAAGGAGCAGCTGTTTGGAACGGCATCGGTGGCAATCCAGATCGAAGAGTTTTATGTGTTATCGGAGCTGTATACACTGGAGACGCTGCTTGCAGAATACAAGGAGAGTCTTGTTCTGGAACTGGAAAAGAAAAGTGTACTGGCAGCCAGTATGTTTGAACAGGCAGAGCTGCATTTCGAAGGGGAAAAAATCGTATGTGTAGAGCTTTTAGACAGCATTGTTTCGGAAGGAAAGAAAGAATATATCGTGACGCTTCTGGAAGAGGTACTGAGCCGCAGATTTGGGATGCAGGCGGAAATCCGTGTACTTTACCGGGAGCAGGAGGAAAATCAGAGCCGGGAATATGATGAGCAGCGCATCCAGCAGGAAATCAATGCGATCTTTGAGAGAAGAGCAAGACAAAAGGGAGAGATTTTGCAGAAGCCGATTTCAGAGAGGCAGACGGACTCTGCAAAAGAGAAGAAAACAGCAGATTCCGGCAAGAAGGAGAGTGCAAAATCCGGATTCAAAAAAGGAGAATTCAGAAAGAAAGAGTTCCAGCGTCCGCTTAAGCAGGGGGATGATCCGTCTCTTGTTTATGGTAAGAATTTTGAAGATGAACCTCTGACTCTGGATCAGGTTGTCACAGAGATGGGTGAGATCACTATTCATGGTAAGATCATCAGCTTTGATACAAGGGAGATCCGCAACGAGAAAACGATTCTGATGTTTTCTGTGACAGATTTTACAGACACGATTACAGTTAAGATGTTTGTAAGGAACGATCAGCTGGCGGAGCTTTTGGGAGATATTAAAAAAGGGGCCTTTGTGAAGATCAAAGGGGTGACGACCATTGACAAATTCGATGGGGAGCTGACCATAGGTTCTGTTACCGGAATTAAGAAGATTGGAGACTTTACTGTTTCGAGAGAAGATTTAAGCCCGGTCAAACGGGTGGAGCTTCATTGTCATACAAAAATGAGTGATATGGACGGTGTGTCCGAGGTGAAGAGCATCGTAAAAAGAGCTCATGACTGGGGGCATCCGGCAATCGCGATTACCGATCACGGAGTTGCCCAGTCGTTCCCGGATGCCAATCATTATATCGAGACGCTTGATAAGGATGATCCGTTTAAAGTAATCTACGGAGTGGAAGGATATGTGGTTGATGATCTGACAGAGATTGCGGTCAATGCCGGGGAGCAGACACTGGATGACACATATATTGTGTTCGATATCGAGACGACAGGTTTTTCTGCAATCAAGGATAAGATTATAGAGATCGGGGCAGTGAAGGTAAAAGATGGTGCTATCGTAGAAAAATTCAGTACATTTGTCAATCCAAAACGTCCGATTCCGTTTGAAATTACACAGCTGACCAGTATCACGGATGAGATGGTCTTAGATGCACCGGATATTGAGAGCGTACTGCCTGAGTTTCTGGAATTTGTGGAAGATGGTGTTCTTGTGGCGCACAATGCCGGGTTTGATGTGGGCTTTATCGAGCAGAATTGCAGATATCAGGAGATCGAACCGGATTTTGTCTCAGTAGATACGGTGGCGCTTGCGAGAGTGCTGCTGCCGACCTTATCAAAATACAAGCTGAATATCGTGGCAAAGGCACTGGGAATCTCTCTGGAAAATCATCACCGTGCGGTGGATGATGCAGGAGCAACGGCGGAAATTTTCGTGAAGTTGTAGAGATGCTCAAAGACAGGAATATCACAACGCTCAAAGAGATGAACCGGTTTGGGGATATGAATGTGAATGCCATCCGGAAGCTGCCAACACACCATATCATCATTCTGGTAAAAAACGATATCGGAAGATTCAATCTGTACCAGCTGATCTCAGCTTCGCATCTGACATATTTTGCGAGAAGACCGAGGATTCCGAAAAGTCTTTTGAATCAGCACAGAGAGGGTCTGATCATAGGAAGTGCCTGTGAGGCCGGTGAGTTGTATCAGGCGATCCTGAACCAGAAATCTCCGCAGGCTGTTGCAAGGCTGGCAGAATTTTATGATTATTATGAAATCCAACCTCTTGGAAACAACCAGTTTATGATCGACAGTGACCGGTATGGAGATATCAATTCCAAAGAGGATTTGCAAAATATCAACCGGGAGATCGTCAGTCTTGGGGAAAAATTCAAAAAGCCTGTCGTGGCGACCTGTGATGTACATTTTCTGGATCCGGAGGACGAAGTGTACCGGAGGATCATCATGGCAGGAAAAGGATTCGGAGATGCGGACACCCAGCCTCCTTTATATCTTCGGACAACGGATGAGATGCTGGAAGAGTTCTCTTATCTTGGTTCCGCGAAAGCCAGGGAGATCGTCATCGACAATCCGAACAGGATCTGCGATATGGTGGAAAAGATCTCTCCGGTCAATCCGAACAAATGCCCTCCGGTCATTGAAAATTCTGAGCAGAATCTAAGAGATATCTGTTACAACAAAGCGCATGAGATTTATGGAGAAAATCTGCCCGAACCGGTGCAGACCAGGCTGGAGAGAGAACTGACATCCATCATTTCCAATGGATATTCGGTGATGTATATCATTGCGCAGAAGCTGGTGTGGAAATCCAATGATGACGGTTATCTGGTAGGTTCCCGAGGTTCTGTAGGATCCTCCTTTGTTGCGACTATGGCGGGAATCACAGAGGTAAATCCTTTGAGTCCGCACTATTATTGCAGTGAGTGTCATTACAGTGACTTTGATTCCGAAGAAGTCCGCGCATTTGCGGGTGGATGCGGGTTTGACATGCCGGATAAAAACTGTCCGAACTGTGGGGCCAAACTGGTAAAAGCCGGATTTGACATTCCATTTGAGACCTTCCTTGGATTTAAAGGAGACAAGGAGCCGGATATCGACCTGAACTTTTCCGGAGACTACCAGGCAAAAGCGCACCGGTATACAGAGGTCATCTTCGGAGAAGGGCATACGTTCAAAGCCGGAACCATTGGTACACTGGCAGATAAGACGGCATTTGGATATGTGAAGAATTATTATGAGGAGCGCGGACATCGGAAGCGGAAATGTGAGATTGACCGGATTTTACAGGGATGTACGGGGATCAGAAGGAGTACGGGACAGCATCCGGGAGGAATCGTGGTATTGCCTCACGGGCATGACATCAATGAGTTTACACCGGTACAGCACCCGGCAAATGATATGACTACGGATATTATTACGACTCATTTTGATTACCATTCCATTGACCACAACCTTTTGAAACTTGACATTCTGGGGCATGATGATCCGACCATGATCCGTACTCTGGAGGAGTATATTACATCTGATGCGCTGGAGAATGAGTACAATGACGAGAATCCGTTTGATGCGACAAAGATTCCGCTGGATGATAAAAAAGTACTTTCTCTGTTTCACGATACCAGTGCATTGGGAATCAAACCTGAGGATATTGACGGCTGTAATCTGGGATGTCTTGGAATCCCGGAATTCGGTACGGATTTCGTAATCCAGATGGTACAGGATGCCAATCCGCAGTCTCTTTCTGATCTGATCCGTATTTCCGGTCTGTCCCACGGAACGAATGTGTGGCTTGGAAATGCACAGGTTCTGATCGAATCGGGAAAGGCAACGATTTCCACTGCAATCTGTACCCGAGACGATATCATGATCTATCTGATCAATCAGGGTGTGGACAGCGCGCTGTCATTTACGATCATGGAGAGTGTGCGAAAAGGAAAAGGACTAAAGCCGGAATGGGAAGAAACCATGAAGGAAAAGGACGTGCCGGACTGGTATATCTGGTCCTGTAAGCAGATCAGCTATATGTTCCCGAAGGCACATGCGGCGGCATATGTTATGATGGCATATCGAATCGCTTATTGTAAGATCAATTATCCGCTGGCTTATTACGGTGCGTATTTTGGGATTCGTGCCAATGCATTTTCGTATGAACTGATGTGTCAGGGAAAGGATAAACTGAATTACTACATGAAAGATTATAAGCGCCGGTCAGATTCTCTGAGCAACAAGGAACAGGATGTACTGAAGGATATGAAGATTGTACAGGAAATGTACGCAAGAGGTTATGAGTTCCTGCCTTTGGATATTTACAAGGCGAAGGCAACAAAATTCCAGATCATTGACGGAAAACTGATGCCTCCCCTCTCCAGTATCGAAGGGATGGGAGAAAAGGCGGCAGAGGCTGTGGAGGAGGCTGCAAAAGACGGACCGTATCTGTCTTTGGATGATTTCAGACAGCGAACAAAGGTGAGCAAGACCGTGATCGAATTTATGTCAGACCTGGGGTTGTTTGGAAATCTTCCGCAGAGCAATCAGCTTTCCTTGTTTGACTTTTAGGAGGATATGGTATAATAGGGCAACTGTTACTTTGTTGCGTCACATGAATAAAGTGGCGTAGCAAAGGGAGAGAATGGAGGAAGATGCGATGTATGATTTTGAAGAAATAAGAAAAGAAGATCCGGAAATTGCAGAAGCGATTCAGGCAGAGATGGCAAGACAGAATTCCCATATTGAGCTGATCGCCTCAGAAAACTGGGTGAGCAAAGCAGTGATGGCAGCGATGGGAAGTCCGCTCACGAACAAATATGCGGAAGGGTATCCGGGAAAACGTTATTATGGCGGATGCCAGTGTGTAGATGTGGCAGAGAATCTGGCGATTGAGCGTGCGAAAAAGCTGTTTGGCTGTGAATATGTCAATGTACAGCCGCACTCCGGGGCACAGGCGAATATGGCAGTGCAGTTTGCGATGCTCACTCCGGGAGATAAAGTGATGGGAATGAACCTGGATCATGGTGGTCACCTGACGCATGGATCTCCGGTCAATATGTCCGGAAAATATTTTGAGATCACACCGTATGGTGTCAATGAAGAAGGCGTGATCGATTATGAGGAAGTTCGAAGGATTGCGAAAGAGTGCCGGCCGAAGCTGATCATTGCGGGAGCAAGTGCCTATGCCAGAATCATAGATTTTAAGAAATTCCGTGAGATTGCAGATGAGGTGGGAGCTTATCTGATGGTAGATATGGCTCATATTGCAGGTCTGGTCGCAGCAGGACTTCATCCGAGCCCGATTCCGTATGCACATGTGACGACAACCACCACGCATAAGACACTGCGCGGACCACGAGGCGGCATGATCTTAAGCAGCAATGAGATGAATGAAAAGTTCAATTTTAACAAAGCAATCTTTCCTGGAATTCAGGGAGGTCCGCTGATGCATGTGATTGCAGCAAAAGCAGTGTGCTTCAAAGAAGCCCTAAGTCCGGATTTCGTTGCATATCAGGAGCAGATCCTGAAAAATGCGAAAGCATTGTGCAATGGATTATTAGAGCGAGGTGTGAAGATTGTATCCGGTGGAACGGACAACCATTTGATGCTGGTGGATCTGACTGGAACCAATGTCAGCGGAAAAGAACTGGAAAAGCGTCTGGATCAGGCTCATATCACCTGCAATAAAAATACAATCCCGAATGATCCGCGCTCTCCGTTTGTGACAAGTGGTGTGCGTCTGGGGACTCCGGCAGTTACAAGCAGAGGAATGAAAGAGCAGGAGATGGACCAGATTGCGGAGATGATTGCAATGGTGATCCGGGATGAGAAAAATGTAGAACAGGTAAAAGAAATGGTGCAGAAGCTGACAGAAAAATATCCTCTGTGCTAAAGAAGACGATAAAAAGAATCTGCCTCCGTATCGGGAAGCAGATTCTTTTTATAATCTCGTTTTGTTGTATAACTTTTAAATATTAAATTGGAATTATATAATTAAAAGGTACATCTAAAATCTGATTAAAGCTTTACTACGTTTGTTGCCTGAGGTCCTTTAGCGCCTTCTGTTACTTCGAATTCAACAGCCTGGCCTTCTTCTAAGGATTTGAATCCATCCATTACGAGTCCTGAGTAGTGTACAAATACATCATTTCCTTCGGAATCAGAGATGAATCCATAACCTTTTTGGTTGTTAAACCATTTTACTGTACCTGTCATTGTGTTACCTCCATAAATTTGAAAATAAATAATAAAGTATATCGTATTGCTTATCCAATCAAAAACAATACTTCGTCATTTTAGCATATTTAACAATGAGTGTCAAATGATTTCTTTTGGTATTTGTAAAAGTATACAAAAAATGTCGAAATGTGTAGAAATAAAAGCATTTTCTATAAATCTTGTGCAAAAGAAACTGAAAATGAGAGATTGTATTTACACAGGATTTCTATTAAAATAGAGGAAGCAAAAAGTGATAAAGGAGAAGCCGGAATATGAAAATGTCTACAAGAGGGCAGTATGCACTGGAAATTGCAGTGGATCTTGCGCTGCATCTGATGCCGGATCGTCTGGAAAGTCTGAATGATATCGCAAAGAGGCGAAATCTTTCAGAAAAATATCTGGAGAGGATTATGAAGCTTTTAAAAGAGGCGGGTCTTGTAAAAAGTGTGCGCGGTGCATATGGAGGATATTGCCTGACGAAGGAGCCGGGAGAAATTTCTGTATTGGAAGTGCTTCGTGCTGCGGAAGGTCAGCTGGCACCGGTATCCTGTCTTGTTGAAAATACCGAGTGTGGAATGGAATGCGAAATCTGCTCTACGAAAAGTACCTGGGGTGAGATGTGGGAGCAGATACTGGATACGGCTGCAGAGGTTACAGTTGCAGATATTGCAGAGATCGTAAAGAAAAAAGAGACCTGTTAGAAAGAGTGCCGGAGGGCGGTTTTACTGCCTGACGGTACTCTTTTTGTTTTATGGTTTAAAGCTGTTTTTGGAGTTGCTGTGTTCATCTTTTGGATAAAATAATTTCAAGAAAATATATTAAACATATTGACATGGTAGGAAAAAAGAGGTATAACAATAAAAACATTACTAAATCGATAGGAATTAAAGGAGGAGTGCCATGAAAGTATCGACAAGAGGAAGATATGGACTGCGCGCCCTGGTTGATATGACCATTCATTCGAATAATGCTCCGGTTTCGCTTGTTCAGGTCGCAAACAGACAGAAGATTTCTCTGAATTATCTGGAACAGGTTTTCGGAACATTGAGAAAAGCAGGCATTGTGGTCAGTGTAAAAGGAGCCGGAGGCGGATATAAACTGGCGAGAGATGCAGAGTCCATTACGGTCAAAGAAGTGCTGGAGGCACTGGAAGGAACCTTTTCGATCATAGACCGGATTCCGGGAGAAGAGCAGGATGCAGTTCAGGAGGCGATCGAGAAGCTTGTATGGAGCAGGATTGATGAAACAGTCAATACATTTCTGGAACAGAAAACGTTAAAGATGCTGGCGGATGAATACCGGGAAAAACTGGAACAGAACGCGGGCATGTACTACATTTAAAAACGATGCAATGAATATAGGAGGACAGACATATGGCAGGAATTTATCAGAGTGTAACAGAATTAATCGGAAGAACTCCACTTCTGGAAGTAAAGAATCTGGAGAAAGAACTGAATCTCCAGGCAAGAGTGCTGGTGAAGCTGGAATACTTTAATCCGGCAGGCAGCGTAAAGGATCGGGCAGCGCTTCAGATGATCACAGAGGCAGAGGAAAACGGTACATTAAAACAGGGATCTGCTATCATTGAGCCTACAAGTGGAAATACCGGAATCGGGCTTGCATCGATTGCAGCGTCAAGAGGATACAGAGCAATCTTTGTAATGCCGGAAACGATGAGTATCGAGCGAAGAAAACTTCTGAAGGGATATGGCGCAGAAATTGTGCTCACAGAAGGAGCAAAGGGGATGAAAGGAGCCATTGCAAAAGCAAAAGAGCTGGAGCAGGAGATTGAAAATGCAGTGATCCTGGGGCAGTTCGTAAATACCGCGAATCCAAGAGCACACGAAAAAACAACAGGGCCGGAGATCTGGGAAGATACACAAGGACAGGTGGATCTGTTTGTAGCAGGTGTCGGTACCGGCGGAACGATCACAGGAACCGGTGCTTATTTGAAATCAGTCAATCCGTCCATTGAGATTGTGGCAGTGGAGCCGGCGTCTTCCGCAGTGCTGTCGGGAGAAAATCCGGGACCGCACGGACTGCAGGGAATTGGTGCAGGATTTGTGCCGGATGTACTCAATACTTCTGTTTATGATCGCATCAGTAAAGTGAAAGAGCAGGAGGCGTACAAAGCTTCCCGTCTTCTGGCAGAAAAGGAAGGAGTTCTGGTTGGTATTTCTTCCGGAGCAGCACTGTCAGTTGCACTTTTGGAGGCCGGAAAAGAGGAAAACCGTGGAAAGACAATTGTAGCATTGCTTCCGGATACAGGAGAACGATATCTTTCCACACCGCTTTTTGACTGAAAAATTAGATCAAAATGTTAAAAAAACGTTGGTCAGACAAAGCATATTTATTGCAGAACACAGGTTGAAAAAAAGCGAAAGATAGTATATACTACAAACTATAAATGAGCAAATTTGAAAAATTGCACAAAACTACACTGCGAATTTCATAAATGAATCAAAATCATTGACTTTCCTTTCGTGCATTGAAAAAGATAACGATACTTTTCCAGCTGAATGGTATCGCAGATTTCGTGATATCCAGTTTCAAACGAACAGAACCTACCAGTACCCACTGCA